>Ga0153916_10002279_pt1 | contig 14106 bp, 12 predicted proteins | sample Opewatmetagenome_FD_109642 | JGI IMG/M metagenome (GOLD analysis project Ga0153916, IMG submission 109642) | Freshwater wetland microbial communities from Ohio, USA - Open water 3 Core 3 Depth 4 metaG | ecosystem: Environmental > Aquatic > Freshwater > Wetlands | place: USA: Ohio, Lake Erie...
CGTAGCCGTGGTCCCGCAGGATCACCGAGAGGAGGTGGCGCATCGACTCCTCGTCGTCGACGATGAGGACGTTGCGGAAGGCCATCGGTCACGAGTCTACACGACCGGGCGGCGCCGGCTGCTCCCTCTCAGGGCGAGCCGGCCGGCCCGGAGCCGGTGGCGGCGAGCCGGTGCCTGCCGGTCATTCGGTCTCCGGAGAGCGATCGGCCCCGAGGGGCGAGGACTCGAGAGGCGCTGGGGCCGCCCGGAAGCTCAGGGTGAAGACCGCCCCCCTCTGGGGAAGGTTGCCGGCGGAGATCTCCCCGCCGTAGGACTCCATGATGCGGTGGCAGATGGCGAGCCCGAGCCCCGTCCCCTGCCCCGGATCCTTGGTGCTGAAGAAGGGGTCGAAGACGCGCGGCAGGTCGGCGGCGGCGATCCCCGGCCCGTCGTCCTCGACGCGGGCCACCACCCGGTCGGGCCCGGCGCGAGCCGTGACCCGCACGCGCCCCTTGCCGCCGAGCGCGTCCCCCGCGTTGAGGAACAGGTTCACCAGCACCTGCGCCAGCGTGTGCTCGTCGGCGAGCACCTTGGGCAGCGCCGGCGGCAGGTCCAGATCCACCCCGACCCCCTTGAAGCGCGTCTGCACCCGGGCCACCCGGAGGGAGGCGTCGAGCGCCGCCGGGAGGTCGATGGGCGCCAGGACCGGCCTGGTGGGACGCGCGAAGTCGAGGAGGTCCCGGACCGTCCGATCGATGCGGCGCACCTCGGTGTCGATGCGGGAGAGGTACTCGTCCACCTCGGCGACCTTCCCGCTCCCGAGCCGGTCGCGCGCGATCTCCAGGTATCCCGACATGGCGCCCAGGGGATTCCCCACCTCGTGCGCCACGCCGGAAGCGAGCCGGCCCACCGTGGCCAGCTTCTCGCTGCGCAGGAGCGACTCGCGCGCCTCCGCCAGCGCCCGGTTGGCCCGGGTCAGCTCGTCCACCTTGGCCGCCAGGCGCGCCCGCTCCTCGGCGAGCGCCAGCGCCACCCGCTCGAAGGCCACCGCGGCGCGGGAGAGCGCCTGCCCGCCCGGCTCCCCGAGGATGGGGAGCCCGCCCGAGTCGACGCCGGCGAGCCGCTCCGCGGCTCCGAGGAGCCGTTCCACCGGCCGCGCCACCGAGCGGAAGAGCAGGAACGCGCCGAGCGCCACCGACACCGCCGAGGCGCCGGCCACCACCGCCAGGTAGGCGACCCCCGGCAGGCCGTGGCGGGCGGCGAGCGGAACCCCGACGGCGATCAGCACCGCCGCGAAGGTCGCGGCCACCGCCGCCGCGTGGAGGAAGAGGACCAGCCTGACGTTGGAAGTCCGTGGCGGCACGCGCTTCGCCCGATCCTACCGGAAGATCCGGAGCACGGGCGCGAGGCGGGCGAGCGCGCCCGACAGGTACAGCCACTCGAGCGCGCCGAGCGCCAGGAAGGGACCGAAAGGGACGGCGTGGCGGGGGGGAACCCAGTCCTCGTCGGCCGCGAGGGAGGTGGTCGAGGTCGCGGTTGGGGTCGCCGTCCCGGTCGTGGTCGAGGCCGGGGGAGGGGGCTGCGTTGGGCTGGGGCTCGGGCCAGGGGCGGGGAGCGGAACGGGAGGCTCCGGCGGTCCAGTCGTCGATCGCCCGAGAAGGACCAGGACGATCCCGACGACGCTCCCCTGCAGGGACGCCAGCAGCACCAGCGGCAGGAGCGCCTTCATCCCCAGCCAGGCGCCGAGCCCCGCCAGGAACCAGACGTCGCCGAACCCGAGCGCCTCCTTCTTGAAGATCCTCTCCCCCAGGAAGGCGACCGCGGCGAAGCCGGCGAAGCCGAGGCCGGCCCCGGAGAGCGAATCCTGCAGCCCCGCCGGCCCGAGGCCGAGGGCGCTGGTGGCCAGGCCCAGCCCGATGAGCGGCCAGGTGAGCGCGTGCGGCAGGAGCCAGGTGTCGACGTCGATGAAGGCCAGGGCCAGGACGACGGCGACGCAGGCGAGCTCGGCGGCGGCGGGGGCGGAGAGGCCGTGGCGGTGCCAGGCGAGCCAGCCGGCCACAGCGCCCAGCGCCTCCACCAGCGGGTAGCGGACCGAGATCGGCTCGCGGCAGGCGCGGCAGCGGGCCCGCAGCAGGATCCAGGAGACGATGGGGAGGTTGTCGTACCAGGCGATGGGCGTCCCGCAGCGCGGGCAGTGGGATCGGGGACGGACGACCGACTCGCCGCGGGGAAGTCGCGCGATCACCACGTTGAGGAAGCTGCCCACCACGGCGCCCACGGCGGCGGCCCAGATCGCGGCGGCGAGCCGCAGGGCGGTGGGCACGGAATCGTTCACCGGAGGTCGCGCTGGCCCTGGCTACCCGGCCCTCCCAGGTCGTAGAGATACCACAGCGGGCTCTTGAGCAGGCGCCTCACCCCCGGGTCGGCGGTGAGGCGCCGCAGCAGGGGGCTCCACTGGGGGTTGGCGGTGCAGAGCACGTAACCCGCGCCGAATCGCTCCCGGATGAGCGCCGCGGCGTCCGGCGGACCCTGGCGCGGCAGGTCGTACCAGAGGCGGTACCGCTCTGGATCCTTGAGGTAGAACAGCACCGGGTCGAGCGCGACCACGAAGCGCCGGTCCGGCAGGGCCAGGAGCAGCTCTCCGGTCAGGCCCCACTCGCAGGTGAAGACCTGCGACCCGGCCGGGATGGCCTCCTGGAGATAGGCCGCCAGCCGCGGCGGGAGGTCGTCCCCCCTCGTCCCGAGTGCCCGGATCGGGGAGGATCCGAAGAGGAGCGTCAGCACCATCGCACCCGCCAGCACCGGAGCCGCGGCAGCGCGCGCCCAGGACCACCGTGACGCGGCCACGGCGAATGCGGCCGCCGAGAACGGCGCCAGGTACTCGAGGAACCGCGAGGTGCGGAGGGTGAGGAGCCCGAAGGCCAGGGCGGCCAGCGCCAGCCCGAGCGGCACCGGATCGTCCCGCCGCCTGCGCCACGCCAGGACCCCGGCCGCCACGGCCAGCGCCAGGGGAACCGAGAGCCATCGCAGCGCCTCGACCGGATGGAACGGCTGGAACTCCTGTCCCAGCTCGAACCCCGGCGCGTGGGCCCAGGCCGTTCCGACGAGGATGCGAGCACTCACGATCCAGGTGAGGCGAAGGAGGTTCGCGGTGTTCGGGTGCACCAGGATGCCGGCGGCCAGTCCGGCCAGTGCCGCGGCGGCCGGCCTCCAGCCGGGGCGCCGGCCCGAGAGCAGGCGCGCCAGCTCCGCCAGGGCCACGAGGAGGAGCGGCGTCTGCCAGGCGACGTAGCAGAGCGGGTAGAGGAAGCTCGCGCCTGCGAGGAGGAGATGTCGCTCGCGAAGAGCCGCCCAGGCCGCCACCAGCGCCAGCGCGATGGCGGCGAGGTGGGGCCGCACCAGCGCGAAGCGCAGCACGAAGGCGCCCGAGGCGGCGAGCGGGAGCAGGGCCCAGAGGCCGGCCCGCGGCACCCGCTCGGCCCGGAGCACGAGGTGGAGGGCGAGGAGCAGGCCGGCCCCGAGGAGCGTCCCCACGATCCTGGCCGCCGCGACCCAGGGAAGGCCGGCCAGCGGGACGAGCAGGAGGTGGAAGAGGAGTTCCTTGTCCGCGTAGTGATCGGAGAGGAGGCTGAACGGGGTCCAGGGGAACGCCTGGAGGATCCCGTGCCGCGCGATGAGCCGCGCCACCGCCACGTGGTAGGCGGTGTCCGCGTCCCAGGGGTACGGTATGAGCAGCTGCAGGAGGCCGGCGATGGCGAGGAACACGGTCGCCCAGCCCGCGGCGGCCAGGATGGCCGAGCGCCCTTCCGGGCCGTCGTGGTCGTTGACGGAAAACGTCACCGCCGGTACCCGGGCCGACCGTTTCCGTCAACGTCATGCGCGGCGCGAACCATCGCAACCATCGAGGATTGCACGGCGAGCTCCTTGGCACCGGTCCTGCTTGGAGGGCTTCGCGTAGTCCTTCGGGCGACCTCGTGGGGCCTGGCCCGGAGCAAGAATACCCGGCCGGGTTTGTCCGGTCGCTTCCGTCGGAGGAAACATGAAGAAGCTTAGCAAGGGCTTCACCCTCATCGAGCTCATGATCGTCGTCGCCATCATCGGCATCCTCGCGGCGATCGCCATCCCCAACTTCATCAAGTACCAGCTCCGCTCCAAGTTCAGCGAGGGATCGGGCAACGTCGAGAGCATGCGCAAGGCCGAGGAGGCGCTCCGCCAGGGTGAGCGCAAGATCACCGTCCTCGGGGTGCTGGTGGCGACCTACGCGCCGGGCCAGTACTGGGATCTCGGTGGCGGCCAGCTGCCGCTCACCAACTGCGCCACGCCCGGCACCAGCAAGTGCATCTGGACCCCGGCCGAGCTGGCCCAGGCCGCGGCTCTCGACTGGCAGGTGGAAGGCTCCACCTACTTCCAGTACCAGGCCTCGGTCGCCGGCTGCCCCGGAAACCCGATCGTCGCCAACGGCGGCATCTGCTGGGGTGGCGGCGCGCTCTCGGACATCGACGGCGACGCCACCAACTTCGGGGAAGTCGCCATCATGAAGCCGTACTACGATCCGGTCACCAACACACCCAAGTATCCAACCATGCCGACGCTGCTCAAGACGGCGTGGCCGGGGACGCTTGGCAACTGCTTCGACAGCGCCAAGGGCGTCACGGTCTACTCCTCGCCGTGCGTCCTCTCCGGCCCGGACGTCTTCTAGGGTCTGGCCCGAGCAGTCCCGCGGCACCGCGGCTCCGGCCGCGGTGCCGCTCTTCTTCCTCGCGGGGCGTTTCGGGTTAAGCTTCCATCCGTGGACCCGGCGCGACTCAGGCGGGCGGTGGCCCTGGCCGCCGCCCTCGCCGTCCTCGCCGGCGGCGCGGCCGCGGGCCGGGCCCTGCTCGAGCCGGAGGCGAGCCGGATCGGCCGCATCCGCGACCCCTCCTGGCTTCCCGAGGGCAGGCTCGTCCGGGCCGGCTCGCTGGGCCAGCGCCTCACCCTCTCCGACGTCTACTGGCTGAAGTGCGTCTTCTACGTGGGCGAGGGCGTCCTCGACCCCTACCGCGGCTGGGCCGCGCTCTACCCGCTCGCCGAGATCGTGACCGACCTCGACCCGCGCTTCGGCTACGCCTACCAGGTGGCGGGATCGAACCTGAGCGGCCTCGCCGGGCGCTACGAGGAGAGCGACCGGTTGCTCCTCAAGGGGATGCGGAACGTCCCCGACCGCTGGTCCCTCCCCTTCGTCTACGCCGTGAACAAGTTCCTCTACGAGGGCGACTACCTGGAGGCGGCGCGCTACGCGCGCCGGGCGGCCGAGGTCGGCCACCGTCCGCACCTGGCCCTCCTCGCCGCCAACCTCTCGCTGGTGACCGACGCGGAACAGGAGTACCAGATCGCCGCCGAGTTCCTCCGCGAGTCCATCGCCCAGGCCGACAGTGACGATCTCCGCCGGCAGCTGGAGGAGCGGCTGGTCAAGGTGAAGACCTACGACGTCCTGAGTCACGTGGAGAAAGCCATCGCCGCGTTCCGGGACCGCCACATCCGGCTTCCCCTCGACCTGTCCGAGCTGGTCGCAGAGAGGCTCATCCCGGAGCTCCCCGGCGACCCGTCGGGCGGCGCCATCCTCTACGACGGGGCGACCGGCGCGGTCCGCAGCTCCGTGCTCGGCGCCCGCAACCCCCTCCGCGTCACCCAACGGCCACGATGAACGCCACCTCCCTCGCCCTCGCCGGCAACACCCTCAAGGAAGCGCTGCGCGAGCGCCTCCTCTACAACCTGCTCGTCTTCGCGGCGCTCCTGTCCGCCGGCTCGCTCACCATCTCGCAGCTCACCGTGGGCGAGCAGTCCCGCATCATCGCCGACGTGGCCGCGTCGAGCACCCAGGTCTTCGGCACCGTCATCGCCGTCTTCCTGGGCGTGGCCCTGGTGGCGCGCGAGCTGGACCGGCGCACCTGCTACGCCATCCTGGCCCGGCCGGTGAGCCGGGGCGACTTCGTCGTCGGGAAGTTCCTCGGCCTCGTGGCCACGGTGGCGCTCAACGTGGTCGTCATGATCGCCGTCACCGTCCTGGTCCTCTTCGCCTATCGGCGCGATGCGGCGTTCCTGACGCTGCCCTTCTTCGCCGTCTTCGCCCTCATGGTGGTCCAGCTTTCGGTGTCGGTGGCCTTCGCGGTCCTCTTCGCCTCGTTCACCACGCCGACGCTGGCCGTCATCTTCACGCTGACCCTGGTCGCATCCGGCTACGTCTTCGCCGAGGTCCGCAACTTCTGGCTCACCAATCCGGGGGTGCAGGTGAAGTGGCTGGTCCACGTGCTCGACTACGCCCTTCCGAACATGGGGCTCCTGGATCTCAAGGAGGCGCTGGTCTACGGCGACCCGCTGACGCTGGGGAGCTTCCTTCTCCGGGCGGCCTACGGACTCGCCTACTCCGGCGCGGTCCTGTTCCTGGGCGTGGTCGTGTTCTCCAGGAGGGACATCCGCTAGCCATGGTCCCCGCGATCTCCATCGACGGCCTGGCCAAGACCTATCGGGTGGGCTTCAGCCGGCGCCCCCTGCGCGCCCTGGAAGGGCTCACCCTTCGCGTCGAGCCCGGCTGCGTCTTCGGCTTCGTCGGGCCGAACGGCGCCGGGAAGAGCACCACCATCAAGATCCTGGTGGGCCTCATCGCCCCCGGGAGGGGCACCGCCAGCATCCTGGGCAAGTCCGTCCGCGACCCGCTGGCGCGCGCCGCGGTCGGCTACCTGCCCGAGAACCCCTCGTTCCACGAGTTCCTCAGACCGCTCGAGGTCCTCTCCTTCATGGGGCGGCTCTCCGGCCTCTCGGGACCCGATCTCGCCCGCCGATCCGAGCAGGTGCTGGAGCTGGTGGGGCTCTCCAAGGCCCGCGACCTCACCGTGCGCAAGTTCTCGAAGGGCATGGTGCAGCGGCTCGGCCTGGCCCAGGCCATCCTCCACGACCCGCCGCTGCTGATCCTCGACGAGCCCATGAGCGGGCTCGATCCCATCGGCCGCAAGGACGTGCGCGACCTCGTCGTCGAGCTGCGGCGCCGCGGCAAGACCGTCTTCTTCTCCACCCACATCCTCCCCGACGTCGAGTCCATCTGCGACCAGGTCGGCATGCTGCTGGGTGGCCGGCTCGTGGCCCAGGGCTCCCTCGGCACCCTGCTCGACGGCTCCATCCGGGCGGTGGAGGTTCGCTGTGCCGGCCTCTCGGAGCAGGTGGCGCGCTCGCTGGCGGAGACGGCCCGCCAATCGTCCTCCGGTACGGACGGGTGGACCTTCCTCTTCCCCGACGCCGCGGCGGCCAACCGCGCCGCCGTCGCCACGGTCTCCGCCGGCGGACGGATCCTGCTCCTCCAGCCCCATCGCGAGTCGCTGGAGGAGTCCTTCGTCCGCCTGGCCACCCCGGCAGGACCAGCGCCCGGCGAGAGCGCGCGCCCACGGTGACCGACCCGCCTGCGCCAGCGGCTCCGGGCGAGACGGTCCGCCCCGGCGGTGACGCCGCCCGCGCCGCGGCCGTCGCGGCGCTCGTCCTGGCCGTGTTCTTCGCGCCGGCGATCCTGACGGGCGGCCAGTTCGTCTACCGAGACGCCGGCCGGATGCACCATCCGGTCAAGAGCTGGGTGGCGCACCGGCTCGCGGCGGGTCGGGTTCCCGAGTGGAATCCCTACTGCGGCCTGGGAGAGCCGCTCATGGGCGGCGCCATCGACGCGGTCCAGCACCCCTTCGGCCTCCTCCTCGTCGTCCTGCCGTTCGAGATCGGTTTCAAGCTCTGGGTGCTCCTCTCCTACCTGCTCGCGGCCCTGGGAGCCTACCTCTGGTCGCGCCGACTCGGGCTCGGCTGGCACTCGGCGGTGACGGCCGGGCTGGCCTTCGCCCTCTGCGGATACCTCGTCAGCGCCAGCGACAACCTCACCTACCTGACGACCTTGGCGGCGATCCCCCTCGTCCTGGCGGCGGCGCCCCGGGCCGGGGAGCCCATCGGCCCCTCGCGCCTCGCGGGCTGTGCCGCGGCGTCCGCCCTCTGCGCCGCCGGCGGGGATCCGCAGGGATGGGGCTTCGCCGTCCTCGCCTCGGCGGTCGCCACCGTCGCCGCCGGCGCGCCGCCCCTTGGAGCGCGCCTCGGCCGTGCCGCCGCCGTGCTCGGGGCCTCCCTCGTCGGAGCGGCTCCCTTCGTCCTGCCCGTGCTCGCCTGGATCCCGTACTCGTCGCGGGGCGACCCGCTCCTCGACGAGGAGCTGCGGCGGTGGGCGCTCGCTCCCCTGCGGCTCCCGGAGCTGGCCATCCCCCACCTCTTCCGCCCGGAGTCGACCGGAGGGCTCGTCTCGCAGGTCCACGCGGTCTACTCGGGGGAGGCCGACACACGGCTTCCCTGGGCGCTCTCGGTCTACTGCGGCGTGACCGTGCTCCTGCTGGCGACCCTGGGGGCGGCCCGGTCCCGGAGCGCCCGCCTGCTCGCCGGCGGGGCCCTGCTGGCCACCTGGATGGCGATGGGACGGAACGCCGGCTTCGGCCAGATCGCCGCCCACCTGCCCGTCCTCTCGAGCTTCCGCTACTGGGAGAAGCTCGCCGTCTGGCCGGCCCTGCTCCTCGCCCCCGCCGCCGGCTTCGGGCTCGAGGCGCTGTGGGCGGGCCGGGGCGGCCGCCGTCTGGCGGTGGCCGCCCTCCTCCTCGCCGCCGGCGTCCTCTCCGGGTGGGCCGGCCTGGCGCTGCTCCCCGATGCGACCGCGGCGCTCCTCGCCCTGAGGGGTGATCTCGCGGCCGCGAACGAGCTCGCCCGGCATCTCCGGGAGGGGCTCCTCCACGCCGGCGCATTCTCCGCCGCGCTCGGCGTCGCCGTGCTCGCCCTCGCGGGCGCCCGGCCCGGCAGATGGACCCCGGCCGTGCTCTCCCTCCTCGTCGTCGGGGACCTGGCCGCCGCCAACGTGCGCGCCTACGTCCTCGGGCCGCCGCAGCTCGATGGCCAGGAGGTGCCCCTCGCGGCTCCGCTCCAGGGGAAGGGGCCGCTGGACCGCGTGCTGACGCCGTTTCCCCTCTACGTGGAGCGCTGGCCCGAGCTGAGAGAATTCGAGTCGGGCTTCCGGTGGGGCGATCGCACGCTCATGCCGTCCTGGAACGTCGCGCGCCGGATCGGCAACTTCGACGACTACTCCGGCATGATCCCGGTGCGGACCTCCCGCCTCTTCAAGAGGCTGGAGCGGGCCAGGTTCGCGGAGGTGGTGGGGCTCTGGGGCGTCGGCTGGGCGGTCGTTCCGCGGAGCCTCGACCTGGCCGCCGAGGCAAGCCTGCGCCCGCCGCTCGACGTGGTGGCGGAGGATCGGGAGCTTCCCGCCTTCCTGGTGCGCATCCCGCACCGCCGGCGCGCCTACCTCGCGGCCGAGCTCGCCTCCGTCGACCGGCGGGGGGCGATGGAGTTCGTCCTGCGCGCCGGCCCCGCCGACGGCCGATCGGTCGTCGAGGGGCCGCTCCCGCCCGGCTACCGCCCTCCCCGGGGCGAGGTCCTGTTCCTGCACGACGAGCCAGAGGAGGTGGCACTGCGGGCCGTGTCCGACCGTCCCGCCCTCCTCGTCCTGAGCGATGCCCTGGCCCCGGGCTGGACCGCCACCGTCGACGGGAAGCCGGCCGAGATCCTGCCCGCCAACTACCTCGTCCGCGGAGTCTGGGTCGGCGCCGGAGAGCACACCGTCCTCTTCCGCTACCGCACCCCGGGTCTGCGCCAGGGGTGGGCGATCCTCGCCGTCGGCGGACTCGCCCTGGCCGGCTGGGCCCTGGCGCGGCGACGCCGGGCGGCGATCGCCGCGACGGAGCGGAAACCCGGCTGACCGGCGGCGTGCGGGGCCGCGGCCATCGGGCTCGGGCTCGGGCTCGGGCTCGGAAAGAACATTGCCCGCTCATCGTCGTGCCGCCCACCGCGTCGCCAGAAGATCGCCGGACGCGCCTCCCACACCGGAGCACCTGCAACACTTACACAGCCCGCTACTTCTTGCAGCGACGGGGAATGCGGGCGCGTCCGACGACGACATGCTCACGCCTCCGGACTGGGTCGTTGTCTCCACCCGGCCGCCGACTTCCGCCAGTGGTTCCGGGCGGCACGAGGCCGGCGGACGTGGCAGGCGCATGGGCTTGGCCGGGCACGACGAGTCCTGTCGGACCCTCTTCTTGACCTGAGACAAGTCGTCCGCCTATTGCATGCACTCGTGGCAAAGGCGGCCGCCATGGCAGCCGGGCAGGGGGCGAGGGTACGGTGCAACCGGTCATCGGACGCAGCGCGTCACGTCACGCGCGCGGCTTCACGCTGCTGGAGATGATGGTGACGGTGGCCGTCATCGGCATCGTGGCGACCATGGTCGTGATCGGCTTCGGGCGGCAGAAGCCGCGGGCGCGGCTGAGCGGCGCGGCCGTGGAGCTGCAGGCGCTCCTTCACGAGGCCCGGCAGAACGCGCTCGCCACTGGCCGCGTCACGGCGGTCATGGTCTTCCCGGCCTTCCAGGCCACCTCCGACTTCGGCACCGGGCGCTTCGTCGTGTACGAGGACGGCGCGGGGACGTTCTTCACGGCCGGCGGTCCGGTGAACTTCGGCGCCTTCGTTCCCGACAGCGGATCCGTCGGACCGCAGAGCCGCATCGTCACCGACATGAACCTGTCCCGCGAGGTCGCGGTGGGGCCGTCGGACGGGCAGGGGGCCGCCGCGGTGATGGCGGCTCCGTACGGCCGGGTTCCCATCACCGCCGCCTGCACCTTCTGCGTGGCCAACCGCGGCGCCATCGCCTTCAACTCGCAGGGGCAGGCCTCGTTCTATTCCGGGAACGGCCCGCCGCTCGACGTCGCCGGCGGCAGCGTCAGCCTCTACAACCCCTCCGAGGCCACCAATCCGGCGCTCGACACCGCCGCCACCGTTCCCGAGATCCGCACCCTGGCCGTGGTCGCGGCCACCGGCTCGGTACGCGTTCTCAAGAAGCCGTGAGGTCTCCATGATCCGATCCCAGCGCGGGGGCACGCTCATCGAGGCCATGTTCGCCATGACGGTCATGCTGACCGGGGCGGCCGCCATGGCCGGGCTTCACCGGCAGGCCCTCTTCTTCAACGGCGACGGGCGCAAGATGACCCGGGCCTCGGCCCTGGCCTCGGATCTCCTGGCCAATCTCGAGGCCCTCCCCACCTCGAGTCCGCTCCTCGCCAACGCCAACGCCTCAAACGACGCCGACATCGCCGACAGCGTCAACGCGGCGGAGACCGACGACTGGGACCCGGCCGCCTCCGTCGACCACTCCTGGACCGAGCTTCCGGGCGGCTGGCCGGGCCTGACGAGCGCGTCCGCAATCTCCGGCGGTACCACCTTCGCGGACACCGACTACCAGGTCTTCTGGAACGTCAGCCAGACGGCCGGAACCACCTTCAACTACACCAACATCGCCGCCATCGTCCGCTGGCGGCACGGCTCCGGCTGGAGGCGGGTCGTCGCCTTCGGCGTCAGGCCAGGGGACCCATACATCCCATGAGACCCGACCGACCGACCCCTGTCTGGCGCCGCGGCTTCATGCCCGGGTTCACGCTCATCGAGATGATGGTGGGCGTCGCCGTGAGCGCCATCATCGTCGCCGGCTCCATCTCCTTGCTGATCAGCCAGCAGCAGGCCTACCAGAACACCTCCAACGACCGGGCCGGCCAGGAGGCGGCGCGGGTGGCGCTGGGGGCCATCGGCGATGCCCTGAGCCGGGCCGGGTACGGCATCCACCCGTCCGTCACCTTCGACTTCGGCACCATCCCGCAGGTCACCATCGAATTCGCCTCGACCGGCACGGTGGCCTTCACTGGCAAGGACTGCGCCACGGCCGTCACCTGCCGCGACAGCACCGCCGGCTCGGACCAGATCGCCTTCTACGCCCGGGACCCGTACTTCGTTCGCGCCCTGGCCCAGGCCCCCACCTCGACCCAGCTCGTCATCGCCGGCGGCCTCAAGACCGCGCTCTACCAGGGGCAGGTCCTGGCGGTGGCGTGCATGTCCTGCGGCAAGCGCTGGGCCTACGTGAGCGTGGGCGCGACCGTGCCGGCCAACACCGCCCTTGCCACCACCATCATCCCCCTCGCGGCGGCGGCGGGAGCGGGCTACGACTTCCCCGGGCAGAACGCCGCGCTCACCGACCCCTGCTTCGGGGCCAACCTCGCCGCGGCCAACTCGCCGCCCGACGTCTTCAGCCTGGCCTCCAAGGTCTTCAAGGTGGATCGCTATCGTTTCTACGTCGACCACCAGTACATCGACCCCGACACCGGGCTGCCGCGCCCCTACCTGATGCTCGATCAGGGTCTCACCGACGCGAATGGCCCGATCCTGACGCCGGTGGCGCCCGACGTCGACGACATCCAGTTCGCGTACGTGCTCCCGACCTCGGCCGTTCCCCTGGTCGGCGCCACGCCCGGCACCGCGGTCACCAACGACCCCGCCGGCATCGACCTGAACGTCCAGCCTCCGGTCTACGGGGATTCCCGCGCCAGCCCGTCGCGCGTCACCCAGAGCCCCGCCAACATCCGGGCCGTCCGGGTGAGCGTGGTGGTCCGGTCGCCCGAGACCGACATCACCCTTCCCGTGAAGGCGCTGGCGACCACCTACCTGCCCGCTGCCGGGAACCGGCCCGAGATCCCGTCCGACCCGGGCAGCCCGGCCGCCTTCCCGGACCCCTACCACTGGCGGGCCCTCTTCGAGACGACCGTGAACGTGCCCAACATGGCGAGCCGCCTTCTCTACTGCGGCGACTACTACGTGGGCACCGGCGTTCCCGGGGCCAACGTCGGAGGAGGGTGACCGCATGCGCGTCCAGTCCCAGCGTGGCAGCAGCCTCCTCGTCAGCGTCCTGGTGATGGCCATCCTCACCGTCATCGGCGTGGCCATGGTCCGGTTCGCCGCCCGCGAGCAGGCGGGCGCCCTCGCCAAGTGGCGCCAGGACGCGCTCGCCTCCTGTGCCCGCGCCGCGGCCAACGTCCTCAGGAGCCAGTTCGGGCTCGGGGTGGCGCCGAGCGGCCCGCTCGACATCACCATGGGCGACCCCGCCGTCGGCGAGTCGGTGCGCATCGTCGGCGGCCACGTCGACCAGGACATGACGGTGACGGACATCGGCGGCATCCAGGTGTCGACCGCCTCCCGGCGCGCCTTCGGCGGCGCCCAGTCGAGCGTGGGCGACCTCACCAACACCGCCTTCGGGGGAAAGATGACGGGCACCGGATACAGCAAGGTCATGGCCCACTGCCAGATGGGCGACAAGAGCGGACCGACCACCGGGCGGCAGATCGAGGTCGAGCTCATGCTGCGGATCGGGCTCTAGCCCATGCTCCCCGAGGGACACACCATGCGCACCTGGGACAAGATCAGAGACGCCGCCTTCGTGCTGCTGCTGTGCCTGGCCCTGCCCTTCGCCAGCGACGCCGGCACGCCCAACCAGGCGGCCTGCTGCAACGCCAGCCTCGCCCCGCCGAGCCCTCCGGGCGACGAGGACTACTTCAGCATCCCGGGCGGCACGCCCAACGTGATGATCCTCCTCGACAACTCGGGGTCGATGTCGGACCTGCCGAACGCCATCGTCTACCCCTCGACGGTTCCGGCGACCGGAGGCACCTGCTCGGGCAATCCCCTCAACGCCTACACCGCCAACCGCAAGTCGGTCCCCTTCGACAACGGCCAGGCGAACGCGCTCAACGTCGACGCGCCGCCCTGGGGCCGCTACGGGCAGGCCGGCGGCTGTACCGGCGACAACTGCCTCTTCGATCCGACCGCCTACTACCAGAGCGGCAACTGGACCTACACCAGCGCCACGCGCTACGGGCCGGGCATCGCCGCGGGGATCCTCGGCCAGCCCTGGCCGGCGAACCGCAACGGCATCTGCCGGGCGACGCAGAAGACTGGAATCCTCAGCGCAGCGGACATCCTCCGCAACGCCAACGCAGCCGCCGAGTGCCAGACCTGTCTCGACACCGTCGGCTTCTACCTGTTCCTTCCGCCGGTCGCGTTTCCCACCTGGACGGCCGTCTTCAAGGGCGACTTCCTGGACGGCTATCCGCCCAAGTTCGTGGCCGCCCGCAAGGTGGTGAAGGACCTCGCCTTCATGGATCCTGCCGCGCCCAGCCCCTTCGACACGGTGCGCCTCGGCCTCACCATCTTCAC
>Ga0153916_10002280_pt1 | contig 14106 bp, 2 predicted proteins | sample Opewatmetagenome_FD_109642 | JGI IMG/M metagenome (GOLD analysis project Ga0153916, IMG submission 109642) | Freshwater wetland microbial communities from Ohio, USA - Open water 3 Core 3 Depth 4 metaG | ecosystem: Environmental > Aquatic > Freshwater > Wetlands | place: USA: Ohio, Lake Erie, Old...
TCGTACTGCTGCGATGTAATCCAGAATTCTTGCATCTGTCTTTGATACTTTTTGAGTTGGTCCGAATCTATGAGGGAGCAACCAAGAGTAGTTGAATGCTGCATTCAGGGTCGATACAATCCATTCAGAGTCAAAACAATCAATCAGCCCTGACCAGCTTTCAAGGTCTCTCTCGTATTGATTTTCAAACAGCTCAACAAAGAACTGGAGCCTGTCCTTCAAGAGAGGCGTCATCTCTCCCTCAAGGATGAGGATACCAATGATCTTCTCCCCGCTATAGCTGTTCAGTCTGAGCCCGTGGTACTGAATCTCTTCAAGTGTGCCTCGCACGCCGTCACCCTTGATCTCGCCATATACACTCGTGATTGCTGCAATGAATCCACTGATGAGGTCCGGCTGAATCCGCTCCTCTGTGAAGGGATGATAGAAGACGCATGTACCTCGGTCGAGATAGACTGCCATGAAGTGTCGAAGAGACTCTAGGTCGACAAACATCTGCAGCTGGTTTTCAAGCGATAGCTTGGCCTCTCTCTTCTTGGGTTTGACAACCCGATTGTAGGCAGCTACCACAATTCCAAGCAGAACAAAGGAACCAATAAGGATGCGACCGACAGGTGACATGATGAAGAAGAGGAAAAGCGCCAGAATCGGATTCGTACCGGCACCAACTGTGATGGTTCTCGAGGCGGTCCAGAGCAGTCGACTGCCGCCAAAGTGAGCTTCCGCCTCTATTGACTCGATGGTTCCGCCTGGAACATAGAAACTCCAAGTTGCAACTCCATAGGAGTTGGTAATGTCAGACTGAGCAGAACTATCAAGGACTTGGACTGTTCCGTTCTCAAATGTGATTGTCACTACGAAGTGGACAGTCGCTCCAACGACCGCCTCACTTGTGTCATTATAGCGCAGGGTGGCACTGAGCGATACAAGTTGTCCTTCTATGCTCGGATTCCCTTCAGACACCAATTCGAGATTGACTCCCCGTTTGCTATCTACTGTCAACTCCACGGTATCTGTCGCTGCATTTGCGAGCGGAGCTGTAGCACTCACACTGAGAGTATATACTCCTGGAGCGATGTCCAGCACTATTTCAATGACATAGAAACCTGCGGAGTAGACTAGAGTATAGTCAACACCATCTAGGGTCATAGTCACAGTGGCTCCAGTTATTGGTGTATGATGAAGCGTATCATTATAGGTAACGGTGACTGTAAGGTTCCATTGTTCATATTCACTGCTCGGCGTATTGATTGAGATTACAGTTGTTGCCCGGACTGTCAGAGTAAGGAATATTGTGGTTGTCGTGTATCCATATCTGACCATGGTGACATTGACTGGGTAGACGTCCGCAGTCTGCGGCGGTGTGATAGCAATTGCATATTCGCCAGATAAGTATTCAATCTCAGTACCGTTGATCGTGATGTATATGACGGCATCATCAATTGGCATGCCATTAGAGTCCTCGACAGTAATGGTCAGAGGAACATTCGTATCGTAGTCCGTGCTAGCCGAAGAACTTGCCCACGAGTTGCCAACTGATGGAATGTCTTCCATGACTATCAATGTCTGTGTCTCTTGCCCGGGACCAAATCCTAGACTGCTTGCTCGTATGGTGACTGAGGTCGTGCCAAGGTAGTCGCTACCATTCAGGGTGATTTCCCAACGTTCTGACAATGGATTATAGGTCATGTTCACGGTTGGATGACCCACGAAGGTTACCCTGACCCATGTTTCATCGAATATTGGCTCAGAGTTGTAGTTGTAGGTGACGGAGATAGTGATATTCTCAATGAATGTGATATTATAATCTGCAGGACTCCATGCCACAGAGAACTCAACACCCGGTTGGCTCGCAATACTGATCGTGAGTGTATCGTCATGTTGGGGGGCGTATCCTACCTTCCACGCACTTATGTTCAGCGAAATGATGCCTGGAATCTCAGTGAAATTCTCTCCATGAAGCTCTATCCAATACACCTGTCTGATTGCATCCCAGGCGAGATCATACGTGTTGGACTCATATGTCACATTCACCGAAGCATCTGTGATATTGATCCCGCTCAGGTCTCGATAGGAAACAGTAAGATTCGTGCTCTCAAGGTAGGTGATGCTACTGCTTGGAGACCAGCTCGAATTCAGCGGGAGAGTTTCGTAGGTAAGATCTACAGTTATCTCAATACTTCTGTTCTCAAGGGCGTATCCCACTCCGTATACGGTCAGATTATAGATACCACTAGTCATCGAAGATGTATTCACAATAGCTGTCCATCTGCCTCCTCCTACATTCACCATTGACTTATTGATTGTACTCCCAAAGGTGTAGTTGAGGCGTGCTATTGGAGGATCCAGACCTCTTACAGGATAGATTTGGTCGAAGTCAATCCCAATGCTGAAATTGTTGTCTGTAAATGCCTCGATGTAGTATTCATCTGCATCAAGTGATGTTGGATAGTAGACGAATACCTGTCTGACAAGATAGCCTGCTTCCAACCCATTGGTCCAGTAGACTTCTATTGTGTGAGTTCCATTGTAGTCTGCAATCGAATCAATATCCCAAAGGTAGTTCGTGGCACCGTCAGATACTGATGCATTGGGGGGCGCATGGATGACGGATCCGCCATACCAAATTGTGAGGTTCGTCGTACCTGAGTTCATATGAGTGCCCATTCCATCCTCTACGCTGATATCGATATCAACATCAACAAGAATACTGACCTTGTCTTGAATAGGTTTTGCGTCTGCATGGTTTGATAACTCAATTGAAGTCACGTAGTTGTCTGCAGTATTCGATAATGTCCACGCACCATTTGTCATATCGGTACAATGAATCGTAGTAGCAATCTCAGTATAATGTCCGTAATCTACTTGTGTGGCATTATACAGTCCCGTAGGGGTCCAATCATCCGGTACAGTTACATTCACATAACGATTGAGTGACCCTGAAAGCACTGGATATGTGAGCGGCATTGTCACATTCCATTGTATGTCCTCTCCGGAACTAGCAACGCGCCAAGATGCCGCTACTGATACACTCTTTGTGTATTTGAGCATGAGATCATAGCCTATCTCAACAGATTGATTTGATTGGAAATCAATGACTATGATGTTGTCACTATTCGTGAATGTCCATGCAGTATCAGTCAACGTCGTGGCGTTACCTGAGAGATTAATCTGTTCAGCTGAGCTGTAGTCAATTGCCGCGTTTGCGGTTTTATTCCATGGTGTATAGGTGTAATTGAGCATTGCCTCAGCCTGTTCGAGACCTGTATAGGCGTACCACGTACTCATTGGATCACCAAATAAATGGTATCCGGTAGCCAGTCCAGTTACTGATTTTGAAGCGCTCCACCAAACCATATTGAAGAGCGACGTTCCAGGTACACCTACCATAGTGCTTCCATCAATAACGACATAATAGTAGGTGCTGGCATTTAGAATTGCATTGTCACCGGAGCAGTCATGTGTAGCGATTTGTTTTGAAAGGGGGTTCTGAATCCAAGGCGTTATCCATCCTGTGACATTCTTTGCTTTGTCATTATAGACACTTCTCACGCCCAGGTAAGCTTGCCCATTAGACACATCATAGTAATTCGATTTGTAAACGAGAGAGTAGTTCTCAAGTTTGCCATCGTGAGACCGTCCATAGAATGCTTGATAGAGAGCATTTGTGGTCAGCCCCTTCACAGTATCATTCCATATCTGTATGTAGTCATTGGCGCCAGGAGTAATCCCCAGCGTTGCTCTCTCAGCTATCGCAGTCATGGAACTAGCTTTCACTTCTACAGCAACGAGAGTCCATCCAGATACCTGATATGCTGAAAGATTCAATTGGGCTCGATGGCTGAGGTCGTTATAGGAATTAGAAATTCCAAGATTGAGTCCGGTTATCTCTCTGGTAAAGTAACTGAGAATTGTTGTTGTATCATACCCACCTGCAGATGACTGTTCTCCTCTCCTGACAGCATAGACATCAGTGTTCTGGGCAGCCAGAGGAGTATCTGCTGAATTCGAGCTGATGATCGGGAATAGGAATATCACTAATGTAATCAGAGTCAAAATCTGTTTCCTTCTCATATCATAACCTCGCTCGTGACTGCTACGTACACATTTGCCAGCCTGCAGCATTAACGATTTGATACTGCACCAATCATTATTACATTTTGATGGTATAAACAAGCCAGTACTTTGTTATTTGCTGGTTTGGCAGAAGTTGATTTGCTTCTAATCATATATAGCTATCTTGGTCTTGTTCATGCTGAAGCTTGACGATAATTACCAAGTAATGATTTATTTTAGACAGCTATCTCGAACCCCTGTGCTAGCGCTTCTTGATTATTCGACGAGTCCCCTCCCGCACCTCATAGAAACCTGAATCCGAATCAAGCAAATCCTTCACAATTGCGCTTGTCTTGCTTGATGATATCCCTAGACGCTTTGAAAGCTCTGATCTGGTCAGCCCAGATTCACTTACTGTGATTGCATCCTTCATTCTGTCGATTGGGTCAGCTATTGATATTGTTTCAACTGAACTCACCATGCTCGATGTTTCTGTTGATGCTATGACATTCCTTGATAGACTTCTTCTCCGTTTCATGATGACAAGGCCTAGAACTGGCAATGAAACTCCTCCTACGACCATTGAGAGCAATATAGGGTCTCTGAAAATCACATCTAACAGACCCAATCCCCCAACCTTGATCTGCACAGTTCTTGTTTCTGACTCTGCCGGCCAGACAGATATTGACCCTGCATACAAGGCTGTAATCTCCAATCTCGTCGCATCTAGAGGAACACTAAGAACGACTGATGCAACTCCTGCGTCATCTGTTTCGATGACTTGAGTATGATTCCGCGAATCGCTCTGAGTAAATATCACGACGATGAGTGTTAGTGGAACATAGCCCGCAGGCTGCTCATCGTGCTGCACTATCACCGAGATGAGCAATTCACTGCCAGTCAGTATCTCGCCAACGACATTGAGAGTTAGTGCATAGGTTGATTTTGGCAACACGTGTAGTTCGACCACGCCCACCTTCGCGTCGCAATCAACGGCGTTGGCAGAGATTGAGACAGTGTACGTACCCGGACTGATGTCACTCGGTAGCTGGATCGACATGGTGTAGTTCTGCGTAGGTGCATCATACAGCAAGAAATACTGCACTCCCTCAAGTGTGGCCGTGATGACTGCCCAGTCGATTGAAACATAATGCACAAGGTCCACGAGTTTTGCTTGAATGATGATTACTTCGTTTTCATACTGGGAGATCTGTGAAATCAATAAGAGTTCAGTAGGTATAGGTCTGGCTTCGATTTCCACTATCCCGCTGCCGTTCAAATAGCCGGCAAGTTGGAGAGCAATATCAAAAGTATAGTTGCCCACATGGAGTGAGCTTCCACTGATCTGCACCAAGTATGTGCCATTGCCCAGGTCCATGACGCTGTAGGGACCAATCCAATCTACAGAGTAAACCGATCCTGGTATCCCTGTACCTGTTCTATTGTCGATGTATGCAAATCGTAGTACAATGTCCTCCTGTGCATAAGCGATGTGGCTTGGACTGTATGCCACCTCCGTCGGAATGGGTAGAACACTGATGGTAATGGCTTCGTATTGGCTTACAAACCCGAGGGCAGAAACTGTAATGGTCAAGTTGTGTATTCCAATACCGAGCTCCGTTCCTTGGAAGACTGCTGTCCAACGATCAGTGTCCCATGTGGTTGCTTGCTCAATCCCCCCAAGAGCCAGAATGAGCGTTGCATCTGGAACGAAGCTTGAATTGCTCATCTCGTAATAGATGTACACAATCGTTCCTTCATCATGATAGATTGAAGAGCTGAGTACTGACACGTCTAGGGTTGTCGCTGCAGGGAATACGATGAGTGTATTAGAATACCATCCATCCACATAACCTGTTTTGTTTGCGGTCACGGTGACATTCCATGCACCTAGACCGATTGCTGTTGCTCTGATACTAAAGTGCCACATTTCATCGAATGAGCTATACGTCAGTTCATGTATCGTGCCATTGATTGAGAGGCGAACCGAAGCTCCTAGAATCGCCTTGTAGTCCTGGATGTACACCACGGATACGTTGATGATATCAACATAGGTCGGCGCTAGACTAGAGGGCTGCCATGTAACAAGGTACATGTTTGCAGCAGGGCTAATGTTTAGCCCCATGGTAATATGTGTCTGCAGTGCATATCCGTACAACCAAGCACTGATAGACGCGTCATATGTGCCAATCCCTGTCTGATTTCCAAAAATCGACACTCGCCATGCACCAGAAGAGTATGCAAGATTGTAAACTCGACTATTAATCGTTACATTTACGGTTGCGTTTTCTGGCACATCGCCATCATAGAATGTGTAATCTACGGTGACATTGAGAGAGTCAGTGAATTCGATGGTGAGGTTGAATGGGCTCCAAGTTACCAATAAGGTATTGGTCGTGACTTCGTTGACCGTAAGGGTTTCTGCAGACTCCGCAAAGCTATATCCATACGCCTGTGCTCGGACTACGATGGAGTGAGGACCTAAATCGAGATAGACTCCAGTCAGACTGACTACCCAGAAGCTGCCCGATTCTAACAAGGAAAGCGTTACACTGCCATCAATCGTGATATTAGCAATGACACCGCCTTGTGGTACAATGCTACCAGTGCCTGCATATGAGTAATTTGCTGAGAGGTCCATCTGTCCAAGGTAGTCAATAGTAATAGCATTCCAAAGCAACTCGAGACTGGTTGATGCCTCAATGATATCAAAGCTGATGTTCGAGTTGGTGGCGAAGTCATATCCATACTTGCTAATGTTCACCACAACTAGATGATGTCCTAGATCGAATGTGTTGTTGAACTCGAACCAGTAAACGCCGTTCGTGCCTTTGAGAGCATACAGCACCCCATCAATAGTAATCGTCTTCAGTATTGCTCCTTCTATCAGCCTTCCGTAATTGTCTCTGTATTCGACCTCCAACACAATACTCTGAGTCCAGTCAAGAGTTTCGGATATCCATGACGCAATTGCTGAGGTTGGCTCTTCATGAATCGCCAAGGAAGTGGAAGCGGACTGGTCAACATAGACGCTTCCTGATGCTTCAATATCCATGATGAAAGAGCCCATACCTGGTGGGTCCATATTGCCATAGAAAGCAAGGCAATAAGCTTGTGCAGATGCATTCCATGCCAATGACCAAGAGTCACTACCAATTGACACATCTATTATCGCAGAAGGCACTGGTGATCCGTTGCTCATACGATAGTAGACCATGAGAGTAGTGTGTTCTACGAAACTGATGTCATTGTCACTCGACCAGCTCACTTGAATGGTAGTTGGGTCCCTCCCGACCTCAAGCGTTTCACTGAGGTCCTGTGCAAATACAAATCCATACTTTGATGCTACTATGGCAAGACCGTGTATCCCAAATCCAGGTACAATGTCTGAGCCATTGAATCTTATGCCATAGGCTTCCTCCGTGGCATTCCAATAGAGCTTCAACGTCAACAGCTCAATGGTAACATTTACTGGTGCATCAAGTATTGGCGTTCCGTTACTCATCGAATACTCTACGAATAGGTAGGTGTATTCAAAGTAGGTGATGGTGTTTTGGTATGGATTACTCCATCGTGGTGTGAGCATTGTTGGTTCCTGGACAATCTCTAGGCTCAATGTATTATCATTCAGTGAATCGAATCCATCTCTTCCTGCACGGATTTCGAGTTCATGATATCCCAGACCTGGAAGTGAATCAGAGCCGTTGAACATCAGACGATAGGTCTTACTTACTTCGTCCCAGGCGAGGTCCCAATGATTCGAGCCAATTGTGATATTCACAGATGCAGAGGCAATCGCGGAACCATTTGACATTGTGTAGTTTACTACAAGGATGGTTGAGTGCACATAGGTGATTATACCACCTCCTATCCAGTAACTCTGAATGTTCACTGATTCCGAGAGGATGACAAGCGTACGGGAGTTGTCCGTTGCATCCTTGAATCCCTCGTGGAGGAGGTATGTCGCTGAGATATAGAGAACAAAACTGCCCAGTCCGGGCGGGTCCATGTTGCCAGTAAAAGTGTACACGTAGAGTTTCGATGTTTCATTATACACAGCTTCCCATGTGTGTGTACCTATTCTAATAGTAACGAAAGCATCGATTACAGGCAATCCACTTTCTGTAATTGAAAAGTTGATGAATAGAGATGCACTCTCGACGTATGTTATTGTGTTACCGTCAAGCCACCGCGCCTGGATGGAAGTGTCTTCCTGTACAATTGTAAGCGTCTGTGTAATATCCGAGTGCGCAAGATGGTTCGCCTTCCAGGCAAGCACAAAGAACGTGTGAGGTCCAAGCGCCGGACTTGGTATATCTGCGCCAGTGAATGCAATCTCATAGGCTCCCGAACTGCTGTTATACTGAGTCGGGTAGGGTAACACATAGGAGGCATTCACTGTTGCAGTCAGAACTGGAGAACCGTTCAAGTAGCGATAGTAGATTCGGAAAACAGTCACATCGAGATAGGATATTGTGCTGCTTGGAATCCATTCAAACGTGATATAGGTGTCCTCAAGTCGTATCGTGAGTTCTTCCGTGGAGTCCATTGCTGAAATGTATCCAAAGCCTGACGCATATATTGTAACATCAAAAGTCGAATAGTACAATCGAGAGTCATTCCCGTGAATTAGGGTTTCATATGCGGAGCTTGAGCTGTTCCATACGAGATTCCAAAGATATCCGTTTATGGTCGCATTGAGCACTCCTGTTGCTATGAGCGAGCTATTGCTCATGACGAACTGTACAGAAAGCCTTGTTTCACTGAAGTATGTGATGTTGTTGCCGCCAATCCATAAGATAATCAGATCCGTGGATTCCAACTGCTTGGTCAAGCTCTCAGCAGAGTTAGTCTGGCTCTGAAAATCCGCCAGATGAGCCACGACCAGAACCGGATACGTCGTGAAGTCAAGCGAGCCATCCATTCCAGTGAACGTTCTTTCGTACGCGTGAGTCACTGAGTTCCAAACAAGAGCAAGCGTGACTCCATTTATTGTGACATTGACAGTTGCGTCCGTAATCCAGGTGTCGTTATACATCCTGTAGAAGGCCTGAAGAGTTGTCTTCTCAACATAAGTTATGGTATCTCCATTCGTCCAGGCAAGATTAAGCAAGGTCGGTATGACTGGAAGTATGACTTCTTCATCACTGTTCGTCTGTTCAACAAAGCCGTATTCCCATGCCCTGACCGTCAGTGAATGAGTTCCAACGCCTGGAACCGGATCTGATCCGTTGAATCTTAGCTGGTAATACCCTTCGGTTTGATTCCAGGTGAGTTTCCATGTATCATCATCAATTGTTACATTCACTTCAGCATCCAACACTGGTACGTAACTCCCATATGTGTATTCGACAATTAGGTATGAATAGCTGAAGAAGTCAGGGTTGTTGATTTCATTCGCCCAATGCACTGACAGATATGTGGGTTCTCTTCTCAGAACTATCTCTTGGGATGAGTTTGATGCTGAATCGAATCCATATCTTGATGCCTCCACTGTCACAGGAAAAGCGCCTAGGATGGGCAGATCGACATCACCATCAATAAGAAGATAGTATCTCTGGGCTGTCGAGTTCCATAGCAATGCCCATGGAGCTCCCGCGAACGTGGCGATGACTGTTGCGCCAGTGATTGCGCTATTATTGCTGTTCATTAGGTATCTTATTGAGAGTATGCAGCTGTTAGTGTATGTTATGTTATTGGTTGGAATCCACTCTACAGTCAACGTTGTCGGTTCGTTTACTATGACAAGAGTCTTGCTGCCATAGGCTGTGATGAAGCCAAATCTTGATGCATTGATGATGAGAACATGGCTTCCAAGACCTGGAGGATTATCACTGCCTGAGAACTCCAGTCGATAGGTTCCCGTGCCTTCGTCCCATGTCAGATTCCAAGTCATAGAATCGATAGTGACTTGGACGAATGCTCCAGCGACTGGTGCTCCATTGGACATTGTATAGTTGACTGAGAGCAGTGTTGAGCCAACATATGTAATGGTGGATAAGCCCACCCATACTGTGTCGATTGAGGTTGGTTCCTGTCTCAGAATCAGATCTTGCGTCACATCTATTCGATTGACGAAACCGTACCTGCCAGCTCGCATTGACAGATCATGCCTGCCAAAACCAGGAGGAATATCTGAGCCATTGTATATGATGACATAGGAGGATGAGCCATCCCATGCCAGTGTCCAAGCATTCCCATCAATTGTGACATTTACATTGGCTCCCATGATGGGCGTTTCATCGCTCATCTTGTATGTAACAGTCAGAGTTGTCTGTTGCACGTACGTTATGTTGTTGCCCATTGACCAAGTTATTACGAGTGAAGTGGGCTCCAGAATCAACGCCAGAACCTCGGAGTCATCAAATCCGTTTCCAAAGCCTGCTTTTGCTGCCACCACTGTTACAGAATGAGCACCGAAGCCGGGATTCACATCGCTACCATTCAGAGTAAGGTCATACGTCTTGGCCCCTGGATTATAGTGAAGTGTCCAGAATCCCGATCCAATTGATACATTCACTATGGCTCCGACTACGGTGGAGCCATCTGACATCGTGTAGTTCACAATAAGCACTGTAGACTGTATGTAGGTAATTGTGGTTCCATCAGACCATGTGAGTGTTAGCGACGTCGGTTCCTCTCTCAGCGTTAGTGAATAGCTTGCATCTTCCTGGCTCTCGTAGCCTAGTCTGCTTGCCAGTATCATGAGTAAGTGAGTCCCAAATCCAGGATTGGTGTCTGTCCCATTGAACTGAATCCAATATGTACGACTAGTGCCATTCCACTGTAGATGCCAAGTGCTTATTCCATCCGTCACATCGACAGTGGCAAGTGGAATAGCAGTGCTGTTAGACATTCGATATTCAACGGATAATATAGAGCACTCAACGAATGTGATGTTTGTCCCGTGCGACCAATTCACAGAGAGCTCCGTGTACTCCTCGTGTATGGTGATGTCCTCTGTATCGTTTGATTGGGCCTTGTAGCCAGCCTTCCATGCTCGAATTACTAAATCATAGGTGTCAAATCCCGAAAATGTGTCTGTGCCATTGACTGTAATTCTGTAGAGACTTAGGTCTCCGTCCCATGTGAGGGAGAGGACGTTTCCATCAATCGTTACATTTACTGTAGCATCCGTAATCGCTGTGCCGCCGGCTCTGCGGTATTCGACCAATAGGTCTGTGGCCTGAACATATGAGATGTTATTGGTAGCTGACCACTCGACAGTTAGTGGCTCCGTGTCATGAATAAGAGTGACGAAGATGGTGAGGCTTTGGTTCTGGATTGCATAACCTTCCGCATAAACAATGATTGAGAATGTGCCATTTGTTCTTTCGGCTGTTGATACTGAGGCTGTCCATGTTCCATTATTATGGTCAAATAGGCTCGTGTTTGATCCACTAGCAAACGAATAAGCGACAGTAGCTACATCTCCATCTAATCCTTGAGGTGTGAAGGTATCCTCAAGATAAACACTGATGGAGAAGGCACTTTCTGTGAATGCATTAATCTGATAGTTCAATGCATTAAAGGAAGTCGGATAGTATAGAGTCAGGCTCTTGCTTCGATAACCTGCTTCGGTTCCGTTACTCCAGTGCTCTTCTATAGTGTAGAGTCCATTGAATGTTGATGTTTCGCTTATATTCCACAGATAATGTGTTTTCCCATTTACTACTGACGCGTTGCTCGGAGCCCATATCCTGGTGCCTAGATGCCAGATTGTGAGATTGGTAAAGCCTGTTGCGACTGGGTCTAGATCCAAATCTGAGAGGGTAGAATTGATATCAATGTTGACAGTCATGTTTGTTTTGGTAGTGATTTCAGTATTGTCCAGCTGATTAAATGTGCGAATTGACTGAAGAAAATTGTGTGAAGACGAAGTCAATGTCCATGTATCGTTCGCCATGTTCGAACAACGAATTGTTCCATTAAGGCTCTCATAATCTCCATGGTTGTAACTTGGCGTCGAAGTATTATAGAGCCCCGTAGCAGTCCATGATGTAGGGACGGAAACATTGAGATATCTCTGCTCAGAGAGAGCTGGATATTCAAGTTCTGTGGTGACATTCCAATTGACCGCATCTCCAAATCCCACAACGTTCCAGCTTGAAAGAGATTGGATTGATTTACGATATAAAAGTTCCATGCTGAATGAAATATCAACCGACTGATTTGAATTGAAATCAATTGCCACTATATTGGAATCATCATTGAACACCCACTCCAATCCATCAACAGGCGAGCTATTCCCTTTGATGTCAATCTGTAATGGATCAAAAAACGTGAGAGCTGCGTTTGTTGTTTTATTCCACGGCGTATACGTGTACTGTAGTTCCGCTTCTCTGCGGCCTAACCCTACATATTGGTACCATGTGTTATCATTACGATAGTGATATCCTGTGTCTGTTCCAGTTACATCCTGAGCACGCCAGTAAATCCAGTTAAACAGCCAAATCCCTGAGCCGATATCTACTCCTATCATTGTTGTTCCATCTATGACAACAAAGTAAGGCATGCTCGCATCAAGTATTGCCGCATCAGAAGCACAGTCATGTGTCATAGTCGTGTATGAACTGATCTGGTTGAAAGGCGTAATCCAACTGGTAACGTTTGTTTCTGGATCATCATAAGCGCTCCTCACAACCAAGTATGCTTTTCCCAGTGCTGTCGAATAGTATGGAGCCTTATAGGCAAAAGAATAGTTCTCGAGTCTACCATCATGAGGCATATTGTAAAACTCTTGATACAGTGCATCAGTGACTGCGCCAAGAGTACTATTCTGAATCTGTATGTCACTATTGGGTGTAATTCCCGTTGTTTCACGCTCTGCAGCTGCTGTTATCGTCATAACATCCATTTCAACACCGTAAAGATCCCAACCCGAAATATGGAAATCTGTAAAATCAATGAGCCCTGTATGTTGGCTCGTGCTTGAATATGAGTTGAGAATTCTCAGGGATTGATTATTCACGATTCGGGTCATAAAGGCAGTAGTATTTCTAGTAAGTCCTAGACCGCCCGCAGATGCTAACGTAGAAGAATCAAGTAATTCAAGGTCTTGTCGGCCTTGTTCAGATGATCTATTCTTCTCTGTGGTAGTTGCTGTAGGTGTGATGAACAGAATGACGAGAATGACGGCTACAAGTGCAAATCGTTTCATCACGCACCACCTAGTCCAGCAGACGGTCTATGGTCTGAGCATCTGATATACATATTCTCTGTTTTTCCTTTGAAAAGGAGAGCTGTCATGTATGGTCTTTCATTAATAGTCAGGTCTGACGAATTACGTATAGTAGGACGGACCTGCGTCTGTGGCGTCTGCCGGTTTTGGTCCTGTTTGCCCGGTGATGTCATTCAGGACTGCAATGACCATGTCGATTGCACTATGAAGGCGCCTCGTCGTGTCCCAGAGTTTCTGTTCTGAGAACGCATCATCATAGATTCTGTCTGAAACAACAAAGCCCGGTCCTGGCGGTTGAGGCCCTGGTTGCCCCGGCTTTGGTTGAATAAATCCCAGGTTCACATTCTGTGTGAAGCTGAACTTTAGCGCCTGCATCTGGAACTCTCGGAGTTTCTCAACATTCAGGAGCTTCTGGTGTTGCGGTGAGATCATGATCTGTGCTTCTATCTGAATGTACTTCTGGTCATTCGGACGGACCACGGTGAAGAAGAACCGCATGAACTTGACCTTATACAGAAACTCCGCTCTCGGATCTGAGATGCTCTCGACCTTAGTGCCCTCTCTCGAGAACCAGTCTCGCACGGTTTTCTTGATGTGCTCCAACTCTTCCACTTGTTACTCCTCTGATACCTTAGGCAGCGATGGGTTCTCACTTAACGCTTGTGCTATTCTCGGAACCACTCGACCCTCTCATAACCCGTAGGAGACCTGTCTGCATAGCAAGTTATCTGCTCCCTGACAGACTTGATCATCTGAGTATCTCCTGTCACCTGAATGATTCGGCACTCGGAGTTGCGCCTAGTCATGACCAAGCCAGAGGGGTCGACGACCTGGCTGTGACCAAAGTATGTCTTCTTATCGAATCCGAA
>Ga0153916_10002281_pt1 | contig 14102 bp, 10 predicted proteins | sample Opewatmetagenome_FD_109642 | JGI IMG/M metagenome (GOLD analysis project Ga0153916, IMG submission 109642) | Freshwater wetland microbial communities from Ohio, USA - Open water 3 Core 3 Depth 4 metaG | ecosystem: Environmental > Aquatic > Freshwater > Wetlands | place: USA: Ohio, Lake Erie...
CGGCGGCGCCATCAATCTGGATGCGACCCGAAGCAACGATCTCGGTGGTTCGCTCGATCTCGCCTCGGCGGCAGGCCTTGCACTGTCGAGCAGCGGCGTGAGCATCGGCGAGGTGCCCGCTGGAACGACGGGTCTGCAATTCGACCTGGCGGCCTTCGAGGCGCTGTTGGACAAGACCAGCGACCTTCGGCTGCGCAGCTACAACACCATCGATTTTTACGGCTCACTGGACATGGGGCAGATTCTGGGCCTGAACACATCGAGTCCGAAAGCACGCCCCGACATGCGCCTGGAGGCGCAAGGTGTTGTCGGACATGCCACTGCCGCCGCTCCGAATCCAGACGTGGTTCTTTACGGCAATCAGGTGGTGCTGGCCAATCCCACCGGCGGGAATACCGCGCCGACGCGGGGCGCCGGCAGCTTTACGATCAACGCTCGTGAAATCCGCGCTGGCGTGGGCGACTTCGCGGTCTCCGGCTTCAGCCAGACCAGATTGAACGCCGATACGCAAATTATTGCCGATGCCGAGGGCAGTTTCCATGCATCCGGCCCGCTTACCCTGACCGCGCCACGTATTACAGGGACTGTCGCGAGCAAATACGCGTTCAATTCCGATGGCGATCTTGCGATCGTCACTCCCGCCAATGTCGATGTTAGAGCGCTGACCCGGAGCGTGCCTGGCGCCGAGATCACGTTTGCAGGACAGAGTGTCAGCTTCGCCGGCAGCTCGGTGAGCGCGGCGGACGGAACGAAAGTGCGCGGGCTGGTGGATTTGCCCGGCGGCAGGATCATTGTGAATGCAAGCGGCGGGGACATCACTCTGAATGACGGCGCCGTGCTGCGGGCCGCGGGCAACGAGGAATATTTGTTCGACGCCCCGGTCGGGCAGCCCGGCGGGCTGGTGCAACTGACGGCGACCGGCAAGGTAGACCTCAAGAGCGGATCTTTGGTCGATGTTTCGGCGGTCGGTGCGGACGCGGGCACGCTGAGCGTCACGGCGCACGAGCTTGCCCTCGGCGGCGAATTGCATGGCGGTTCAAGCGCCGGCGCGGAAGGGGCGATTGGCAACCAGGGGCGGTTCGAACTGGATGTAGGCGCCTTGGCTGACCTTGGCCCTCTGGCGGGTAAATTGGGCACGGGCAGCTTCACCGATTCGGCGCGCATCCGGGTCCGTACCGGCGACACTCAACTGGCTTCGGGCGCGACGCTGACGGCACGCGACATTCAGATCAGCGCCGATGCCGGCGGCGTCACGATCGGTGGCACGCTGGATGCCTCCAGCGCCAACGGCGGATCGATCGCGCTGGCCGCGGACAAGGATGTGAGCTTGATCTCCGGAGCCAGTGTGGTGGCGAAATCGCTGGCCGCCGGCGGGCATGGCGGTCGGGTCGAAATTGCGACCGCCAACGGCAAGCTGGACCTGCAGTCGGGATCGACAATCGACGTGTCGGGAGACGGAGTCGAGCGCGGCGGCGACGTCTGGCTGCGCGCCGGCGTGAACACCGACAACACCATCAAGTACGCCGCCCTCAATTCCACGGTGAAAGGGGCGACCTACGTCGACAACACCGGCACGGTCAACACCGCCGCCTACCTGGAAGCGGTCAAGTCGTATTCCTATGACAGCACATCGCAAACCATCAACACCGGTATCAGCGCCGCCATTACCTCTTTCTACAATTCCCTCACCAAGCCGGTTTCGGTGTTCCGTGTGGTGCCGGGGGTGGATATTTCCAACAAGGGCGGCGATCTGGTTCTTTCCAGCGACTGGGATTTGGGGACGAGCAGTTGGCGTTACGGTACCGGCAAGGAGGCGGGCGTGCTCACCCTGCGTGCCTCCGGCAATGTGTTGCTCAATGGGTCTCTGAGTGACGGTTTCAGCGGCGCGACTTCCAGCGGCACTTACTCCAGCACGCTGCCGAACACCTGGGCCTATCGTGTCGTGGCTGGGAGTGACTTGAGCGGCGCGGCGCCGCTCGCCATCAAGACCGGCAGCGGCAACGTCACCATCGGCGCGGGCAAGATCGTGCGCACCGGCGCCGGCTTTATCGACGTCGCGGCCGGCGGCGATATCGTGTTGGCAGGCAATACCACGAGCGTCGGCACGATCTATACGGCGGGTCGGCCCGGCCCGTCCGTGGCTGGCTTCACGACGGTTTACCCAAAGAGCGCTCAAAAGGCGGTGTATCCGATGGGGGGCGGCGATATCCGCCTGTTCGCCGGCGGCAACATCACCGGCCACCATGTTATGTCGAGCAGCGAGCCGATCGTGAACCAGTGGCTGTTCCGCATGGCGAACGCAGGGGCGACCGATCCGCTGACGACCTGGTGGCCGCGTTTCGACAAATTCAGGCAGGGTGTGGCGACGCTCGGCGGCGGCGATATCACGGTCGAGGCGAAGCACAATATCGAGAGCTTGTGGCTGTCGGCACCGACCAATGGGCGTCTTGAGCGGGGAACGGGCAGGCTGGTGGTGCAGGGCGGAGGCGACATTCGCGAACGGGCTGGCGGCAATATCAGCGACGGCCTGATGTTTGTCGCCCAAGGCCAAGGCGAAGCAATTTCCGGCGGCGCTCTGGCGACGCGCGTTGCCCTGATGGATGGCAGCGTGCGCCTGTCCGCCCTGCGCGATGCGACGGTGCTCGATGCCTTCAATCCCACGGCCTATACCCAGAACAGTTACAACGGCACGCAGAACTATCTGAATGGCACAGCACCCGTGGCCTTTAACTCCTACGGCCCGGACGCGGGGGTCGATGTACTGTCCCGCGCCGGCGACGCGATTCTGCAAGGCACGTATGCCAATGCGACAGTGGGGATTGCCTATCCGCCGCGGCTTGGCGTCGCGGCGCCGCAGGGCAGCATCGTCGCGGGGTTCTCCAACCCCTTGGGGCTGTTCCCGAGCGCGCAAGGAGAGCTGAACCTGCTGGCCGGGCAGAACGTCAAGTTCGCCGGCACCGTGGTCATGTCGGACTATACGCTCGCGGCCGTTCCTACGGTCGCGACCCCCGAGGGCACTACCAGCCTGGCGAATTACGATCTGGCCAACCCGGAGTTCGACAGCAAAAATCCATCGGCGCATGACTCGAACATATTGCATGCGGGCGACAACCAGCCGACCCGCATTTATGCGGTCGATGGCGATGTTTCATCGACGGCCACCGGGCGCGCTCTGGTCCTGCCGAAGCCTGGCAGTGTGCAGGCTGGGCGCGACGTGCTCGACCTGTACGCGCTGTTCCAGAATCTGAGCGCCGACGACGTAAGCAGCGTGGTGGCCGGACGCGATGTGCGGTTCCAAACCCAGCGCGATGCGAGCGGCAACATCCAGTCGCAGAACAGCCGCATCGAGATCGCCGGTCCCGGCCGGCTGGAAGTGATCGCGGGTCGCGATATCGACCTGGGGTCCTCCTACGGCTTGGTGTCCGTGGGCAATTCTTACAACCCCTACCTGCAAGATGCCGGCGCGTCGATTTCCGTGATGGCCGGGATGGGCTTGGCGGATGGCGGCAGCGCACGCGCGCCGGCTTATGCCGCTTTCCAGCAAAAGTATCTTTCCCCGGATTTGAGCGATCCGCTCAATCCGAAACCAACACAGGCGATGAAGGACTTCGAGGCGTCCCTGCGATATCTCGCGCGCAAGGAAATTCGCGCGGAACTCAAACACGATGCCGAGTTGCATGGGGTAACGCTGAGCGACGCCGAGATTGATCCGGCGCTGGACACCACGTATGCCGATTTGGTCACCAAGCGGGCGAGCGATCTGCTCGCGACGTTCAATGCGCAACCCTTGCCGGTGCAGGTGCGGCGTGTATTCTTCAACGAGCTGCGCGAGGCGGGTCAAGAGTGGACCTCCAAGGGCGATGCGACACGCGGCGCGGCGGCGGCTGCCGTACTGTTCCCGGAAGGCAACTACGCGGGCAATCTGAATCTCTTCTTCAGCCAGATCAAGACCGAGCATGGCGGAGACATCGAATTGATGGTGCCGGGGGGATTGATCAACGCCGGTCTCGCCAGTTCGGGCGCGATATCCAAAGCGGCTTCCGATCTGGGGATCGTGGTGATCGGAAAAGGCGACGTGCGCGCCTATGTGCGTGACGACATCCAGGTAAATCAGTCACGTATCTTTACCTTGGGCGGCGGCGATCTTGTCCTGTGGTCGGATCAGGGGAATATCGATGCCGGCAAGGGGGCGAAGAGCATACGATCCGCGCCCGCGCCCAAACTGGTGGTTAAAAAAGGCCAGGTGACCTTCGATGTCAGCGGTGCCGTTTCCGGCAGTGGCATCGCCGTGCTCGATACCGTCAAGGGTGCGCCCTCCGGCGACACCTATCTGGTTGCGCCGAAAGGCGATGTGAGCGCCGGCGACGCGGGCATTCGGGCTTCCGGCAATTTGACCATCGCTGCGCAACATGTCACCGGCGCCGACAATATTCAGGTGGGAGGCATCGCCACCGGCGTGCCGGCCGCGAGCAGCGGGCTGGGCGCGGGGCTTGCGGGCGTGACTGGACTCAACGACGCGAACAACGCCACCAACGAGCAGACCAAGGCCTTGAACGCCGCGGCGGGTCAAAGCGACAAGGCGATGGCGGATGCGCGCGCGGCCCTGGCCAATTTCCGGCCTTCCTTCATCTCGGCCGAGGTGCTCGGCTTCGGACCGGATGGCACCTCGACCGGATCAGCGGAAGAGGATGAAAGGCGCAAGCGGCTTTAAACTGCCGCGCCGCGGCCGATACCCTGACTACTCCATCTCTGTTGCGTCATGTTGTCGCTCTGCTTGCTGCCCCTCGCGTCGACGGGGCAGGGCACAGGCCCGCACGTCACAAGCCGGCACAGCCCTGCAAATCGACATGAGTCTTGCGCAGCGGGCTATGCCATTTCACCTCTCTGTCATGGGCGTCTCCCAAAATAGCCGGCTATTTTCCGGGGTATCTCAATGAAAAAACTGCTTCTCACACTGCTGGCCTCGACTGTGCTCCTGTCTCACTCAGCCCAGGCCTGGTGGAACAAGGAATGGACGGCGCGCAAGCCGATCACGCTTGACACCACCGCAAGCGGGCTTCCTATCAAGCAGGATGTGGCGAATGCGCTCGTGCTGGTTCGTTTGCATGGCGGAAATTTCAGTTTCACCGATGCGAAGGTGGATGGATCCGACCTGCGCTTCCTGGCCGAGGACGATAAGACGCCGCTCAAATACCACATCGAAAAATTCGACGGTGTGTCGGAAATCGGTCTGGTGTGGGTGCAGATACCTAGGATGCAAGCCAATTCCAAGGAGCATCGCGTCTGGATGTATTACGGCAATGAGAATGCCGCCCCGGTCGGGGATGCCAAGGGCAGCCTGGATCCGAACCAGATCGCGGTGTTTCATTTCAGCGAAACCCAGGGCGCGCCCAGGGACGCCACGGCCTTTGAAAATCATGCTTCCCAGTTCGACGGCGCACGGATACCCGGCGGGATGATCGGGCCCGCCGTGTCTTTCGACGGCAAACAGACGTTGGTGGTCCCGGCGTCGCCGGCCATGAAGATGACGGGCGCCACGGGTGCGACGGTCTCGATGTGGGTCAAGCCCGTCGCCGCCCAGAATGCACCGCTGGTGGCGATTCGCGATGGCGACAAGGCGTTCGGCATCGTCCTCGAAGGGGACGCGGTTTATGCCAGGGTGGAAGGCCCCGCCGGGTCGAGCCGGACCCAGGCGGCGAGCCTCGGTGCGGGCGCCTGGCACCACGTGGCGGTGACCGCGGGCAAGGAGTTGACCGTCTATGTGGATGGTCGGCCGGTGGCGTCCGCGGCCGCTGCCATGCCGGACCTGCAGGGCGAGGTCGTGGTGGGAAAAGGTTTCCAGGGCGAGATGGACGAGCTCGAGTTCTCGAACGTCGCGCGCTCCGCCGATGCCGTTCTTGCCGCCGCGGCATCGCAAGGGCCGGAGGCAAAGCTGCTGGCCATGGGCAAGGATGAAGGTGACGACGGTGGAGGCGAGACCTCTTACTTCGGCGTCATTTTGCAAAGCGTGACGCTCGATGGCTGGGTGGTGATCGCGTTCCTGATGGTGATGGCGGTGATCAGCTGGATGGTGATGGTGTCGAAGACCTTGATCGTCAACAAGACCCACAAGGCCAACGCTGAATTCCTGGAGGCCTTCCATAAACTCAAAGTCGCCGACACCGCGAAGTTGGATACGGAAGAGTCGGCGGACGACGCGGATATCAAGGATTCGGCTTTGATGCTGGCGCTGTTCGGCAAGCACGATCATTATCAAAACGCGACGCTGTATCACCTCTACCATGCCGGCGTGCAGGAGGTGAAGCATCGTATCGGCGTTAAAAACAGGACGCTGTCTCCGCAGGCGATCAACGCCATCAAGGCCACGCTCGACGGCACGCTGGTGCGCGAAAACCAGAAGCTCAACAACCTGATGGTGTTGCTGACCATCGCGATTTCCGGCGGTCCCTTCCTCGGGCTGCTCGGCACGGTGGTCGGGGTGATGATAACCTTTGCCGCCATTGCCGCCACCGGCGATGTGAACGTGGCGGCGATCGCGCCCGGTATCGCGGCGGCGCTGGTGGCCACGGTCGCCGGTCTGGCGGTCGCGATTCCCGCGCTGTTCGGCTACAACTACCTGGGCAGCCGCATCAAAAACATCAATGCAGATATGCACGTGTTCGCAGACGAATTGATCGGCCGCTTCGCCGAGGCGTACGCCTGATAGGAGCCTGCGACGATGGAACTGCGCGAGGACAACGAGCCGTACGACGACATCAACATCACGCCGATGCTGGATCTGGCCTATGTGCTGCTGGTGATCTTCATCATCATGACCACCGCCACGGTGCAGGGCATCAAGGTCAACCTGCCCAAGGCGAGCACCACGCCGAGTCTGGCCAAGCCGAAAACCAAGGCGGTCACCATCGATGCCAACGGCCAGGTGTATCTCGATACCTATCCCGTCACCATGAGCGAACTGGAATCGCGGCTGCGTTCGTTCAAGGCGATCACGCCGGATCTGCCCGTGGTGATCAAGGGCGACTCGAAAATTCAGTACGAAAAAGTGGTTGATGTGATGGACTTGTGCGGGCGCCTGGATATCACCCAGCTCGGCTTGGTCACGCAGAAGCTGGCCAAGTGATGAGCGGGAAGGGGCTGCGCGCGAAGCTGCCGATGCTGGTCGGCGGCGGCATCCTGCTGCTGGTGCTGGCGGCCCTGGTCTGGATGATCAAGGGCTTCATCGGCAACGCCGAGCCACCCGCCAAGCGTCAGGTACAGCAGATTTCCCTGATCAAGCCGCCGCCGCCCAAGGTGGAGGAAAAGCCGCCCGAGCCGGAAAAGCCGCCGGAGGTGAAGCAGGAAGTTCCGCTCGAACAACCGAACCCGACGCCAGCGGCGAACAACGAGCCGCCGCCGGACGATGCAGTGGGATCGAACCTGGGGCCGGGCAATGACAGCTTTGGTCTCGGTCAGGGAAGCGGCAGCGGCCGGATCGGCGGCGGAGGCAGCCGCGCACGCTGGTATGCGGGCCTGCTGGGCGAGCGTTTCGAGCAGGTTCTCAACCGCGATGCCACGCTGCTGGATGTTTTGAAAACCAGGCGCGTATTGGTGCGGATCTGGGTCGGCGCCAGCGGCCGGGTGGAGCGGGTGGAAGTGGACAAGGGCGCCTTGCCCGGCGCGACGGAAGATGAACTCAGGGAGAAGTTGCTCGCCGTATCGGTCCAGGAGTCGCCCGGAAGTATCCAGCAGCCGATCTGGTACCGGTTTCAGCCTCGCGGTTGAGTATTTTGCGCACAGGAAAAGTTGGACACTCAAAGGGATTGGTAATGAATCGAAATTCTAGCGTGGCGCTCTCGGTCCTGTTGGCGGCGACCTTGGTTCCCGGTCCGGTTTGGGCAGGTGAACGGGAGGATCTTGAGGTGATCCGCCAGACGACGGTCAATCTGATTCAGGCATTGGTGGAAAAAGGTGTTCTGACGAAAGATTCGGCGAATGCCCTGATCAAACAGGCCGAGGAGTCGGCGCGCAAGAAAGTGGCCGAGACCAAGGCGGAAGAAGCTAATGTGGTCCGCGTGCCTTACGTTCCGGAATCGGTCAAACGTGAAATCCGCGAGCAGGTCAAACAGGAAGTGGTGACTCAAGCCAAGGCCGAGCGCTGGGGCGATGTGAATGCCGTGCCCGAGTGGGTGTTGGGGATGAAATTCGAGGGGGATCTGCGTATCCGCGAACAAACGGATCGCTACGCGCAGACTAACGGCAGCCCCGCCGTCATCAATTCGTATTATGGTCTTACCAGTACCTCGCCCACCACGGAAAACAGGGATCGCCTGCGGCTGCGCGCGCGCCTGGGCTTGACCACAAAAATCTCCGACATGGTGTCGGCCGGTCTGCGCCTGGCGACGGGCACCACCAGCGATCCGGGCTCCACCAACCAGACGCTGGGCGACTACACCAACAAGTACACCTTCCTGGTGGATCAGGCTTATTTGAAAGTGCAGTCGCTCGACTTGCAGGAGCGGGTTGACGGCTTCAGTTACTCCGCGATCGGCGGCCGTATCCCCAACCCCTGGCTCAGCACCGATCTGGTGTGGGATCCCGATATCAATTTCGAAGGCGTGGCCGCCAACACCACTTATCGCTTCAATGAACGGCACTCGGTCTATCTGACGGCCGGCGCCTTCCCGCTGCAGGACGTTTCGCCCAGCACCACCAACAAGGCCAAGAGCAAATGGCTCTACGGCGCCCAGGTCGGTATGGATCTGACGGCGCAGAGCGGATCCAAGGCGCGATTCGGTGCTGCCATCTATGATTTTGCGCATGTGGAAGGTATTCGGGAAATCGACCCGGCAGTGTTCTACTACGATGCCACGGCACCCGCATTCCGCCAGAAGGGGAACTCGATCTTTAGCGATCCCTATTCGGGGAAATACAAGCTGTCATCAAAATTCCGCGAACTCAACCTGACCGCGCAACTCGATCTGGCCACGTTCGACCCCAACCATGTGCTGCTGACCGCGGACTATGTGAAGAATATCGGCTTCGACGCGGCGGAAATTGCGGCGCGGACCCAACAGGCCGCTCCCGAGAAGCGGACCATGGGCTACCAGTTGCAGGCCGCATTCGGACGACCGAAGGTGCAGGCGCACGGCGAATGGCAGGCTTTCGCCGGCTATCGCTATCTCCAGCGTGATGCCGTGCTCGATGCCTTCACCGATTCGGATTTCCATCTTGGCGGCACGGATGCCAAGGGCTATTTCCTCGGCGGCAGCTACGGTCTGGATCGCAACACGTGGTTGTCGATGAAATGGATGAGCGGCAATACCATCGACGGGCCGAAGTACGGGATCGATGTGCTGCAGGTGGACTTGAATGCGAAGTTCTAGACGCATCGCAATGATGTCGGCCATCGCCTTGGCGCAAGCCTGTGCGCTTCTCTCCGGCGCGGTGCGGGCGGATGACTTCGATCCCAGCCCATGGGGCAGGTCGCCGGAGCCAGCCGCGCCCAAGTTGGTCCCCCCCAAACCCTCCGAGTTCGGCAAGGTGGCTCAGTTGCATACGGAACTGCCGGTATATGCCAACGGTGACGACAGGGAGCTGTTGGCTGCCGCCGCGCGCAATGACTATGCCGCTGCGGAAGGTTTCATCCGCGGCGGTGCGAACGTCAATGCACGGGATGAGGGCGGCATGCGCCCCCTCATTTTTGCGCTCGACAACGGTTCCATCGAGATGGTGCGATTGCTGCTGGAGTCGGGCGCCGATCCTGACGTGAAGATCCACGGCTCCACGGTGCTGGCGACGGCTGCGTTGAACGGTTACACGCGCATCGCCGAGTTGCTGCTTCAAGCAGGTGCGAGGGTGGACGATCGCAATGACAACGACTACACCCCGCTGATGAAGGCGGCGTACATGAACCAGTTGGGCGCGATCAAGGTACTGCTGCGGTATCACCCGGATTTGTCCCTGCAAGACGAAACCGGCATGACGGCATTGTCCATTGCGCAGGCGAAGGGCCATGCCGACATTGTTGATCTGCTCCTGAAACAGGGCGCAAAGCCCGCGACCGCCATTCCGGCCGTTCAGCCCGTCGGGGCCGGATTTGCAGCAAATTCGCTTTCCTCAACCTGGACTTTTCAAGAGTGACTCGGAGCAGCGAATGAACACGATGGGCGGAAAACTGGTTACTGGGATCTGCGTTAGTGCGGTATTCGGCGTGTTCCTCCTGGGGGCGCCGGCTCACGCCGCCAACAAAAAGGATCCGAACAAGGAAGCTTTGCGACGGATGCAGATGCAAGTAAAACAGGCCCAGGACGACAAAGCGACGGCAGAAGGGGAGAAGGCTGCGCTCGGGCAGGAGTTGGCGGCGCTCAAGAAGAAAAACAGCGAAACCGAGTTGTCCATGAGCCGGGCAAACAGTCGGCGGGCGGCGGTTGAGAAGGAGTTGGAGGCGATCAAGGCGGAGAAGTCAAAGCTCTCGGAAGATCTCGATCAGATGAACAAAAAACTGGGAGAAGCCCAGCACGACCTGGATGACACGCGCCAAAGCCTGCGGCAGGAAGCCAGCCAGAGAGAGCGGGCGGAGCAGAGTCTCGGAATGCGCACGCGGGAATTGGGCAGCTGCGAGACCAAAAACAGGAAGCTGTATCAATATCACGTCGAACTGATCAATCGGGCGCAATCACGGGGAACGCTTGATACCCTGCTCGAGCTGGAGCCGCTTACCCAGATCCAGCGGGTGGAGATCGAAAATCTGCTGGAGGAATATCGCGACAAGGTCGACACGGAACGCGTGGAACCGACGCTCGGCGCGCGAAGGGAGAGTGAACCAGCGACGCCGTAATCCTCCTCGGGCATCCCCCAAGATACCCTGTATAGCCTATTCGGCTCATGACGACGTAATAGGGTGGTCATGTTCGTGCGTTACTGTATCGACCCGCGGTTTCCTGCCGGTTGCTGGATATGTTCACCTTACATTTGCGAGGTCAAAAATGAAGCGCATTCAAGGTCTGTTCGGATTGTTTCTGTTCGGGGCGGGTTCGTTCGGCTCTGCCTTCGCCGCCACGTTCAATGTTGGCACGGTCAGCGCCACACCCTATGTGAATTTCGTCACCACTTCCGCGCCTGGTTCCTTTCTCGATGTCTACCAATTCGACATCGCACCGGGATCGTGGGCCGCCGGCGCATCGGTCGAAAACCACCCGCTTTCGATCAGCACGCCGGTCAACTTGTCGATTCTTAACGTGTCCGGCCTCTCCTTCAGTATTTTCGACGACGTTAACCAAGTGGTCGCGAGCAGTTCGACCGCCTATTCCGGAATCGCCACGCCCGGCACGTATCGCGCGGAAGTCTCGGGGGTGACGACCGGGCTCTCCGGTGGCGCCTACTCATTGGCTCTCGCGGTTGTGGCCGTGCCGGAAGCGGATACCTGGGCTCTGTTCGCAGCCGGGTTGGGGATGGTCGCGGTTGCTTATTCGCGTCGCCGCAAAGCGCTTTAGTGAGCTTTCAGTATAGGGGTGGTCGGAAGCAAAATCCCCCGCCGCCCACCTTTGCAAAGGGGAGCTGAAGGGGTTTTTGGGTGTAGCCGGCCCCGTCGAATCCGCCTTGTTCCCCCTTTGTTTTCGCTTCCCGCTCATGCTGCCTCCCGGCACGCGCGTTTCCCGCGACACACCACGGTAACAATCCGTAGGTACCTTCTGACCCTCACCCGGTCCGGGCAGGATGGGTCGAAACGTCTTCATACTTCTTCGATTGGAACGGTATCCATGCGTGCAAAGCATTCAAAGTTGGTCGGTCTCGTGGCTTTCTTGGTGGTTGTTCTGGCCGGCTGTAGCGGGACCGACAAGAAGGCGGAAACCCAGGTGGTGGCCAAGGTGAATGGCAAGGAGGTCACGGTTCACCAATTGAACTTTCTGCTGCAGCGCTTGGGCTCCATGGATGAGAAGCAGGCCAAGGAGGCACGTACGCTGGTTCTGAATACGCTCGTCGAGCAGGAGGCCCTGGTGCAAAAGGCCGTCGACGCAAAGGTGGATCGCGATCCAAAAGTCGTGCAGGCACTGGATGCGGCGCGCCGGCAGATTCTTGCACAGGCTTATCTGGATAAACAGCTTCAGGGCACGGCACCTTCCGCGGAGGAAGTGAGGCAGTACTTCGAACAGCATCCGGACCTGTTCACGCACCGCAAGGTTTTCCGTTTCAACGAGATCATCGCCCTGCCTCGGGCCGAGCAGATGGAAAGCGTGCAGGAGAAAATTAAGCATAGCGGAAACAACCTTGTCGCGGTTGCCAATTGGCTCAAAGAACAGAAGATCCCGGTCCGTGCCAGCGTGGCCGAGCATTCATCGGAGCAATTGCCGGCGGATATTCTGCCCAGGCTGGTGCAAATGAAGGAAGGCGAGATCACTACCCTCAACACGCAAGGTGGTTTAGGCGTGTTGCAGTTCGTGTCGATGCGCGAACAGCCGGTGACTCAGGACCAGGCAAAGCCCTTTATCGAGCGTTTCCTCGTCAACCAGAAACGCGTCGAGCTGGCGAAGGCCGAGATCAAGCGCGTCAGGGATGCGGCCAAGGTCGAGTATGTGGGGGCGTTTGCTGACCAGTCAAAGGCGCAAGTGCCTGCGGCAAAAGCCCCCGAGCCCCCCAAGGCGGAGGCCGCGGAGAAATCGATGGAAAAGGGCCTCTCCGGCCTGAAGTGAGAACGCTCCCATTTGCGACCTGACTGGTTGATGCCGCGAGTTGGCCATGTATCCGCAGAAGCAACTCCCGGCAGCCTGGTGTCGCATTCTTCCCTATGCGATCTATCTTGGCTTTCTCGCGCTGGAGCAGTTGACCGCCGCGCTGGGGAGCGAGCAATGGCCGGGATTCGATCTCCGTTGGCTCTACCCCGCGAAGGTGGTCACCGTTCTGATCGCGCTGCTCTGGCTCTGGCCGCGTTACCAGGAACTCCGTTCATCATTGAAATGGCTCGAAGTCATGCAGGCGACCACTGCCGGCATTGGCGTCTGGGTACTGTGGATCGCCCTGGACCAGGAGTGGGCCAGTCTGGGCGAGAGCTCCGGCTTCGACCCGCGCGGACCCGATGGTCATGTGCTGCCGCCGCTTGCCGCATTCCGCGTGTTCGGTGCCGCGATCGTGGTGCCAGTCGTGGAAGAGCTCTTCTGGCGTTCTTTCATCATGCGTTGGCTCGTCAGGCAGGAATTTCTTACGGTTGAAGCCGCCTCTGTTCGATTGTCGGCTTTTCTGATCACGGCGGTGCTATTCGGCATGCAGCATCACCTTTGGGTGGCCGGCATCGTGGCCGGGCTGATCTACGGCGGCTTGTATGTCCGGACCGGCAATCTGTGGATATCCATCCTCGCACACGCTGTGACCAACGGTGCGTTGGGTGTTTGGGTTCTGGCGAACGGGCAATGGCGACTTTGGTGATCCGTCTAAGGCCGATTAGAGCGGCTGTGGCCCTTGTCTTGTACGCCGCGGCCGGAGGGGTATGGGGAGCGACGGGCGATCCATTGCAGTTGCGGCTTGACTATCAGATGACTCGCGACAGCAATTTTTTTCGGCTTCCCAATGAAGTGCCTCCCAGCGCCGAAGTGATACAGGTTCTCTCCGCGGGACTGGTGTTGGATAAAACGCTGAGTCGGCAGAATGTCCGGGTTCAACTGAGCGCCAGCACTTATCGGTATCAACAACATCGCACCCTCGATTTCGACGGATTCAATTTCCAGGGCGATTGGCGCTGGCAGATCGGCAACGACTGGAGCGGCATTGCATCCTATGGGCAGAGCGACACGGCAGGCAGCTATGAGGAGGTGCAGAGCCAGAATCTGCGCCCCTACAAGATCCGGCAGCGCACCCGCAGCTTCAACGCAAACTACAAGTTGGGCGCGGTCACCTCGCTGTGGGCAACGCTATCCGAATATCAGCGCGATTCTTCGCTTTCGACCAGCGATCGGGTCGACAACAGCAGCAATGAAGTCGGCGTGCGTTTCTATTCCGGAAGCGGCAGTTATACCGACCTCAGCTATCGGGCTGCTGACACCACCTATCCCAATCAACAGTCAGTCAGTGGAACCCTGGTGGACAACGGTTACAAGGACCGGGAAATTCGCGCGAGCACCCATTGGATA
>Ga0153916_10002282_pt1 | contig 14101 bp, 12 predicted proteins | sample Opewatmetagenome_FD_109642 | JGI IMG/M metagenome (GOLD analysis project Ga0153916, IMG submission 109642) | Freshwater wetland microbial communities from Ohio, USA - Open water 3 Core 3 Depth 4 metaG | ecosystem: Environmental > Aquatic > Freshwater > Wetlands | place: USA: Ohio, Lake Erie...
ATCGGTGGAGTAGCGGGCGCCCAAGCCGTTTCGCCAGGGTGTAGTTCAGCAAGGCCCCCGCAACGCTCCCGACCGCCCCGGCCAGCACGGCCAACCAAGGGTTCATCCGCCCTTGGGCCGCAAGGAAGCCGGCAGGCGGCATGATCAGCTCGCTGGGGAGCGGGAAGACTGAGGATTCGATGGCCATCAGCACGACGATCCCGGGGTAGCCCAGCGCGAAGATCGTGTCCGTGAGCCAGCGGATGAATTCGCCCAGCCAGGCGGAGATGCCATCAAACATCGTCGTCTGGGGTGGCGGGATAGCCGTGGCGACCGATCAGCGGCACGAACTGAGCGCTGCCCAGCTGCTCCTCCTCGAGTGCGTCGCCGTGACGCACCACGCGCATGAGCACTTGCCCGTGTGCCCGCGTGACCGGCGCCACGAGGCGTCCGCCCTCGCACAGCTGCTCGAGCAGGGCTCCGGGGATCCGGGGGCCCGCGGCGGCTACCAGCACGGCGTCGTATGGGGCATTCGCCCGCCAGCCGAGCGTCCCATCCCCGGTCACCACGAGCACGTTGGTGATGCCGGCGGCCCGGAGCGAGGCGCGGGCCGCTGCGGCGAGTGCCGGGATCCGCTCGACGCTCACCACGTGCTCGGCGAGCAGCGAAAGCAGGGCGGCCTGATACCCCGACCCCGTCCCGATCTCCAGCACTCGCTCCGTCCCCTTGAAGGCGAGCGCTTCGAGATACGACGCCTGGGTCGATGGTTGGGAGATGGTCTGACCGCTGCCGATTGGAAGCGAAGTGTCCTCGTAGGCCTGACGCTCGAGCGCCGCGGGAACGAACAGATGTCGGGGGATCTCGCCGAAGGCCCGCAGGACCGCGAGGTCGCGGACGCCCTTCGCACGCAGGTCCTCCACGAGCCGTGCCCGGTACCCGCCGTAGCTGTCGCCTACTCGCCGAGTCGCCATGCTCCAACCGCCTCGAGCAGCGCATAGTTGGTGAGATCGAGGTGCAACGGAGTTACCGATATGAACCCCTCCCGCACGGCACGGAAGTCGGAGTCCTCCCTGCCCGACCAGGAGATGTGGCCTCCGCCGACCCAGTAGACCGGTCGCCCCCAGGGGTCCTTGCCAGGGAGAATCGATGCTTCGAACACGCGACTCCCGAGCGTCGTCACCCGGATCCCGCGAATCTCCTCACCCGGAATCGGCGGGAGATTCACGTTGAGCAGCGTCGCATCTGGAAAACCATGAACGTCGACGATGTCGTGCACCAGGCGTTCCAGCCACGCTCGGTGCGTGTCGAGCAACTCGATCTCCTGGCCGGCAAACGAGACGGCGACGCCCGGGATCCCCGCGGAGAGGCCTTCCATCGCGGCGGCCACCGTGCCCGAGTAGAGGACGTCCTCACCCATGTTCGGGCCGTGATTGATGCCCGAGAACAGGAAGTCGGGCTTCGCATCGAGCAACGCGCCCAGCGCGAGCAGCACGCAGTCGGTCGGGGTACCGTCCACCTGGTAGGTGTCGGCGCCCCGCTGGACGGGGCGCAGCGGCCGTTGCAGCGTGAGGGAGTGGCTGGCGCCGCTTTGTTCCCGGTCCGGGGCGACGACCGTCACCCGCCCAGCCACGCGGCACACCTCGGCGAGCAACCCGATGCCGTGCGCCAGGATGCCGTCGTCGTTACTGACCAGGATGTGCAAGGAGCTTCTTGCCGTCGAGGAGATCCAGGATCTGGCGCAGCTCGGCGCGCAGATTCTGGACCGTCTCGTGCTGCAGGGCGAGCCGAGCCTCGGATTTCAGGACGCCGGTCCGTCGATAGTGATCGATCCGCTGGCGCGCCCCCTCGATCGTGTACTTCTCGGTGTACAGCAGGTGCTTCACCAGCATGATCAGCTCGATCTCGCGCCGCTGATACACGCGGTTTCCCGAGCGGTTCTTGGCTGGGTTGAGGAACCGGAACTGGCTTTCCCAGTACCGCAGCACGTGCGGCTTGAGGTCCGTCAGCTGACAGACATCGCCGATGGCGAAGAACTCTTGCACGGGTCGGGACGCGGTCACCGCCATTGCTCCGCTTTGAGCGTGCGCTCCATCAGGTCCGTGATCGCCTGCCCCGGCGCTTTGCCCTCGAACAGCACGCGCTCCACCTCGCGCGTGATCGGGAGCTCGACTCCCGCCTGGTCGGCCAGTGCAACCGCCGCGCGGGCGGTGTTCACGCCCTCGGCCACGGTGCGCCGCTCCGCCAGTAGCTCCGCGAGCCCGCGACCTTTCCCGAGCTCGATACCGAGGGAGCGGTTGCGGCTCAGGGTCCCTGTCGTCGTGAGCAGCAGGTCCCCCATGCCGGCCAGGCCGGCGAACGTCAGCGGATCGGCGCCGAGCGCGACGCCGAGTCGGGCAATCTCGGCCAGTCCCCGCGTAATCAGGGCTGCCTGGGTGTTGAATCCCAGACCGGCGCCGACCAGGATCCCTGACGCCAGGGCAATCACGTTCTTGAGCGCCCCGCCAAGCTGCACCCCAATCATGTCGTGCGACCAATACACTCGGAAGTAGCGGGCGGCGAACGCCGCCTGCACGCGTTGCGCCACGTCGGCGTCCATCGCCGCCGTCACCACCGCCGTCGGGAAATGGGCGTAGACTTCGCGTGCGAAGCTCGGCCCCGACAGCACCGCGATCGGGCAGCCGGGCAGCGCTGCGGCGAGCGCGTCGCTCAGCACGCGGTGGGTCTCGGGCTCCAGCCCCTTCGACACGCTCACTACGAGCGGCCGCCGTCTGGGCATGGCGGCGGCGACCACCTCTGCCGTCGTGCGTACCGCGTGCGACGGCGTCGCCGATACGATCATCTCGGCGTCACTCACCGCGTCCGGGATCGTGTCGCGTGCCGTGACCCCGTCATGCAGCGGGGCGTCCGGCAGAAACACCTCGTTGATGTGCCGGGCGTTCACAGAGGCCACGACCTCGGGCTCCCGCGCCCAGAGCGCCACCCGGTGCCCGTTCCGCGCCAGCAGGTCGGCCAGAGTCGTTCCCCAGCTCCCCGCTCCGATGACCGCGACGTTCACGTCGCGCTCCGATGCCGCCTGCCGAAGCGGCTCTCGGTGCCGGCCAGGAGGCGTCCGATGTTGGCGCGGTGCGTGAACACGATGAAGGCGGCGATCAGTGCACCGACCGGCACGATGTACGGATTGGAAGTGCCGAGCGCCCAGGCCGCAACCGGGAACACCAGGGCCCCGGTGATCGAGGCGAGTGACATGTAGCCCGTGCCCCGCAGCACCGCGGCCCACGCCACGGCGGCAGCGAGCAGCGGAACCGGTGCCAGGGCCAGCACGACGCCTGCCGAGGTCGCGACGCCCTTGCCCCCGCGGAACTTCACGAACACCGAGAACACGTGGCCGAGGATGGCGGCCGTGCCGATGGCGAGCGGAATCCAGTCGCCGGATCCGATACGCGGCGGGAGCAACAGGGTGGGCGCGGTTCCCTTCGCGATATCGAACGCGCCGACCGGGATCGCATAGCGCCACCCCAGCACGCGGTAGAGGTTGGTCGCTCCCAGGTTCTTGCTGCCGTGCACTCGCAAGTCGATGCCGGCACCGAGCTGCGCCGCGACCCAGCTGGTGGGTATCGCGCCAAGCAGGTAGGCGCCCAGCAGCGCCGCGATGAGCGTCACCGACGACCCCGCTTCTTCCGGAGCTTCAGGCGCAGGGGCACGCCCTCGAAGCCCCAGGCCGCGCGGAACCCGTTAATCAGGTAGCGCTGGTAGGTTTCGGGGATGGCGTCGGGGGCGTTGGCGAACACCGCGAACGTCGGGGGCTCGACGCTGACCTGGGTGCCGTAGAGGATCTTCACCTCCTGCCCCGCCCGCTGCGGCGGCTGCTGTCGCTGCTGCAGTTCCCCGAGCACGCGGTTCACCTCGCCGGTCGTGACGCGGCGGCGGCGGGCGGCCGCCACGTCCGCGATCGCGTCCAGGATGCGCCGCACTCGCTGGCCGGACAACGCGGACACGTACAGAAACGGCACGTCCCCCATGAATGGCACCCGGTCCGCTACCGTTTGCCTGCCCCGCTCCGCGGTGTTGGCATCCTTCTCCGGAACGAGGTCCCACTTGTTGACCGCGACGATCAGACCCGCGCCACGATTCCAGACTTCGGCCGCGACCTTCAGATCTTGCCCGTGAACACCATCAGCGGCGTCCACGACGAGGACACACACATCGGCGTGCTCGACGGCACGCTCGGTTCGCAGCGTGGAGTAAAACTCGACTTCATCTTTTACTTTCGTTCGTTTTCGTAACCCCGCCGTATCAATGAAGTTGAGCGTCATGCCGTGATACCGCAAGGGGGAGTCGACCGCGTCTCTGGTGGTGCCGGCATCCACCGCAACCACGCTGCGCTCCTCGCCGAGCAACCGGTTGACCAGGCTGGACTTCCCGACGTTGGGGCGTCCCACCACCGCCACCTGGATTATGGTGGGATCGACCTCCTGAGTGACCGGCGGGGGCAGCCGGGTGACGATGACGTCCAAGAAGTCGCCGGTCCCCTTCCCCGTGGCTGCGGAGACCGGATATGGCTCACCGAGCCCCAACTCGTGGAACTGAAGGTGGGAGACGCGATCGGTCGCGGGGTCGTCGACCTTGTTGGCGGCAACCACAACGCGATCGCGGTGCGGTCGGAGGAGAGCCGCGATCTCGAGGTCGGCGGGGTGCACGCCGTCCCGCGCATCCACCACGAAGACGATCGCGTCCGCCTCCGCGACGGCGATGCCGACTTGGCGCCGTACCGCCGCCGCGAGGGGGTCACCGTCCCCTGGCAGCCAGCCTCCCGTATCTACCAGCCAGAAATCGCGGCCGGCCCACGAGGCGGGTGCGAAATGCCGGTCCCGCGTGATCCCCGGCCGATCGTGCACGATCGCGCGCGTGCCGCCGGCGACCCGGTTAAACAGCGTGGACTTGCCAACGTTGGGACGCCCCACGATGGCGATGGTGGAGCGTCTCATGAGGTGGGCAAGAGCGCGTCGCCGAAGTCGTGGGAGAACCGCACCTCGGTCGTGGTCGAGCGGAGGAGCGTCTCCGCGGGGTAGTCGTCGATCAGCAGGCCATCGTCGTTGACGGCTTCGGCGGGGAGCAGCGCGAGATCGAGATCGCGGTGCTGCTCGAGCGCACGTGCGAAGGTCTGCCCCGGCAGCAGCCCCGCCGTGGTGACGGAGGGCCCGAACAGGTCGTTCTCCAGAGTGACCACCACGAAGCGGCCACCGGTTCGGCGCTCCAGATCGGCCGTTACGTGCGGCATCAAACGACTCATGGCGGTGCCGGTGAAGACGCCGATGCGCCGGTCCGTGAGGTCCGGCAGGCTGTGGCCGTACTCGGCCACGCGGCGCTGGAGGTACCGCACGCTGCCTACGCCGTTCTCCACCTGCTCGAAACCGCCGTACCACTCCTGCGGGGGAAGATCGATCTCCGCGATGAGATAGAGATCGTCCGATCCGTGGACCCATCGGTGGCCCCGCTCGGCAACGGCGCGCTCCGCGAATTCATGGACGATGGCGACCGCGGCCCCGCACTCGTCGGGTGACGGTTCCCGGACTAGGTCGTGCTTGCTGAAGGTCGTGAGCCCGACGGGCACGACCGAGACGGAGAGCACGGGCTGGCCGAGCGCCCAGAGATCTTCGAGGCTGCGCCGCAGCACCGGTCCGTCGTTGATTCCGGGTTGCAGCACGACCTGGGTGTGGACCTGGATTCCGCCCGCCGCGAACATCCGCAGCTGCGGGACGATTTCGGGGGCGCGCGGGTTCCGCAGGTAGCGACGCCGCACGACCGGGTCCGACGCGTGGACGGAGACATACAGCGGCGACAACCGGTACTCGAGAATCCGCCGGACGTCCCTGGGCTTCAGGTTGGTGAGCGTCGCGAAGTTGCCGTAGCGGAACGACAGACGGTAGTCGTCGTCGCGGATGTACAGCGTGTCGCGCAGGCCGGGGGGCAGTCCGTCCACGAAGCAGAAATCGCAGCGGTTGGCGCAGCGACGCACGCGGGGCGGCTCGAGCTCGAGTCCCATCGGCAGCCCGTCCGGGCGCTCGATATCGTACTCCACGGTCTCGCCGCTCGGCAGGCGGGCAAGCAGCACGAACCGGTCGTCGGCGCTGAGGAACTCCCAGTCGAGAAAGTCCTCGAGCGTCCGCCCACCGATCGACAACAGCTCCGCCCCGGGCTGGAGGCCCAGCTCCGCTGCGAGGCTGTCGGGTGCGACCGATTTTACGCGAACCATGACGACGAGCGGTGGTCGAGAATGTCGGGGAGCAAAAGGAGGGAGGGGTCTACCCCTCCCTCTCTCACGTGCGCGGCGAAAGGTACAGCCGACGCGGAGCCGCCGCCACGGGACTCACTCGCGTCGATACCGCCAGGCCACCGCACCGCCCTGCTCCACGCGCAGCTGAATGGGCTCGCGGCCGCCCGGCGCGAGTGCCGGGATGGCGGCGGCCTGACGGAACAGCACCGTTCCCGCCGCGTCAAGGAACTCGAAGGTCAGCGCCGTCGCGGGCAAAGGACGGCCCGTTACGTTGCGCACCGCCCCGCTCACGCTGGTGGCGCGCTCGCCGGGGGTGAACTGGCTGATCGTCACGTTCCAGGCGAGTCCGGTATCGGCGAGCGCGAGGTAACGGGCGGTGGAGTCCGTCTGACCGGCGAGATCCCAGGCGAGCGCCATGGCCCGCGCGCTTGCGGGGTTCAACGGCTCGAGCGCGAGCAGCCGGCGTGCCACGTCCGCCAGGGCCGTCCCGCGCCCAAGCGCGTGGTACGCGTGTACCAGCACCATGAGCGCGCGCTGATTGTTGGCGTTCCGGGCCAGGGCCGCCTCGAGCAGCGTCGCCGCCGGGCCCGGGAATCCGTCGCCGAGCAAGCCGAGCCCGGCCTGCGTCAGCGCGGGAGCGTCCGCCGCCGGTGCGGCCGACATTCGCTGCACCAGTGAGTCGAGCGCGGCGCGATGGCCGGTCGCCGCCCGCAGGCGGATGAGCTGCAGGGCGGCATCGGTGTCGTCGGGGTAGCGCTCGAGGAACCGGCGATAATACCGCAGCGCGGGCTCCAGCGCCGCCGTGGCGGCCGTGCTCTCCGCCGCCGCCGCGATCGTCAACGAATCGGCGGCGCGCCGCTCGGCGGCGAGCCGCTCCGTCAGCGTCGTGGAGTCGCGCTGGAAGTTCTGGAGCGATTGGGGCGTCAAGCGCCCGCCACCAGCGCGCAGGCCGCCCACATCGGCGAGGATCCGCGCCAGCAGCGCGGAATCCCGGGCGATCGGTCCGGGCATTGAATCGCGGGCCACCCGGGTCCGCGCCGCCGACGCGACGGCGGGCTCGCGCTGGAACGCCCGCGTCTCGTAGGCCCGCGCGACCTCGAGCGCGGCCTGCTTGAGCCGCTGCGCATGCGTCGTGTCGGTCACCCCCCGTGCGCCCTCGTCCAGCCAGCGCGCGGCGGAATCGGGCTCACCGAGCGAGGCGTACATCAGGGCCTCGTAGAGCGGCACCCCAGCGTCGTTTGGAGCGAGGCTCCGCGCCAGGGCAAAGGCGGCGACGGCGGAATCGCGCTGCGTCGCGCTCCAAAGCCGCAGCGCCTCGCTCAGAGCGATCGCGGCGAGCGGAGCCTCGTAGGCGGCGACGTCAGCGGCGCAGTCGGGCGCGAGGGCCAGCGCGCGGCGAAACGCCGAATCCGCGCCGGTGGGGTCGGGCACTTCCGCATAGTAGCGGCCGAGGTAGTACCAGGCCGCGGGGTTGTTTGCCTGACCGCCGGTCGCGAGGGCCTGCATCAGGACCTGCCGGGCCTGGTCCAACCGACTGCGGCGCTGATCCGGGAACCGTGCCTCGACGGCCTGCTTCAGCTGCAGCATGGCGCCGTTGATCAGGTAATGGCCGGTGGAGAGCTTGCACGGTGGACGATGACCGACCCACGTGCCCTGAGCCCACGCGGGTCCGGCGAGAGCGCCCGCCGCGGCGAGCGCAAGGACGAGGCGCGCAACGCGAACCATGGGGCCTCCCACGGATGGGGGACGAAGGAAGTTTGGGAGAAGGTACGTCGGCGCGCTCCGAAGCGAAACGCCGCGAGTGGGCCGCGTGAGCGAGGGGGCCTGAAACGACGAACCCCGGAGCGACGGTTCCGGGGTTCGTGGAGAGCGGGCGACCGGACTCGAACCGGCGACGTCCAGCTTGGGAAGCTGGCATTCTACCAGCTGAATTACGCCCGCGAATGGGGCAGAGTATGCCGGCGCTCCGCCCCGCTTGTCAAGCGAGCGTGCTACGCTCCGACGCGGTAGCGCCAGGCGGCGATTCCAGCCCCCTCCGGCGCCAGGCTGAATGACACGAGTCCCTCGCTGTCGATCGTCTGCGGGTCGATCGTCAGGGTCCGCACCACGTCCCCCTTTTCAGTGAGGAACTCGAACGTGATCTGCGGCACCTTCGCCAGTTGGGACTTGGTGTTGGCGATCACGCCCTTCACTTCCCAGGTACCGCCTCCCGCCGGCAGGAACGTGCTCACCGTGAGGTCGATCGGATTGTCTTGCGCCCGCTGGAGGACCGCGAGCGTCGAGTCCGACATGTCCCTCAGCTGATACGATGCCGCGAGCAGGCGCAGCGACGCGCCGTTGGCTGGATCGACCGCGATGAGGCGCTGCACCACAGGCGTCATCCTCTCGCCGTACTCGCGCTGGGTCTTCGGCAGCTCGGCCTTGGTGACTGTGGACTCGGCCGCCTGAGCCATCGACAGGTACGTATTCGCGAGATTGAACAACGCGTCGCGGTAATAGGGGTTGCGCTCCAGGCCCGCTTCGAACGCTTCGGCCGCCCGCTGCAGCCGGTGCGCGCGGAACATCGCCACGCCCGTCTGGAACACCTCGAGCGTCGGCATGGAGTCTCGCCGCATCAGCACCGTGTCGTACAGGGCGACCGCCTCATTCTGACGGCCGGCCTGGTCCAGCACGCTCGCCAGCTCGGCGGTGGCCTTCGCGTCATTCGGATTGACCTGACGGTACTGGCGGTACCAGTAGATCGCGGAATCGAGCTTCTGATCCATGTGGAACAGTGTGGCGATGTTAAATGACGCGGTCTCACGAATGTCCGCGTAGTTCGCGTTGCTGGCGTTGGCGCTGTCCATCGCGCTCTTCAGGGCGATCTCAAGATAGTATACGGCGCTGTCGCGCTGCGACTGGTTGGCGAACACCTGGCCGAGGTAGTAGTACGCCGGCGGCTCGGCGGTGAAGACGCGATTTGCCTGCCGGAGCAGGGGTTTGGCCCCCTCGGGATCGTTCGCCTTCATGCGCTCGACCGCAGCGTTGAGAAGCGGCACCCACAGCCGTCGCCGATGCAGGTTGATGTCCGCCGTGCACTGCGGTGCGAGTGCCTGGGCTCGCGTGAAGGCCGAGTCGGCGCCGTTGATGTCCTTCTGCTCCTCGTAATAGCGCCCGAGGTAGTACCACACCGCGGGGTCGTCGGCGCGGCCTTTGTCGATCGCCTCGAGCAACACACGGTTGGCGTCCCGCAAGTGTCGCTGGCGGTCATCCGGGAACACCCCCCGCCGTGTCGCGTTCTGCAGGTAGAGGACGGCACTATTGACGAGGTAGTGGCCCTTCTTCAGCTCGCAGGTCGCGGGGACGAATCCCCCTTGGGCGCGTGCGCGCGGTGCCACCGCGCCGCTCGCCGCCGCCACCATGATCCCGACGATGCACCACTTCATGCTCGCTCCTGGTTGAGCAGGTTGTTATCCAGTTGGGCCGCCGCCCGTCGCTCCGCTTCGCGCGCCACCTGCCACGCGGGTAGTCGCAGGCGGTCCGCGGCCGCCACCACGTCATCGTACTCCGCCTTCAGCCGGGTGCCCCCGGGGGCGTCCCACACCTTGATCCGTACCCGGATGCCGCCGGTTAGCTCCACCAGCATCTCCCGCCGGTTCAACGTCTCCCGCAGCATCGTCGTGCGCCGGATGCCGCCGGTCGTGCTGTGCCGAAACAGGGCGTCGATGACGTGCGCCGCGTGGTCCGGCGGCGCGATCACCTCGACGCGCACCCCGCCACGGCCCTTCTTGCCCTGCACCGGCCATACCACGCACTCCACGGCTCCGGCCTGGAACGCCGCCTGCCGAAGCGGCTCGAGGTATTCCGGACTCATATCGTCGATGTCGGCCGCGATCACGTCGACGATTCCCGCCTCGACCGCCGCATCCGCCAGCAGCACGCGGAGCGCGTTGGGATAGCTTCCCGGATCCCGTCCACCGGCTCCCCAGCCGCTCCCCACGAGGCGCCACCGCCCAGGGGGCGCTCCGCGCGACAGCACGCGCAGCAGCGCGGCGCCCGTCGGGGTGGTCGCCTCACCTTCGATCGGGCCACCACTTGTCACGTCCTGCCCCTCGAGCAGCAGCGCCGTCGCCGGCGCCGGCACCGGCAGAGCGCCGTGCTCTGCGTTCACCCAGCCCGTCCCGACGGCCACCGGGAGGTGGTAGATGGCGTCGATGCCGAGCTGTTCGAAACCCTCGATGCCGCCAACCAGATCCAGCACGGCGTCCACCGCGCCGACTTCGTGCAGGTGGACCCGGTCGGGTGTCGTCCCGTGCACCCGCGCCTCCGCCTCACCGAGCAACGTGAACGCGCGAACCGCGCGCTCGCGGACCCACTGCGACACAGGGGCGCGCTCGACCAGCGCGATCAGGTCGGGGACAGGCCGCCCGTGTTCCGCGCTGCCGGCTGTTCCGGTTGGAGCGGCCGGAATGGCGAAATCCACTTTCACGGCGTGGACGCCCGCCCGCGCCACGCGCCGAATGTCGACCTGGACATTCGGGAATCCGAGGCGGGCGGGCAACTCGGTGATCCAGCTGGCCGGCGCGCCCGCATCGAGGAGCGCGCCGAGCAACATGTCACCGCTGATGCCGGCGGCGGTGTCCAGGATGGCGAAGCGCATGTCGAAACCAACTGCCAAATATCGCCAGCGGCTACCGGTAAAGCCACCCGGCGCCGGTGTTGAACACCACGACGCGGTGCTCTTGCCGCACGATGCCCCGCTCCACCAGTTTGGCGAGCGCGGCGACGGCGGCCCCGCCTTCGGGGCACATGTCCAGGCCCTCTGTGCCCGCGACGCGCTGCTCGGCCGCCGACAATTCCTCGTCGGGGACGGCGACCGCCGCTCCACCGGTCTCGCGGAGGCCGCGCAGGACCAGCGCCCCGCCCAGCGGCGCGGGCACGCGCAGCCCGCTCGCCACCGTCACCGGGTTGTTCCAGGCGGTGGTGGCGGCCGCGCCGGCCTCGAAGGCCTGGACGACGGGAGCGCAGCCGGTTGACTGGACGCTGAACAGCCGGGTTTGCGCGGTCGCCGGCAGCCAGCCCGCCTCGCGCAGCTCCAGGAACGCCTTCCACATGCCGATCAGCCCGGTCCCGCCCCCGGTCGGGTAGATGATCGCGTCCGGCAGCGTCCAGCCCAGCTGCTCCGCGATCTCCAGGCCAAGGGTCTTCTTGCCTTCGATGCGATAGGGCTCGCGCAGTGTCGAGACGTCAAAGGCGCCGCTCGCCGCGGCCCAGGCGCGCGAAGCACGGCCGCAGTCGCCGATGTGCCCGTCCTCGACGTGCAGGTCGCCGCCGTAGACGCCAACCGCCTCCAGCAGGCGCGCCGGCGTCGCACGCGGCGCGTAGACGCGGACCTCGCACCCGGCGCGCGTGCCGTAGGCGCTGAGCGCGACCCCCGCGTTGCCGGCCGTGGGGACCGTGAAGCGCCGCGCGCCGCCGGCGACCGCGCGCGTCACCGCCGCCGACATGCCCCGCGCCTTGAAAGAGCCCGTCGGGTTCTGCGCTTCGTCCTTGATCCATACGGTGGAGACGCCGAGGGCGCGCTCGATCGAGGGAACGCGAACGAGGGGGGTCATGCCTTCACCGAGAGACACCGGCGCCTCGTCCCCCACGAGCGGCAGCCACTCGCGATAGCGCCACATCGTCGCGGGACGATCCAGCAGGGTCCTCCGCAGCGCGGGATCCGGCCGGCGGTGATAGCGGACGAGCCACGGAGCACCGCACGCGGGGCACACGGTGGGGAGGCCGTCAGCGGCGCCACGGGTGGCGCAGCCGGAGCATTCGAGATACCAGTCGCAGTTCATGGTCGCAGATGATCCAGGATACGCGTGGCCAGGCGCGTCGAGAACCCGGGAACGGCGGCGATCTCCGCCGCGCTCGCCAGGCGCACGCCCGCGAGGCTGCCGAAGCGCTCGATCAGGGCGCGCCGGCGAGCCGGACCGATGCCGGGAATGTTGAGCAGCTCGGATGTCATGGTGCGTGCCGAGCGGCGCTTGCGGTTGTACGTCACGGCGAAGCGGTGCGCCTCGTCGCGCGCGCGCTGCAACAGGCGCAGTGACGGGCTGCGGCGCGAGAGGCGCAGCGCGGCCGGGCGCCCCGGAAGAAACACCTCCTCCTCGCGCTTGGCGAGGCTGGCGAGCTGCACCGAGACCGGCCCGATGTCCGCGATCGCCGCCTGAGCCGCCGCCAGCTGCCCCTTGCCCCCGTCGATCACCATGAGGCCGGGCAGCGGCTTCGCTTCGGCGAGGCGGCGGGACACGTATCGCGTGACGATCTCGCCGATCGCGGCGTAGTCGTCCGGGCGCGCCGCGTCCGGCGCCTCGCTCGCCCTGATCCTGAACCGCCGGTACTCGCTCTTCCTGGGCCGACCGGCCTCGAACCAGACGAGGCTGCCCACGGTATCGCGCCCCTGGCTGGTGGACGCGTCGATGCACACCATGCTGCGGGGCACCGCCGTGAGCCCGAGATCGCGGCCCAGGGCGTACACCGGATCCTCGGCGCGCTCGTCGGTTTCCAGGGCTTCGATGCGGAAGCTCTCGAGGGCGTGCCGCGCGTTCTGGTCGGCGAGGTCCACGACGCGCCGCAACGCCCCGCGCTGGGGGGTGAGCCACTCGGCGTCCGGGAAGAGGTCCGCGAGGCCGTCGGCATCCTCCGGCGCGAACGGCATGATCACGCGGCGCGCGCGGTTCTCCGCGAGGCGATACCACTGCACGAGCGCCATGCTGAGGATCCGCTCGTCCGGCTCCTCGGCGAGGTTGTGGAGAAACCGCGTCTCGCGCGCCACGACCTTCCCAGCGCGGGCGCGGAGCAGGACGACGGCCGCGTCATCGCCGTCGCGCGCGAACCCGAACCCGTCCGCATCGCCTCCGCCGACCTGCTCGACGGCCGGCGGCTGCTCCAGTTGCTCGAGCCAGCGGATCGCGTTGCGCAGCTCCGCGGCGCGCTCGAAGTCGAGGGCCGTCGCCGCGGCCTCCATCCGTTGGCGCAGCCGGCCGCGCACCTCGAGCGTGCGCCCCTCCAGAAACGCCACGACGTCGTCGATCATCGCGCGGTAGGCGGCCTGCGATTGCCGGCCCACGCAGGGCGCCTGACAGCGGCCGATATGGTAGTCGAGGCACGCGCGATCGGGCGCGTCGCCCGGGAGGTCGTAGTGGCAGGAGCGCACCGTGAATATCCGCCGGATGATCCGCAGGGTGCGCCGCAGCGTTCCCACGTCGGTGTAGGGGCCGAAATGGCGTGCTCCCGGCAGGGCGACCCGCCGGACGACGAGGACCCGGGGGAACGGCTCGCCGAGCGTGACGGCGATCGATGGGTAACTCTTGTCGTCCCGGAGCTGGATATTGAACCGCGGCGCATGCTCCTTGATGAGGTTGTTTTCCAGCAGCAGCGCCTGCGACTCCGAGGGTACCACGATCGTGTCCAGAGCGATCGCGATCCGCATCAGCATGCGGGTCTTGGGGCTTGCCGCGTGGTCGGCCGACAGGTAGCTCCGCACTCGCTGGCGCAGGCGCTTGGCCTTCCCGACGTACACGACCCTCCCCTGAGCGTCCTTCCAGAGGTAGACCCCCGGCTGATCGGGCAGCGTGTCCAGCTGGCGCTGCAGGTCTGGGTGCGCCCCCCCGCTCACGGCCGGTGGGCTCCCTCGCGCCGGATGACGGCTACGAGCCGGCGCGCCTCGGGATGCCCGAGGGTGAAGGTCACCGCCCCGTAACCAGCGGCGAAGGCTGCGAGCGCCACCAAACAGGTGATGCCGACGGGCGCCGTCCCCAGGGCGCGGACCCCCGCGAACGCCAGGCCGGCCGCACCCGTGGCTCCCAGCAGCACCGCCAC
>Ga0153916_10002283_pt1 | contig 14099 bp, 10 predicted proteins | sample Opewatmetagenome_FD_109642 | JGI IMG/M metagenome (GOLD analysis project Ga0153916, IMG submission 109642) | Freshwater wetland microbial communities from Ohio, USA - Open water 3 Core 3 Depth 4 metaG | ecosystem: Environmental > Aquatic > Freshwater > Wetlands | place: USA: Ohio, Lake Erie...
TAACCGAGCTACAAATCAAGCATTTAGGTGCCTCCGCGAACCCTCCTGGGAAATGGTGTCCGAAACAGGTACGCGGAATATCAAATGATTACCGGTTCATCGAGGTTCAAGATCAAACTTATTCCGAAGGTTTCCCGATATTTTTCCACCGGTTCCATCAGGCGGTAGAATCTGAGGCTGTCTTGTTCCTTGTTTATTATCTTCAGCAACGCCGCTTTCAGCCTCTCATAATGTTTCTCTTCCAGTTCGCATTCGAATACCGACTTTTGTGCCCGTTGACCGAAATTTTTACAGGCTATTGCCACTTTGCGTAGGCGGCGCCTTCCCTCTTTGGTCTCTGTATTGACGTCGTAAGCCACTAACAGATGCATGCGGCACTCCTTATTTTATAACATAGGGCATATATTCCAGAATGTCGCCGCGCAGAAACCTGGCAAATATCCTCGCCTGGATATGAGGAACAAGCCCAAACGGGAGTTTTTCCTTGAGCAGAGGATGCGACACTTCATCCTGTTTCCGCTTCTGGTAAGCGATCACTACTTTTTTGCGCCCCTTATCATTTAGATATACCGATCCACCTTGCCTTTCTTCGAAATCATCAACAGTAACCTGTCTAAGGTTAACCAATGAGATCGCCAGTCGGTCGGGGAGAAGTGGTCGCATCTCTTCCATCAGGTCAAGGGCAAGAGCCGGTCTTCCAGGTCGAAGCGAATGTAGATAGCCCGCTTGAGGATCAAGTCCCACACCTTCTGCCGCGCTGACGTAGTCATGAACCAGCAGGGTGTACAGGAACGAAAGCAGGGCATTCATTCTGTCGCGAGGCGGTCGGCGGCTTCTTTCAGTCAAGAAGAAGTCATTCTCGTTTGCCTTGATCATCCTGTCGAATACGGAAAAGTGGGTTCTTGCGGCACCGCCTTCTATCCCCCGGATCATATCAAGATCCGAGGCGTTCCTCAACGTGCCCAGATTTTCCTTCAAAGCAGTGGCGGCGATTTGGAATGATTCCACGTCTGTCGATTCGGGAGATTCTCGCGCAGCCCTGAGCAGGATTATTCGGCAGTTGGCAATCTTGCCCGTGACAATCCGCCGAGCGATTTCCAGGCAGACCTCCGGCCTGGACAGAGTGTCAAACTGAGCTTTGCGAAGCAATATGTTTCCGGACACGGGACCTTCTACCCGGGCGGCGAATCTGCCGTTTCTATCAAGGAATGTGATAGTGCGTCCTTCGGAGGAAAACCGCATCATGGCAGCGGGACTAATCATCACCTCACCAATGCAGACCACGGAGGCAAAATGTATGATAGGTAATTGCGCAAGAACGCTACCATCTTTTTCCAGCTTCACGGTCTCGTGGTCAAGGTGCAGGTAGGTGCCGGGTGTAGTCACGAACAGAGTATTTAGCAGTTTCTTCATATGCGGTCGTCCTCAGCACCACTGAACATTGAAGAGATTTGTTTACTGATGTTGGTTTGACCTGTAGAATCAACTACTTCTGGTAGGCAGGAATCAATCAGGGAACAGTGTTGGCACTTCCTATCGAAATGTGCCGGCGGAACTTGCTGGGAGCACAACATACAGCGTATTTCTTTCACGATTTGGATTGTTCTGTTCCTGTGGTCCATGGTGACCATGACCTCACGCCGTTTCTTCGAGGCAAAATAAAAGATCGCACCTTTATCGATTTTGCAAGCGAACATTTCCTCCAAACATAGGATCTGTCCGCAAACCTGGAGCTCTTCGTGAACCCTACCCTTTTTCCTTCCAGATTTGTATTCCACGGGATAAGGTATCCCATCCGGAAATTCCACCACGTCCGCCTTACCGACAAGACCGAGTTTGTCTGACCAGATAGGCAGTGCTCGTTCGATGCGAATTCCATCGACGATTTCAGATGACGGTTCGTCTGCATGTTCGTGAACAATGTGCCCTCGGATGGTGTACACGTTTTCATCGAAAACATTCTCCAGATGGATCAAGGCGCACTGGCGGGGGCAGTAGCTGTAATGTTCAATCATTGAGACCAACACAAGCTCCTCCTCCCCCCAGCCTTTGGCTGCTATGTCATCGTTCATAGGCCTACCACTTTGGTAAGAATGACGCCTTCAGGTAAAGGTGAATCGTCCCAAATGACAGCATAATCGCCAAAGGATCGAGGGGATTCGACACTATCCTTTTTCTGGACATCGAGCCTCTCGAAGAGCTCATGAGCATGGGCATTGCCTAGAGGGTTTTCGTGGCTGAAGATATACAGTCCTCGTAGTGCCATCATCCCCCGGCTGGCACTGCGGTCAATGTCCCACATGTTCTGGAGCGCCGACCAAGAGATTTTCAGGTCTTCAGAATCGAAACCGGTCTGCAAGGCGAAGTTGGGATTGAAAAAGCCAAAGCCTTTATATAGACCATAGGGGACGATTGCTTTTCTGCCCATCTCGGTGACTTTGGACTTGCCCTTTTCTTCACCCGCTTCACCCATCACCGATTCCATATCCTCCGGTTTGGTGATGGCAATACGGGTTATGGTCACGTCCATCGGCACAATCTGATCAAAGGAGCGAGCAAAGGTAAGCTGAATTGGTCCTCGTACTTGACCGCAATTTACGCCTGTGGACATTACCGCGCCAAAAGTGCGAACGTCAAAGAAATTGTCACACATCCATTTCCTGGCAATGTCCACGTCGGCTCTTTTTTGCTTGGTTCCAGTAGATTTAAGACCGCTTTCATCGTAGGCTCTCTGATGGATTGTATTTAAGGCTTCTCTGCTTTGGACATAAATCTTGAATCGAACCCTGGTGCCATGGCTCATGTCCACCCAATTTCGGATCTTCCTCTTCAAACATACATCAGTCACTAAACCCTGCATAGTTTCGGGGTCAAGACGGGGCTGGTTCCCGGCATCAGGATCGCCGTTAGGATTGCCGTCTGTGACATCGAACAGGATGACGAAATCGTGCCGTTTGGCTGCATCGTTGATGATATTGGAATTCATGTTATCCTCCCTATTGGTTTATAGGTGACTGGTTGTGGTTTACGGTTTCTTTCGCATCTTCTTTTTTGTGGGCGAAGTGAGCAGCCCGCTGGTGATAGTAACCCAGTGCGAATAGCGCCTGTCCCTGCATCCCCAATGTCTTGGGGAAGCCACTTAGGTCGATGACAAGCGACTGCAGCTCTTTCTGCAGGTTGGTTTCCAGCCCCGCTCTATCTTTACGGATTTTTGGCAGATGTGCCACTACTGCGCCTTTCACTAGAGGGCCGAACACCGAGGCTGGGGCGGACGATGCCGTACCATAGAAGCGGTCAACAATTGTGGAGCCGACTTTACCCAATGCGTGAAACTGGATTGATTCCAGCATTGCCAACAGCCTACCGCACAAATAGGCGGGTTCTTTGTTTTCCTGTTCCAGACTGACCATGTAGTCCTCCTTCGTGTTATTATTGTTATTGGTGAAATACCAAAGTTTTATTAGCGCAGCACGATTAGGTGGAACACTTCTTTCCACCCTGCATCGCGTAACTGCTTGGCTGCAAATCCATGAAGGCAAAATATCTCCCTTTATCGCATTTGAAATGAGTCGCGTCACAGTCCGGTTGTATGCATCTTGCCTTCTGCGGTAATGGCACCGCATTTCTTCATTGTCAGTTAGAAGCTTAACTTTGCGCATTCTCCTGTCTCTCTCGTTAGCACTAATGATGGCATTTGCAAGCCCGTAGACGCTGAATACTATTGGTTCTTTCGTAAATGAATTGTATATCCTGTGACCTTGAAAGTACTGGGACATACATTCTTTGACATTCTCCACAGTACTCACTATCCAATCTCGAAGTACAACCCTAATTGGTGGAGAGAAACTCAATGCTATCGCATAGAAATCCTCGGGGCTCACCATAAGGTCAAACCGTTTCCGAGTGAATAGTGATTTTAGCATTTCTTTAACATCTTCTGAATTTGGAAATTGAAGAATCTTAAATATGTCCACAGACGAGCCTTCTTTAACCCAAAACACATATTTCACATTTCCAATCAACATACTGTTGCTTTTTGAATCTAATAGGCTATTCAGTGCCTTTGTAAATTTTTCACCGCATTCTTTGCAGGTTGGCGCGTTTAGGGAATTTTCCAATCCATATGATGTGAAGGCTGGTTTGTTGAATGAAATCAAGATTCCTGAAGATCCGGGTACAACATTCCTAATCTGGAAATCTAATCGTTCCATTACCGGCTTTTGTTCCCCATCAATCAAACATTGCATTGTTGACAACTCTTTTGCGTATTGTCTGTCGTACCAAAACTCCTTGATTTTCTCCCTATGAATAGGTAACACATCAATCACTCTAAAAGTGATTCTATCTTTCGCTCGAAACCGCTTGTCCTTCGCAATTTCGTTATAACATTTCATTAACTCATTGGCATTATCAAGAAAAGCAACCACAGCATTGAGCGTTTCGTCCTCCGTCTTATCGGAACATTCCTTGATGAGCTTTTTGAAGGCATCATGAGCCTTCTTGGCTTTCGCGATCTCCGGCTTGCCAAATACATATATGGACTCGTCACAAAGCAATATCGGATCTACTTTCGTTGAAGTCCTGATTTTAAGATGCGGGACCGGTAAGTAATGTCCCTTACCTCTATCATCCATAGTAGGAGTAAATCCCGCGAGCCTACCATCTGGCGTTAGCTCAATGATCCAGCGAACCTCTTTCTGATCGTAGCACGATGGAATTTCTTTGGCTATGACCGAATCATTATAGAGTTCGACTAGTTTCTGCAGTATCATGCTACCTCCTCATACTTTTCCTGTGGGACTTTAAGGATACCGTTTTCTAAATTCGCCTGAAAGAAAACCGGCTGACCGCCAATTCCCTTGCCCTGTTCGTTGTGCTGAAACTTCAAATCGAATAACACCCAACCTAACTCTTCAGTCACTGGGATTGGAGTCTCATCACCAGTCGGGTGACAAAAATCACCGGCGAATTCCCTACAACCGAGGTATGGGCGATGGTAACTTTGTCCTCGGTTCACTCTACGGCGGAATTGATCGCGGAACTTCGCCGGATCTTCCTGCACCCCTTTTCTTACTGCTACGTCAGCCTTGATTAGATATGCCACATCCTGCAAAACCAAAGAATGACGCTGTGTGCGATTGCCATCGTCTTCCACGAAATAGCTTTTCTTAGCGCTTTGGACCGTTGCCTTCTGATTCACTTCATTTCTTAAAATAGAAGCGAACCTCACGTTTTCCAATACCCAAATCTCCTGTATCCGCCAGGAAAACTCCGGCTTCCAGAAAACAGCTTCCAGCATGCCTCTGGCTGCCGAAGGGGTCATCACTGGATAGCTGACCCGTTCGGTTTTCATCTCGGGGCGGGTGAAACAAGCGTATTTCCCCCATACCCTCAGTTCAAGTGGTGGATATTGCATTTGTGCTCCTCCTGTTTATTAATAAATCAGTTGCTCTGGATCAATCTTGTCAGTGACGATTCCTCGCCTCATGTCATATTCGCCCAACCATTTGTGTATACCAAGTACAACCTCGCCGATCATTCCCTCTTTTTCCAGTTTGCGGAATTGACTTGCATATATGTTCACAGCATAGGGCTGCAACTGACGCAAGATTTGGCGTAACGGTCGGTGTTGGGCATTGGCGAGGACGTTGCTTAATGATTCGTCTTTGCCGTCCAATCCATGATAATTGACGACCACACCCTGCGTATCGTCTTTGATCATTTTGAATTTCTCCGCGACCTCAGGGAATCGCAGACTTTCCCTGGCTGATTGTATGTTCTGCTTATCAGTGGACTGACCTTGATAGATCATCCTGAAGTATTTGGCATATGTTCCAGGATCATCCAAGTCGTTGCCCGACCGTAATAATGTGATGCAGGTGTCGGTTGCAATTCTATAACTTCCGGGTGGAATACCCCCTTCTTCCGGATCGAAAATTATCACTCGTCCCGGTTCCTTTAGCCTTCCTTCGCGGTTGCATCTGCCAGCGGCCTGTACTAAGCTATCCAAAGGACCGATTGCACGCATTACTACAGGGAAATCGATATCCACACCCGCTTCCACTACTTGAGTGGCGATCAAGATACAGAGTGCATTCTCCTTCAACAGTTCTCTGATACGGTCTAATAAATCCCTACGATGAGCCCCACATAGTAAGGTTGATAGATGATAAGTACATCCCAGATCAACTAACCTCTCAAATAGTGCCATAGCGTCTCTCTTAGTGTTGACAACCGCCATTGCCTGTGGGGATTCCCTTAAATGATTTGCGACTCTATCCCATGACCATTTTTCTGTTAAAGCTGGGAATTCGTATTTTGCCCTCTTCAATTTGGTGTATATGGTTTCAGGAGATTTGACTATATCCTTTACGGGTTCTTTGATCCCTTTCAAATAGACATTTTCTTCAAAAGCAGGTTGAGTAGCAGTACATAGAATGATGCTCGTGTGATAGTATTTCACCAGTTGCTGCAACACATCTAAGATTGGGTTCAGTAACCTTACCGGCAGTGTCTGAACCTCATCAAGGATAATGACGCTCCTTGACAAATTGTGGAGTTTTCTAAGTTTGCAGATCTTGTCGCTGAAAATGCTTTCGAATAGCTGTACCGTGGTCGTGACGATGATGGGATAATCCCAGTTTTCAGATGCTAGCCGCCATTTTTCCGATTTGCTCTCGAATTCTTTACTGTCCCTGTCGGCGAACGCACTGTGATGCTCTAATACATAAGTGTCAGCGAAAATCTTTTTAAAATCAGAAGCAGTTTGATCAATAATACTGGTATAGGGAATAGCATAGATGATGCGTTTCAAATTGTTCGTTTCCGCATGTTTAAGGGCGAATGCAAGAGAAGATAGGGTTTTCCCACCACCAGTAGGCACCATCAGCCTGAAAAACCCTTGCTGATTATTGGCAGCATTTATGCAATCCTGGTATATTTTCCTTCTGATGTCGTTCACTGCCGATGGAATCTTAGACATTTTGGAATGATATTCTAAAAATCGTTCGAATAAAGGTGTGATGCTGGCTTCTATCTCACGCAGCTTAGCTTTTTCGGGATGAAAATGATTCTCGGTATCCAAAAAATCTGCGTCCACCAGACAGGAAAAGAGCATTCGCAGATAGAACTCCAGATCAATCTTCTTCTTAATGCTTTGCACAAAATCGGGAATATTCACATCTTTTGCATTATATTCCTCAGAAAAATGCCCGTCAATTCGATGCAAAACTGTCGCTGCAGCTCTCAAGCTCTCATCAATATGGGGACATACTTTCTTTTCGCGTAGCTTTATTTTGAAATCACTGAAATCCTGCAATCCCCCATGATGGCAGGCTATTACATACGACAGTGGCTGGAAATATGTCGCTGCCAAAATAGAGCCGCAATACTTATGATCGACTTTGATAGAATCATCTTGGTCAATTAGCTTCTGTTGGAATCGGCTGTTGATCTTCCCGATGTCGTGTAGCAAACCGAGGGGAGAGCCCAGTTCTCCTGATTCAAATTCTTCTGCGTATTTCCTACAAAGGACAGCAACATTGAAAAGGTGGGATTCTAAGGATTGGTATTCACCCGACTGGTTCTGGGAATGAGCATACGGAGTATCTGTCATAATATGCCTTTCTTTTGAAAGTGAATATAGAGCCTGATGTCGTCATTGTTATATCAGCTATTGGAGAATATGCAGTTCATGGGGCAAATTACGTTCGCTTTATAGGATGTTGCTCGTTGTAATTGCTTCTTGGGGAAAGAGCCCAGGACTTGAGTCACCTCGGGCTCTTCACCCAGACTATCCGAGAACCCATGCTACTTAAGCAGCAGCATCTTCGCCGATTGAACACCGGTTTCGGTAGACATTCTCACGAAGTATATGCCGGAAGAAACAGGAATTCCGGTGGAAGATTCGCCAGACCAAATCACTTGGTGATCGCCGGCGTCCTGTCGACCGTTGACCAAGGTCGTGACTTGGCGTCCGAGAATGTCATATACTGCCAAATTCACGTCTCTGGTGTCCAACAATGAGTATGAGATGATGGTGGAGGCGTTGAACGGGTTAGGATAAGGTTTGTCAAGCGTGAATCCCACGGGAACGGAGGAGGATCCGGTCTTCATCGTAATGCCTTCAGAAGTCTGGAGGAGCGCCAGAAGCTCTTCGGAACGCTGAAGATAGTTCTCGTAGGAAACTGGTCTAAGCGATGGATACATCCCGAATGGTGCGGAAGATGCTAAGCCACCTCCATGAGCTTCCGCCGCCAGATAGGTGAATCCTGCATCCATGACTGCCAACACCGAGTCTGCCAAGCTCGGTGGATTGGCAATAACCGCCTCGCACCTGTCCAGCGCTTCTTGAAATTCAGCCAGCTCAACCAGTGATCTCCAATTAAGCTCGCTGGCATGTTTGGCAATTGTGGCATCTGAACATGTGTCCGAAATGTCCTGATAATATGCAACCTGACTGTTGAAATTCCCGTTCCCTTCCCGTGTACAATAGAATGTCCGATTCAATGCCTCTGATGCCAGTGGGTCCGTTGTGTAATTCGCCACCACGTATCGATAGGCGGCTTCAGCGGCGAGATAGTCGCCAGATTCCTCCAATGCCACGGCATCGGCGAAAGCCAATTCCGCTGCTGAACGCCCGCCTTCACCTTGTCCCCATGCTGTCTCGTCGCAGGGAAGATATAGCCAGCATTCGGGAGGCTCGAAATAGCTTGGGGGCGGATCAGGAACACCCCACCAATTATACTGGACTGGATTTGGTCCAATGGGGCAATTATCATGACTCCACACAAGAGGGTATTGATCGTTCGTGATTTGGTTATGACCCTCTTTCATGAGAGCACCGGAATGATCATAGAGATCAACCTGGTGGTAGGACCCGGGTTGGTCATGACCGTTGCCAAAGATGTAGTTCACCGGGATTATGTCGAAGTTATGATCAGCTATGAATTTACTAAAACTCATGGCTGCCACGCCAGAGAATCCATTGAAGCTAAGAGTATTCCTGACAGCCATTACCTGAGCTTCAGGCCAGATGAATAAGCCAGAAGTCCCATTGTTACTGATGGTACTGTATGACAGACCCAACTGCATGTACTCCGCAGTTACTCCGGTGTTACCGCAATCATGGATGTTGCAGTGATCCACCCACAACTTGCAGTTGCTGGCGATTATCCCGTTGTCTGCGCCTGAAATATCGGCATATCCGATTTGATTCGTGGTGACCGATCCAGTGCTTCCCACGCGGATTCCCCACCAATTGTTAACAGAGCTTTCTAAGAGCCCAAAAATCACTCGTTCATTCTCACCACTTCCAGCTACTGTGAGGTCACCGTATGCGCCTATTAGGGTCGGCGCATCCCCATCGAAGTAGAGTTCACAAGGAGCACCTTGCGCCGTGATCAATAGATGATGATCAGGGGGGACATCGAATGTCAGGTATCCTAACACATGGAAGGGAGATGCATCTTGGTTCAGGGAGGGGTGTTCGGGGGTGCTGTAAACATCTTCATCAGTAATGCATACCCAGTAACGCCCTTCTTCAAAGGGTGGTCCTTCTTCTAACTCTGGTCCACCATAGGCGCCGATGTCGGCGGTACTCGTGGCAGGATTGCTGTTGGTCCCGATTCCTTGACCAAGGCAAGGCGAGTCCCACTGCAAGTGGTAGTAATTCTCGTCCCCAAAAGCTTCAGTAAGTTCGGGATTCGCCGTCACCTCGGGATAGCTGCGGACGTTGCCCGTATAATCGTCTATGGTATTGTTGTTAAAGCAATTATACGAGACTACGCCGCTGCGTGTATTGAGGACTTCGATCCCGTATCGGGAATTGTTGACAAAGATGTTGTTCTGCACGACATCAGCCACTATGTTGCTGGTGAAGTACATCCCGCTGGAACCAGAACCATCGATCACATTGTTCTTGAAGTGGGCGAGTAGGCTATTGAAGGTAATTAGGTCTTCAACGCCATTCCCTTGGCAATTCTTGATGATGTTATTGGCGACGATTGGCTCCGACGGGAGGTTAGGATCAGTGTGCAGTCTCATTCCAAGAACGCAGGACTCGATCCAATTCCTTTTGACGACGGTATTTGCATCAGGAAGGACTAACTTGACGCCGATTTCACAGTTCTCAATCCTGCAGTCGGTCAGTTCCAGATGATTCTCATTGGCGCCCCCGTGATCAGTTCCAACCCCTTCGCCCCAGTTGTCGTGGATGAAGCAATCAGTTATCACGACCTCACATGGGTGCAGACACCGGATCACACCGGAGGCAAATCTGGGGTCAGCCTCATGTTCCCCACCGTACCGGATTTCGCAGTTGGTCAAGGTCATGACTGCATGATTCAGCAACGTTCCATCCGCAATCAGGGCGTGCCAGTAACCGGGGGTTGGATTGCCGGGCGGGGAAGTAAATAGCACAGGTTGCTCTTCGGTGCCTGTGGCGGTGAGGGTGGCGTTTCCTTCTACCCTAATGTGGAAGGGACCATTGAATTGCACCGTTGAACCGTAATAGATTATCAGCGACTGCCCGGTAGGGACATATCTGTTGTTATTGATGGGTATGGTCGCACCCGGTCCAAATTCACCGGAAAGTGGCGTTTCTTGTGCTATTGTGTAGCTACTGATCGCAATGATCAGCAGCACGATTGAAGATATACGACGTACCATGTTACACCTCCAAATGGTTTGCCTACTCAAGCCTTATTTGATCAACAAGGCTTTCTGTCTGAGTTCCTTGCCCCCCGCAATTAGTTGGATGATATATAAACCGGAAGCGCAGGATCCCGAGTCCCAGATGATTCGATGCACTCCCGGACGCGTTGGGGGAAGCGTCCAATCCTGGACTTTTTGACCCAGGATGTTATAGACGTTGATTTTCACCTCCTTCTCGACGGGTAGAGTGAATGAGATAACCAGAACGCTGTTGAAGGGATTAGGATATGGGGGAAGCAGAGCAAATTCGGTGGGAAGAGGTTTGGGTTGATAGGATAGTACCGGCACATAGGGATAGCTTTCTCCCCAGGGTCCGCCCCAGCAGCCGATGTCGTTACGGGTGCTATCCACATCGTTGAAAAACGGATCCGGGTCGCCTGCATCGATACAGGGGGAACCATACGAAAGGCGAAATTCGAGGGTGTCTTGGATTAATGGGTCGACAAAGAGGTTGGTGCTGTCAACAAGGCAGTTCACGAAGTCGCTATCATTGTCAAAGAAATCGTTGTAACCTATATCTGGAAATGGCTCCGAACCGGAATAACATTGGATTCCTATAGAATCACCCAAGAAGATGTCATTTCCTATGTGGGCGTCAGGATGTTGGCCGGAGACATAGATGCCCCTTCCCGTGCGGAAAAATACATTGTTAGTTACGGTGGCATCAACATAAGTACCGCCCACAAAGGGAGTAATCATAATGCCATCGCCGCATTCAGAGAATATGCTATTGGCCACTGTTCCAGAGGAAGGACTCTCGTAGCCAATGCCAACACCCAGCTGATATAGTCGGTTCCGGATAAAATCCACGTGACTGGAGAGCTGGACCCAGGAACCTGGTTCGCCAATGAACGTGCAACCATGTACTATTGCCTGAGCGCCATCGCGAAAATATAAATGACTTCCGGACAGATAGGGGACGAAGAATTCGGAAACGCTATTCCTTATGACCAGGGACCCGCCTTCAGAGCAACAGCCAAAATTGCTATTGGGATGGTAGACGAGAAAGGCGCTACTATCTGCTTTAAGCCAGCCATTATGCGTTGAATAGAGGGAATATCGAGCATCCACTACAGTGAGATGCTCGACGGTCATGGATGCCTGAGAATCAGCCGTTACAGCGTAGTATGATCCAGAAAGATGCGCGAAGCGGATTCTTGACGTGTCGAGCGAGGCACCAATGCACTGAACACCACGCCACGCCCACGCTAACGAATCCCCAAATTCCGGCAGGAAATAAATGGTGTCTTCTGGCGTTCCTATGGCATTCAGTTTTCCCCGAACCAAAATCCGATGGCGTAAATCTTCTACCGGTTCCCATTGGAAGCGGATTTCTACACCAGGTTCGATTCGTAAGCTATCGCCCGCTGGCACCACCACATCTTCCACCACCATGTAGGGCGACTGCTCCCGGGTCAAGACCCCGGTCACTTCCCCGGCTAAAATAGTGTACTGGCTGACGAGCACAAACACTTCCTGCGAATCGCGCTGCGTTCTGCCATCTTCCACCCAGACTCCGAACGTAAAATTCTCCTGTCCTTGTGGAACTCGACCCGAAACCACCGCAATCTTTTCCTCAAAATCCATTAGCTCATTGACCCGATGCAGCCACCCTGGCAAATTCCAGAAGCCGAACTTCAACGGTCCGAAATCGTCGGTAGCCCTTGCCACATACCGCAGCGTGGTTCCCCGCTCGACATTCACCTCCACTGGCGATATGATGGCGGGAAAGTTATCGATCCGGTGGTCGAAGAAATAACATCCCATATCGGCTCGAGTCCCGTCCGGATCAAGAGGTGAAGTCGGGTCACCGGCATCAATGCAGGCTGAATTGGCTTGTAGCTGGTAGTCATAGGGATCTCCGGCTCGAAAACGGGGGTCAAGGAAGATATTCCCGCTGTCCAGTTGGCATTGGTAGGTGACCGAATTCACCTGGAAGAAGTCATTGTAGCGAATATTGAACTCCGCGCTGGTCGAACCATACACTCCAGTACAGTTCACCGCATCACCCATAAAGATGTTGTCAATGATCTGATGGTTTCCAGTGGCGCCGATGCAGTAGATTCCCTTGCTGCTGAACACCAAAGTATTGCTTTGAATCAGGGTTGAACCAGCTAACATGATCTTGATTCCGTATCCTTGGTTCACCACAAGATTTCCTTCGAAAGTGACGCTGGAATTCGTGATCTTCGCTTGTCCATAAATCACATTGTCCCGGACGACACCCTGACTGTAATCGATAACATTGATCACTGGGAGACCCGTGCTGCTGCCAGCCACCACATTTTGTTCGAAAGTAAACCCGGGCGAAGTGACTGCCTGGAAACCAGTCGGTCCAATCTGACAATCATGGATATAGGCACTAGCCGCGTTTAATTGGAGAGCGGCCACTTCGTTATCGTAGATTTCTGCGCCACCGCCACCGTCAATCGATATTCCTCCAAGGTGATTATCAAAAACCGGAGCCATCAGATTGAAATAAGTACCAAAGCTGACGGTTGATCCCTGATTATGACGAAACACGACGGGACCGCCATATTGGAATTCGACACTAGCGCCGCCGTGGGATTGCAGGAGGCAATATTGAACTGTATCGATCTCCTCCAGGCAATACATGAGCAGGTAAAAACAGGAGACAATTCGACTGTGCTCCATAACCACCAGTCCGTACCAGGAAGAAATGGCCCCAGAAATGGACCCAAAGATGGAATCGATCACACAGTATTCCAGACGAATTTCCGTGTTCGGGGTGTAGTCATTCCATATGCCGCCGAATCCTGCCACCGGCGAGTAGAAGTAGACGGAATCACCCTCTGAACCAATCGCACGCAGCATTCCATGAACGAGGATTGGGGTTCTTCGAATTTCCTGATCCAGGAACCAGATTTGGACACCCGGTTGGATGTTCAGGGTGGAGTCCAGGGGCACGATCAGGGTATCCGTGACCAGGTACGGATTCCCGTCCCGCGTCCACGTCCCGTACACTTCCCCCGCCACCCAGGTGGTGTCGGCGTGGAGGATGGTGGAGAAAAGTAGAATAGTGACCGAAGTCAAATGGAGGTAGGGTAGCAGTTTTCGTTGCATAGGGATTGCCATACTGTTAAATTGCTGAATTGTCAAATTGTTAAATGGTAGGAGTGCACAATGCCTCCATTGTTGCTGCCAGGTTTCGCCGTAGGCGTCCATTTGGACAAGCGAAGCGTAACCTGGCAGCAATCAGTCTTACCCACCCACTTGAGGGGCTTACGCCCTGGTTACATCCCTGCAATCGAGAATTGAAACTTGGGCTCAAGCCCCTCGGCAGCGGGAAAGGTTGTGTATCATCCCTGCAGAGAACTTGCCCATTAGTGGCGGAAATCCAGGAAATATTGGGTGTCAGGTGAGGA
>Ga0153916_10002284_pt1 | contig 14096 bp, 11 predicted proteins | sample Opewatmetagenome_FD_109642 | JGI IMG/M metagenome (GOLD analysis project Ga0153916, IMG submission 109642) | Freshwater wetland microbial communities from Ohio, USA - Open water 3 Core 3 Depth 4 metaG | ecosystem: Environmental > Aquatic > Freshwater > Wetlands | place: USA: Ohio, Lake Erie...
CGGCACAGCGTCAGCGCAGTAGCATCCATGACCTTGAGATTCTTGATAATCGCTTCATCGAAGGAAAGACGCTGATAGCGCATGGCATCCGGATGAGTCATCGGATCATCGGTGTAAACGCCGTCCACCTTGGTCGCCTTGAGCACGATGTCCACGTTCATTTCCATGCCGCGCAGCGCGGCGGCGGTGTCGGTGGTGAAAAACGGATTGCCGGTGCCGGCGCCGAAAATCACCACCTTGCCTTCTTCCAGATAACGCATGGCCTTGCCGCGAATATATGGCTCCGCCACTTGCTCGATGTTCAACGCCGACTGCACCCGGCTCACCAGCCCAACGCGGCGCATGGCGTCCTGCAAAGCCAGCGCGTTCATTACCGTCGCCAGCATGCCCATGTAGTCCGCGGTGGCGCGATCCATGCCAGCCGCCGCCGGTGCGACGCCGCGGAAAATATTACCGCCGCCGATCACCACCCCCACCTGCACACCAAGACGCAGCACGTCGGCAATCTCGGACACGATGCGGTCTATGGTTTCGCGGTTGATGCCGTAGCTGTCCTCGCCCATCAGGGCTTCGCCGCTGAGCTTGAGCAGAATGCGTTTGTAGACGGGGGCGGTCATGGTTTATACCTGCGCAGCAGCCGCCACTTCGGCGGCGAAGTCGGTGACTTTCTTCTCGATGCCTTCGCCCACCACGAACATCTGGAAGGCATTGACCTTGGCACCCTTGGACGCCAGCAACTTCTCCACCGTTTCGTCGGGGTTCTTCACGAAGGGCTGTCCCAGCAGCGTCATTTCCGCCAGGTATTTCACGATGCGCCCTTCCACCATCTTCTCGACGATGTTCGCCGGCTTGCCGCTCTCGGCAGCCTGCGCCGTGTAGATTTCACGCTCTTTGGCGAGGAGTTCCGCCGGCACTTGTTCCTTGGAGACGCAAATTGGCTTGCTCGCCGCGATGTGCATGGCAATGTCCTTGCCAAGACTCTCGTCGCCATCGATGTCCACCAGCACGCCGATCTTGCTGCCGTGCAGATAGGACACCAGGCGTGCCTGCGTCTGATAGCGTACGAAGCGGCGCACGCTCATGTTCTCGCCGAGCTTCATTACCAGTGCCTGGCGCGCGTTCTCGACGGTTTCGCCGGAAGCCAGTTTGAGCGCGGCGATAGCCTCCACATCAGCCGGATTGCTTTCCGCGATTGCCTGCGCAATCTCCTTGGCGAACTTCACGAAATCATCGTTCTTGGCCACGAAATCGGTCTCGCAGTTAACTTCGACCATGGCGCCGGTTTTTGCGTTATTGCCGATGAAAACACCGATCAGTCCTTCCGCAGCGATGCGGCCGGCGGCCTTGCTCGCCTTGGCGCCGCTCTTGATGCGCAGCAGATCCTCGGCGGCAGTCATGTCGCCCCCGGTTTCCGTAAGCGCCTTCTTGCACTCCATCATGCCGAGGCCCGTGCGCTCGCGCAGGTCCTTGACCATACTTGCGGTAATGTCCGCCATATTAACTCCTTGATCGTTTACGTTGAATCAAATGCATGGCAACGGCGCGACACGCCACCGATTCCACCATGCATCACAAAAAAAAGGGGCCTACGCCCCTTTTTCTCGAAGAATGTTTACTTCGTGGCCTGCGCTTCCGCGCGCTCCACCTCAACGAACTCGTCGCCGACTATCTCCGTGACCACTTGGTTGCGGCCTTCCAGGATGGCATCGGCCATGCCTCGAGCATACAGCCGGATGGCACGGTTCGAGTCGTCGTTGCCGGGAATGACGTAGTCCACGCCGGCCGGGCTATTGTTGGTATCGACCACCGCAATGACCGGAATACCCAGCTTGTTCGCCTCTGTGATCGTGCTCTTCTGATAGCCGACATCAATGACGAATATCGCGTCCGGCAGCCCGCCCATGTCCTTGATGCCGCCCAGGCTACGCAAGAGCTTTTCAGTCTCGCGCTGAATACCGAGCGCTTCCTTCTTGGACATTTTATCCAGGGAACCGTCCTGCGCCATCGCTTCCATATCGTTCAGGCGCTTGATGGATTGCTTGACTGTCTTGAAGTTGGTGAGCATGCCGCCCAACCAGCGATAATCGACGTAAGGCGAAGCACAGCGCTCCGCCTCTTCCTTGATGATTTCGCGAGCTTGGCGCTTGGTACCGACAAACAGGATCGTGCCCTTGTTGGAAGCCAGTCGACGCACGAACTTGAGCGCGTCCTGGTACATGGGCAAGGTTTTTTCCAGGTTGATGATATGGATTTTGCTGCGATGGCCGAAAATGAATGGGGCCATCTTGGGATTCCAATAACGGGTCTGGTGCCCGAAATGCACCCCCGCTTCCAGCATTTGACGCATGGTTACCGACATAATATTACTTCTCCTGTAAGGGTTGAGCCTCCACCCGCCCAAACCAAACTCGGAATGAGCACCCTGTACTTGGGGCGGGTGTGCGTATTGGCCAGCGGATGGGCACAATTGCCCCGCCACCAGCTAAGCTCGGTATTTTAGCACCAATGAGTTGACACGATCAAGGAGCGCATGGTGCTAGAAACAGGCATCGAGGCCAACGCAACATCGGCGCGCCGCAAAAGAAAACGGGCCCAGAGGGCCCGTTTTCTTCATCTCCTCGCGGAGAGATTATGGCCGAATATAAGCCCAGCCTTCTTTCTGCCGCTTCATCAACTCGACCACACCGCCAGGAACGAAACCAGCTGTGGGTAGCATGTCGGCTTTGGTCAGTTTCTGCGCTTTCATCGTGTTCTCGCACACAACAATGTTAATACCATTGTTAACGGCCTCATCCACACGGGGCGCAACTTCCGACTCGAGCTTGAGCATGCCAATTCCGGGGCCGTAGGTAACGATCTCTACATCGACCTTGTCCTTGCCGAATATTTCCTGCACGTTTTTGGCATTGTTGAGCGCGAGATTCCATTTCTTGGCGTCGCCGTCGCTGACTTGGAAGACCACGCGCTCCTTGGTAGGTGCTGGCGCTGCCTTGTGCTTCGCCTTCTTGGCCTTGACTGGCTTGGCGGCCGCATCGTCCGCCTGAGCTATGTGGGACATCCCGGAAAATGCCAATGCACTGGCAACCAGCAAAGAATAAAGACTAATCTTGTTCAGCTTCATATGGTCTCCTCGTTAAAATAGTAATCGCATTTCGCGTTCCAGCATCGCCTTCAATGCCGATCATCCACGGCCATGTCGGCAGTTTGCCCGCTCCGTGATTCTTGCTGCATGGGAATCATAACACGATAATCCGGCCGCACATCTGGTCCGAAACTACCAACAGCAAGGGCGACATCGCGCGGCAGATCAATTGATCTCTTAGACACGATCCACTATCCTTTGCGGTTCTTTCATTTGCGGCGACTCCCATGGCGATCAGCATCAAGACCCCCGAAGAAATCGAGAAAATGCGCGTGGCGGGAAAACTCGGGGCGGAAGTGCTCGATTTCATTCAACCCCACGTCAAGCCGGGCATCACCACCGGGGAGTTGGACCAGCTCTGCCACGACTACATGGTGAACGTACAGCACACCATTCCCGCCCCGCTCAACTATGCGCCGCCGGGGCACAAACCCTATCCGCGCTCGATCTGCACATCGGTGAACCATCAGGTCTGCCACGGCGTGCCGGGCGACAAGAAGCTGAAGTCCGGCGACATCATCAACATCGACATCACAGTGATCAAGGATGGGTATCACGGCGACACCAGCCGCATGTTTTGTGTCGGCGAGCCATCGATCCAGGCCAAGCGCCTGTGCGAGATCACCTATGAGTGCATGTGGATCGGTATCGCGGCCGTGAAACCTGGAGCCCATCTGGGCGACATCGGCTTTGCCATCCAGCGCCACGCGGAAGAGCATGGCTACAGCGTGGTGCGGGAGTTCTGCGGCCACGGCATCGGCCTGAACTTCCACGAAGATCCGCAGGTACTGCACTACGGCAAGGCAGGCACCGGCGTAAAACTCGCGCCCGGCATGATCTTCACCATCGAGCCTATGATCAATGCCGGCAAACGCGATATCCGCCAGCTCGGCGATGGCTGGAGCATCGTCACCAAGGACCATAGCCTGTCTGCCCAGTGGGAGCACACGGTGCTGGTGAGCGATAGCGGTTACGAGGTTCTCACGGTATCCGCCGGCATGCCGCCGAAACCCTCTGTCGCATAAGAGCCATGCCCTCTCCCGGCCTCAAGGACAAGGGGCACGTCGCGTCTCAAGTACCAGCGTGGCGCCGTATCCTCGCCGATGGGCGACAGCGCTTGTCCGAGGATTTCGCCCAAGCCACTTCCCCCGCCAAATTCCTGCTCAGCCACAGTCGCCTGGTCGACAACGTGTTGCGCGATATCTGGACAAGCTCCGGGCTACCGCCCACCGTCGCAATGGTCGCTGTGGGCGGCTACGGCCGCGGTGAATTATTCCCCAACTCCGACGTTGATCTACTGCTGCTGCTGGACGCGGAACTGGCTGACCCGCACCGGCAGAAGCTGGAGCAATTGATCGGCTTGCTATGGGACGTCGGGCTCGAGGTCGGGCACAGTGTACGCACGCTGCAGCAATGCCTGGACGAGAACGCGAAAGACATCACGGTCCAAACCAATTTATTGGAAGCACGCTTGATCTGCGGCAACGGAACACTTTTTCGCGCGCTGACGGCGGCACTCGCAATGCATTTCGACAAGGGTGCATTTTTCGAGGCCAAGCTACTGGAACAGCAGCAGCGGCATGCGCGCTTTCACGATACCGCCTACAACCTGGAACCTAACCTGAAGGAAAGCCCAGGGGGGCTGCGCGACCTGCACAACATCCTGTGGATCGCTCGCGGCTGTGGCATCGGCGACACTTGGCAGAACCTCGTCGGGGAATCCATCATCACCGCCCAGGAGGCGCGCCAGATAAGGCGTCACGAAAGCTTCCTGCAAAATCTGCGGATCCGTCTGCACTACGTGGCCCGGCGCCGCGAAGACCGTTTGCTGTTCGACTACCAGGGCACACTGGCGCAGCAGTTCTGCCTGGCAGAGACGAGGCCACGCCGCGCCAGCGAATTGCTGATGCAACGCTACTATCGCACTGCCAAGGCCATCAGCCTGCTCAACGTGATCCTGCTGCAAAATCTGCGGGCCAGAATTTTCCCCTCTGCAGACACCGAAGTCGTCGTCATCAACCCGCGCTTCGTGGCGCGCAACAATCTTCTCGAAGCCGCCGACGAGAGTCTGTTTCAACGCGAACCGCGCGCCATCCTGGAGTGCTTCCTGCTGCTGCAGCAGCATCCCCAACTGAAAGGCATGGGAGCCGGCACGTTGCGCGCCCTGTGGCGTGCCAAGGACAAGATCAATCCCGCGTTCCGGGCCGAGCCAGCGAACCACGCATTGTTCATGGCGATATTGCGGCAGCCGCGCGGCGTTACCCACGAGCTGCGCCGCATGCATCAATACGGAGTGCTGGAGCGATACATTCCAGCCTTTGGCCGCATTGTCGGGCAGATGCAGCACGATCTGTTTCACGTCTACACCGTGGATGAGCATATCCTCATGGTGCTGCGCAACCTGCGGCGCTTCACCGTGGTCGCCTTCGCGCACGAATACCCACTTTGCAGCCGCCTCATCACCGAGTTCGAACGCCCCGAAGTGCTGTACCTGGCGGGCCTGTTCCACGACATCGCCAAGGGACGCGGCGGTGACCACTCCAAATTGGGCCGCGCCGATGCCCGCCGTTTCTGCCGGCTGCACGGGCTGGACGAGAGTGACGCCGCAATGGTGGCATGGCTAGTGGAAAATCACCTCACCATGTCCGCCACCGCGCAAAAACGGGATTTGAGCGACCCCGACGTCATCACCGAATTCGCCGCGCTGGTCGGCGATCAGCGCCACCTCACCGCGCTCTATCTGCTGACTGTTGCCGACATCCGCGGCACCAGCCCCAAGGTGTGGAATGCATGGAAAGGCAAGTTGCTTGAAGAGTTGTTCCTCGCAACCCGGCAGTCTTTAAGCGGCGCAGCGGCCATGCCCGACGAGCACCTGCAGGCCCGGCAAGTCGAGGCTTTGCGCATATTGCGGCTGTACGCCCTGGATCCCACGGCGCACAAAGCCCTGTGGTCAAAACTCGATACCGGCTATTTCCTGCGCCACGATGCTCAGGAAATAGCCTGGCAGACGCGTTTGCTGCAAACCTATGTCGACACCGCCACACCCGTGGTGCGAGCTCGCTTGAGCCCGATCGGCGAGGGAATACAGGTGATGATTTACACAACGGACAAGAATGACCTGTTTGCCCGCATCTGCGGCTTTTTCGAACGCATCAACTACAACATCCTCGAAGCCAGGATCGACACGACGCGCCATGGCTATGCGCTGGATAGCTTCCTGGTGCTGGACCCATCCAGCAAGAACGTGCATTACCGCGACCTGATCAGCTACATCGAATACGAATTGACGCAGCGGTTGCTGCAAGAAAGCTCGCTGGAGCCGCCACTGGATGGGCGGCTAAGCCGTCACCTGAAGCACTTCCCCATTGACCCGGAAGTCAGCCTCAGACCCGACGAAAAGGGAACCTACCACGTGCTCTCAGTCACCGCAGGCGACCGGCCCGGGCTACTCTCCCGGATTGCGCAGACCCTACTCAGGCACTCTGTTCAACTACACACCGCCAAGATAAACACTTTGGGCGAGCGCGCCGAAGACATTTTCCTCATCCGCGGTGACAAGCTCGATGACACGAAAGCGGTATTGCGACTGGAAACGGATCTGCTGCAACAACTGAAGATCTAGCAGTCCAAAGGCAGGGACGGAGCCTAAAGCCTCCGTCCGCATTTTCCTCTCGCTTACGTCAAGCTCTCCGCCAGCGGGCAGCCCAGCCTACCAACCCGAAGCCCGCCAGCATCAAGGCGTAGGTTTCAGGTTCAGGTACGGCGGCGATCGCGATGGTTCCGGTGGGCAGGGTGCCAGCGCTGCCGACATTCCAGTTGGAGGCGTCGGCGAATGCTGCCAGCCACTGCTGCCTGGATTTGGCCGAACCGGCGAGCACACTGGCGCTCACCCCCATGAAGTCCTGTCCGCTGCCGTTCCGATTGAAGGTGATGGCAGTAAGACCGGCGGCAAGCCCTGTGGGCACATCGCCGGTGCTGGTGCTCGTGGCTGGCTCGAATGCGCCCGTGTCGTCCAACAAGAACAGGTGCCCGGACGAATTGTTCAACGGGTTGTTGCTTGGCCCTTGAAAGGCATGTATCTGATCGCCGGATTGCGCTAGGGACAGATCGGCAAAGTTGCCGGAGGTCGTACCGGGAATGGGACCGCTCTTGGTCCAGGTCCAGGAAGCGGCGTTGGTGTCGATGCTGCGGACGATGGTACCGGCGGCGATATTCGCTGCAGCAGTCCATTGGAGCAGATTTTCACTGCCGTCCCCATCGCTGGCGGAAGCCCCACGGAACTGGCTGCCGGTCCAGCCGTTGTCGGTGAAATACACGACCTCTCCGACATTGACGCTCGACAGCGTCACGAAGGCGAAAGAATCGGGCGTACCGTTGTCAATCCATCCGATCAACGCGACGTCGCCCGGACTCAATGCGGCATCAGCATTGGCACAAACTGTGGCGAATAGAGCTGCGGCCAGTGTCTTTTTTAACATGATATTTTCCCCCCTCGTTTAGGAACCAAAAAATTCGCCAGGAAATCGCGCGAATACCGGAACCATAACAAGGATTTCCACACGCTGATATAGCCCGTTCGGGCCATATGGGTACCCCGCTGATCACCCTATCCCGCAGGTTGAAGCCGCCTAAACTCCACTGTGGCTGCCATGCTCAAATATCCTGGCAAACTCATGCGGCTATCATGTTTTCTTCGATCGATTATGATTGAGGCAGTGGGTACCAACAAAAAGGAGGAAGCCGTGCCACAACTTAAAATAACGAGCTGGAACGTCGAGCACTTCGGAAGGCTGCTGGCGAATCCCGCGGGCGCGGGCAAGGTCCGGCTAAACGCGATCCGGGGAGAAATCGAGGCAATCAACCCCGACATATTGTGCATGATAGAGAGTCCGGGCAGCTTGCCCGATCTGCAGACGTGGGTTGAATCGCCTGCTGGGCTGGCCGGTCGCTACCGGATCGCAACCATTCCCGGAACACAGGATATCCTCGGCCAGAATCCCGGAAACCCGCGTGCCGCGTTGCAAAGACTGTATTGCATGCAGGGCACGGAATCGACGGGCAATCAGTGGATATGGTTCCTGGTCCGCGACGGACTATTTCAGGAGAGCGAGGCCAAGGTGCTCAATCCCAGCGTCTGGCAGAACCTCACTGGACAAAAGCGCTGGCCCGTTCATCTCTGGGGGCAAACTGGAAGCAAGATGCACAGTCACTGGCGCCATCCCCAAACTCTCCTAATGAAATTCGGGAACGTGGAAATTGAGGTGATCGGAGTACACCTCAAAAGCAAAATCAACATGAAGCAGCCGTTTAACGCCGAAGGAATCCTTAAGCGCGAATACGTCGACGCGGCCTTGGAGGCACGGATCAAGCTGGCAACGGAGGCTTACGACGTGCGGCGCTACATCGAAAAGCGCTTCGAGCAACACCCGAATCCTCGTATCCTCATCTGCGGCGATATGAATGATGGTCCGGGGCGTGGCTATTTCGAGCGAGAATATTTGTTCTTCGATTTGGTATCGAATATCCAGGGCGACATTTTCTTCGCCAGGCGCTTCCTGAATCACGCTCTTTTCGACTACGATGAAACGCTACGCTGGTCTACGCAGTTCAACGACCAGGTCGAACAGTGGTCCAAAGGGCAACCGGGCGCCGAAGCTCTCCCATCGGAAGCAATTGACACCACGCGCTTTCAATTAATCGATCACATACTCTTTACGCAGCCGCTCACTGGATCAAGGGCGAAGCCGCGGGTGAAACCGCATGCGGGATTCATGGAGCACACAACGCACCAGAGAATCAATGCCCAGCTGCCAAGCGCCTCGCACACGAGTGACCATACGCCAATATCCGTGCTTCTGGACCTTTGAAGCCCGCGTGGCGCTGGCATACGAGAAATCGCTTGCAAATATCTACGCCATATGGTAACTATATGTCACTCGTGCAAGCAGCATGAGCGCCTGCACAACAGAACGTTGCGCAGTAGTGATAACACCTAATTTTAAGGGCAAACCCATCGAAAGGTGGCGACGCAAAGTTTCCGGTCTACGGGGCGTAACAGTCCTACGATAGCGGGATTGCTGGGTGAGTCAAACTCGCGAAGCATGGTTTCAATGCTTGCGTCCCTCATCACCAGTATCTCGCCTTCCCACAAATTGTTACGCGCTGTCACGGTGACTGATCGATCGACGATCAGCGTCCACATTTCTTGTTGGCTGCAAATGCCCTGCCTCTGTCAGGAGACAGAAACATGAAAGATGCATCGCGTAGCAACGTAGTCGTGCTCGGCCAATTTGACCGCCGCCGCGCCCCACCCAGCCCATCAGCCACCATCGTGCTGAACGAAACCAGAGGCATGGCAGCCACCCACCTTGCCCGCGCGCTTTCGCAACTCATGGAAAGCGGGGCCAACGAGTTGTTCGACCTCGCCGAGAAATCGTCCAACACTGAGCTTCGCAGTCTGTATATGGATTCGATGGCATTGCTTCGCGATAGACGCGACACCCTCGCCTCCAGCTTCAAAGCGCACTTCGCTCTCGCCTTTGACAAGGAAGTTCGTGGCGCAACCGCTGCGGGTACACGTGGAGTTCAGGCGGATGAACTCAGCTTGGTTGAACCGGACGATCTTGAGGAATCGCTTGCGTCGGCAAACCTGGCCAACAGCATCCATGGCACCTGCGCGGAGGAACTGTTTGGGATAGAGAAGCGTATGGGCGTTCTGCTCAACGACCCCGAATTGAACATGGGCCGCAATCCATTGGATCCTGAAGCCATCAGCACTGGTTTCCTGGAAGCCCTGAAAGAGTCGGGCTGCCCCGTCAAGGTAAAACTCGTGTTGGTCAGACTTTTCAGCAACTCGTTGCCGGAGCAGGCCAGATCCGTCTACCGTGACATCAACCAATTCCTTGTGGAAAAAGGTGTTCTGCCAAAAATTCGCGCGAGCATCCGGAAGAACACCGAGCGCGGTACGGCTGCGGCACCCACCCCCGGTGCCGATGGTCCCGCAGGAGGCACTCCTGCAGCCACTTCTGGCGGGCAGGATCTCTTCGCCACCTTGCAGCAACTTCTCGCTCTGGGCAGTGCCGCGGCGGCCAGTGGTGGAGCTGCTCTCGCCAGCGGCGGCGACATGGCCGCGGCAATGACCGGAATCCAGGCTCGAGGCGGGCTGGCCGAGCAGAACCCGGAGGTTTTCCAAGCGCTGACAAAGTTGCAGCACGGGCAGTTGGAGGGCGCAATAAGCGCCAATAGCAGCCTCAACGCAGCATCGTTGTCCAACGGAAATATCAACGTGCTGCGCGAGATAAAATCTTCGATCGCCGCCAGCAGCATGGGGCACGTCGACGCCATGACGCTGGATATCGTGGCCATGCTTTTCGACTACATACTCGATGATCGTCGCTTGCCGGATGCAATGAAGGCGCTCATCGGCAGGCTCCAAATTCCGGTCCTCAAGGTAGCGATGCTCGACAAGGCATTTTTTTCCCAGAGGCACCACCCTGCAAGAAGACTGCTTGACACGCTGGCCGAGGCATCCATCGGATGGAACGAGGCGGAGGGCCATGAAGGCGGGCTGTACAAGACGGTCGACGACCTCGTGCAGCGCATACTGAACGAATTCGACGAAAACGTGGAGATATTCCCTACGGTGCTGGAGGGCTTCCTTCAATACCTGGCGCAGGAAAAAGAGGCCGCCATTGCCTTGACCGGGCGCAGTGCGCAGGTCATTCATCATCAGGAACAGGTAGAAATAGCGCAACTCGTGTCGCACGACGAAGTGCGCCGCCGCATACAACAACACGAACTACCACAGGCCATACGTGATTTCCTGACCACCCGTTGGAAAAAGGCGCTCACGGCGATTTATGGCAAGTCGGGCGAAGACAGCCACGCCTGGACGAACGGCCTTGAAACCATGGACGACCTGGTGTGGAGCGTGATGCCGAAGCAATCTCCGGACGAACGCAAGCGCCTGGTCGCTCTCCTCCCCACCCTCTTGAAACGGTTGCAGGACGGCATGTCGTCCGCCGGGATGGCCGAGAACGAGCGTGACGAGTTCTTTGCGAAGCTGGTCAAGTGCCATTCGGAAGCGGTCAAGGCCAGCCTTCAGTCCATCGCGACCGCAAGCGATCTGGCGGAAGAACAGACCCCTGAACAACGCAGCTCATGGTTCGATGCGCAGAAAATTGACGACGGCATCCCAACGCTCACCGATACGGTCGATGCCCAAGGGGGCTTCGTCGAGATTCCGATAGCCGCGGAAACCGAAGAAACTGCACCGCAACTGATCGAGGAAATCACCCAAGCCAACAATGAGGGCCCGGCTCAGGAGCTAGCCTTGGAACCCGGCTGGCAAGGGCAAGACGAATTGAGTGGCGACGAATACGACGCCACGGTAAAGCATCTGAAGCGCGGCACATGGATTGAACACGAGCAGGAAGACGGCACCATGGCGCGTGCCAAGCTTGCCTGGATCAGCCCGCTTAAGGGGCTTTATCTGTTTACCAACCGCCTTGGCGCAAGAGGTCTGGTAATCACGCCGGTCACCTTGGCGGCGAAGTTGCGCAATGGCCAGGCCCATCTCATAGACAGTGCGGCGCTGGTCGATCGCGCCGTTGATAACCTGATGGACCGCCTGAAGACGGGGGCCGTGCCGACCGAGTGATGCGGAACACGCTCCGGAGTTTACAAATGCGCCACGAGGTTGCATGCTGGAAGTTCCTGGCTTGCCACCCCTGACTGCGGCGCTGACCGGTTGGGCTAACGTGCCGAGAGATCGCCGATGCTACAAAAATACCTGAAGTTCCTCACCACCCCCACGTCGGGGAAAAATGCCCTGGAAACGCGTGCTGTTCCACTACCCTCGCGTGCCGAGCTCGCTGCAGCCAATGCCGTCGACAGCCGCCTTTCCGGCGAAGCCTTGATCGGCGACTCACCCGAAACGGACGGTGGGAGCGACGGCAGCGAGGCCAATGCGATGCAGTCGCTGCAGCGCTTTCTCGGACGCCAACCGCTACTGGACAGCGCCTATCGCATCGTCGGCTACGAACTGAAGCTACGTCACACCGGCACAACGTCGCCGTGGTCCAACCCTGAGACGGTACAGCAGATGCAGGACGAGATGCTTTTGATCAGCGTCATCGACCTGGACTTCCAAAGAGCCCTGGGAGACAAAAAAGTTTTCATCAGCCTGTGCGAGGCCACATTCGACAATCCCCTCATCGAACAACTGCCGACGCAAAAAATCGTCGTTGGGCTGACGCTGAGCCCCGGTGCGAACGAGCGCCTGCTGGAGCGCTGCAAGCACCTCAGAGAACTGGGAATACCGCTTGCCCTGGAAGACTTTGAGTACCGCCCGGAATGGGAGCCGTTTCTGAAGATTTGCCGCTACGTCCGCATGGACACGAGCCGTTACGATGCGTTCGCGCTTGGGGACCGCGTCAAGGAGATACTCAGCAAGGCCTCGCCGCAACTGATCGCCAAGAACGTAGACACGGACGATGCGTTTCAAGCGTACCGACGCCTTTCATTCGATTTTTTCGAGGGCTACCATTTCGCCGAAATGCAGCCGGGCACACCGCACCGCCTCGACAGCAACCGCGCCCGGGTAATGGAACTCCTCAACCTGGCAATGAATCACGCCGAACTTTCTGCGATCGAAGAAACGGTCAAGCTGGACCCCGCGCTCTCCTTCAAGCTCCTGAGCTACATTAACTCCCCGGTCAATGGATTTCAGCAGAAGATACGTTCGATCGGGCACGTACTGGTGCTACTGGGCTACGATCAGTTGTACCGCTGGCTGACACTGCTGCTGTTCACCAGCGGGAAACCCGATGCACGCGCCAGCGCGCTGCTGAAGAACGCGCTGGTGCGCGGCCGATTCACGGAAACACTCGGCAAGTCCAGCCTGCCGCCGAGCGAGCATGGCAGCCTGTTCATCGTGGGTATTTTTTCGCTGCTGGATGCCCTGCTGAACATACCAATGGAGCAAGCCGTCGCGCAACTCAATCTGCCGGAAGCTGTGGTCGAGGCACTGATCCGCCGCGAAGGCATCTATGGGCCGTATCTCAAACTCGCCATTGCTTGCGAAGATTTCGATCAGGATCGGATAGCAAAGTACGCCGCCGATTGTGGCGTAACCGCCGACGAGGTCAATATTGCGCATGTCAACGCGCTGATATGGGGCGAAGAGGTCAACGCCGGAGGTTGAGCCAAAAACTCGCTACCTGTCCGGTCGATCCGACTCTTTCTGACATTTCCACTTGAGCAAAACGCGTAGTTGCCGGAACGCTTCTGGATCGACCGCGTCCGGAAAAATCACGACATGGCGTGCGCGCCACGCCCCGTGCGGACTCAGATTGAGCACGGTGAGGTAGGGGGAAACGAAGCTTGACCCGAGCAGCTTCGTCTCCAACCACTCCCCCCGCACCGACTGGATGGCGCATCCACACTCGGAATTCAGACTGAGCGCCGTGACCGATCGGGCCAAACTACGCAGAGCATCGCGCCGTAGATAAAACATCAGACTGGCGAGCAATACGGACGTAGCTGCCGCCTTCAACCACGGCGCAAGCGGCAAAATCCACAACAACACGGCGCCAACCGCGTGCATCGCGACGAGCAGAGCTGCGAGCACACGCGACGCTTTCAGGCTCACGTTCAGCATTCACGCAGCAGTGCAAGCACGCGTTCGGAATCGCCCTCACCCGCTGGCGGCGGCTGCGTTATCAGACTCCACAACACGGCGTCCTCGCTGGCAAGCAAGCGCTGGAACGAGTCCATCTCGGCAGGAGTGAGCGTGCCGTATTGCGTGTCGAGGAATCTTCCCAACACGATGTCCAGTTCCAGCAAACCGCGGCGGCATTGCCAGCGCAGGCGATTCATCTGCGTCATACCGTGCGCTTCAGCAAGAACGATTTGATGTTGCCGATTGCCGCGGCAGGATTGAGGCCCTTGGGAC
>Ga0153916_10002285_pt1 | contig 14092 bp, 11 predicted proteins | sample Opewatmetagenome_FD_109642 | JGI IMG/M metagenome (GOLD analysis project Ga0153916, IMG submission 109642) | Freshwater wetland microbial communities from Ohio, USA - Open water 3 Core 3 Depth 4 metaG | ecosystem: Environmental > Aquatic > Freshwater > Wetlands | place: USA: Ohio, Lake Erie...
CTCTGGATCCGGGCCTATCTGGAGGATTTCATAATCTCGCTGGGATTTTGCCAGGTCCGCCTGGGCGATGGCCAGGTCAGCTTCAGCCTGGGAGAGGTCGATCTCATTGGCAGTTCCGAGTAAATTGTTATACCTCCGCACCAGGGCTTCGTATTCTTTCTGCGCCTGGGCAAGTCGGCTCAGCAATCCGGCGCGGGTCACGTTGTCTTCGGGCTTGTTTTCATAAGGCTCGTAGTCTTTCTGAGCTTGTTCAAGCTTATCCCTGGCAAGGATCATATTGGCAAAGGCGGCATCGATGTCGAACCCCTGGGATTGCGTGTGCAGATTTAGCAGATTTCGCTCGGCATCTCGCACCGCATCCCGGTTGTCGGCGATGGTCTTGAGCGCCTGGGCTTGCTTGACATCCATGTCTTTGTAGAGCGCGTCCAGTGCCTGCTGAGCAGCCAGCAACTCCAAATTGGCAGATTCGACGTCGGCGGTCAATTTTTCACTGCCAACCAAGCTCACCAGCGCCTGCCCTTCCTCAACTTGACTGCCAATGGCGACATGCACGGTTTTCACCTTGCCTCCCAATGCGAAAACCAGCTGGGATTGCTGTACAGGCACGACGACTCCCGAAGCAATAGCTCCACCGCCATTACCCTGGGATTGACCTTGAGGAGTTGTTGCATTGCTATTGTCCAATACAATGGTTGGTAAGGCCGTGGGAGTGGCCTGCATGAAAGCACCGCATCCGGTCAAGGTAAATCCCATCAGCAGGGTCAAAAGCGCATTGAATTTCAGCTTACACTTCAAGACTGACCTTCTCCTCATCTTTATTCTCAATGTTATTCTCGACGATGAGACCATCCCGCAGGGTGATGACGCGCTGGGCATATTGGATCACGCGTGGGTCATGGGTGGCAAAGACAAAGGTGACGCCAGTTTCCTGATTGAGCCGCGTCATAGTTTCCATCACCTGTCGACCATTGGGCGTGTCCAGATTGGCAGTGGGTTCGTCAGCCAAAATAAGCGCTGGTTTTGTCGCCAAAGCGCGAGCAATGGCCACACGCTGTTGCTGCCCGCCGCTTAACTGGTCAGGACGATAGATTGCACGGTCGGTCAGGTCAACTGATTCCAGTAACTGCATGACACGCTCGCGCCGTTCGGAAGCGCTTTGCCCCATCAGGAGCATCGGTAGTTCTATATTCTCATAAGCCGTCAGGGTCGGGATCAGGGCAAAGAACTGGAAGATGAAGCCGATCGTCCCACGGCGCATATCCGCGCGCTGGTTGCGGTTGAGCTGGCTGACGTCTTTGCCGTTGATGAACACGCGCCCGCTCGTTGGTTTATCCAGGCAGCCGATCAACTGTAAAAGCGTAGTCTTGCCTGAACCGGAAGGACCAACCAGGGCAGTAAATTCACCATTCTCAATCGAAAGACTGACGCCACGCAGGGCTTGAGTTTCGACTTTACCCGTCTTAAAAACACGGGTGACATTTTCAATCTTTGTGACTTCCATGTTGTTCTCCTTATGCTCACTTCCCGCCATGTAAAGCCTCGACGGGTTCCATGCGTGCCGCCAGCACAGCCGGATAGAACCCAGCCAGCAGCGTGATGACAAAGGCCATGACGGTCAGGTTGACAGCATCTTCCAGGGTCAGGTCCGTGTAAACGGTGTTGCTGATGAGAAAACCGGTAATGCCCATATTGCCAATGTAAAAACCGAATTTGGCAAAGTAAGTAACAGCCAGATACCCCAGAGCCAATCCCATGATGATGCCACCCACGGCCAATAGCGAGGATTCGGCGAGGAACATCGCCATGATGCGGCGGCCTTTCATGCCGATGGCCGAAAGGATGCCGATCTCGCGCGTGCGCTCAAAGACGGCCATGACCAGCGTGTTGACAATAACGGTGGCCGTAATGCCCAGCACAATCAGGTAAAGTATGTACATGTACGCGTTGGCAAATTCTTCGTACGTGGTCATGAACTCATTCATCTGTATCCAGTTCAATACTTTGTAGTTCGTAGACTGCAATGCGGCGGCGACGACATCCGTCTGAGCTTTGTCTTTCAACAGGACTAAGATGGTGCTGGCGTGGTTCTCCGTCTGCGTCATCGCCTGCGCTTTAGCGAGCGGCATGAATACAGTAAAGTTGTCAAAGGCATTGGTCTCAGTGGAGTAGATGCCCCGGACGCTAAAAAGCTGCTCATCCACATCGCCATTCGAGGTATTCACCGAGAGGTTGAACTGATCACCAACTTTTAATCCCAGTTTTTCTGCCAGGGGTTGACCGATCAAAATACCTGAGCGGTCATCCGCAGTGAGATATTCCCCATCGACCATGCCTTCGCGGTAAGGTGCATTGGCTTCAGAAAGTGGATCGATCCCGAAGACCCTTACCCCAGCCGTCTCATCGCGGACAGAGACAATCCCAGTGGCAAACAGTCGTGGCGTGGCCACTTTTACAGGGGCCAATGTAGCAATTCTCCCGGCAACTTGATCCGGATTTTCGACCAGATCTTCCCACTTGAGGCTGGTTTTGCTCTCGTCGTAGGATTGAGCCCGAATCTGCAAATGGCCGGTTTGTAGCCGGATGCTAGATTCCATAGCGCTGCCCATCTCTCCTCGGATGAAAGCAGCCATCAGCAGCAACAACGCCAGGCCCATGGCTAACGCCAGGGAAGAGAAGAAGGAGCGGCGGCGGTTGCGCCCGAGATCACGGAAAGCCATTCTAAGGAGTTGTACCATAGAGAACCTCATACGAAGTGCAGGGCTTCAGCTGGCTCGCGCTGCGCCGCCTCGCGCGCAGGTATGAACGCAGCCAGCGCGGCGATGATCAGCACTGTCAGGGCGCGTCCGATGATCTTGTCAAGGCCCCAATCTGGGTAAACGCGCCCACCGATCAGAGCCATGTAACTGGTGACATTCGCAAACGCGGTGTAATCCAGGCCAACCCGCTTGAGCAGGCCGTTAAGCATCAGGCCAAGGGTGATGCCAGCCGCCACGCCCACCACCCCCATCATCGTCCCTTCCAGGATGAACAACAGCGAAATCTGTCGAGGCTTCAACCCAAGAGCGCCCAGTATGCCAATCTCGCGGGTTCGCTCGTAGACCGCCATCAGCAGCAGGTTCAGGATACCAATCCCGGCAATCATAAGGATGATCACGCTGAAAATGTTCATGACCCCGCCTTTGGTTCCGAGGGCTGCCTGAAGCTCCGGGAAATTGGTTTCCCAGGTTTCGATCTCGTAACCGGGCAGGTCGGGTTTTAGCGCATCGACCACAGCGGCTTCCTCTCCTAGACGCTTCAGTGTGAGCGTCACCTCGGTGGCATGCCCGCTCAAATCGTACAGGTCTTCTGCCTCCTTCAGCGATATGTAGATGGTGCGTTTCTCAATGTCGGGCATGCCCAGGTCGTAGATGCCTGCGACGGTCATCGTGCGGCGGCGCATCTGCTCATGCGTGGCCTGCCCGGTCAACGTGATACGATCTCCAACGGTGACGCTCATAGCATCGGCCAGACCTTTTCCGATAAAAATCATATCCTGATCCTCTGCGGTCAGGTAGCGCCCCGCGACGACATGCTGCGCGGCAAGATTGACTTCCAGCTCTTTTTCCGGCTCGATGCCGGTGATGCCCACCGCGAAAGCACCCTCACGGCTGCTGGCCAGCCCGCCGGTGTTGATGCGGAGCGTCGCCGCCTGGACTTGCGGCTGCGCCAGGGCGGACTCCAGAACTGCCTGTTCATCCTCCAACGGCATGAGCGGAGTTTGGTTTGATTGCGCCCGATAACCGGTAGCATGGATCTGGATATTGCCTCCCAGAACCTTGATGGCATTCCCATAAATCGCCTGACTAAAACCAGACACCAGACCGTCGTACATCATCATCATTGCTAACCCCAGCCCCATGGCCAGGACGACGATGAGCGTTCGGCGGCGATGGCGCCAGAGATTGCGCCAGGCCAGGCGTAGATATAATCTCATGTTGATCCTTCCTTTCTACATTGCACAGGTGTCTCAATTCAATGAGCCAACACTTCACTGCGGACAACTGGTGTTGTCTCCTGGTCGGTAAACCATTCTCTCAACGTTTCAGGGTCAATGAGATATAAGGAACCTCTTGGAGCCCCCAGAACACGCTCCATTGCATCGGTGAGCGCGTCCGTATATTCCGTAACAGCAGTTTCGATGTACGCATTGTCTCGCTTCGTCTCGTCTGAGAGGAATAGATCAATAATCGTGTCGCTAAGGCCAAGAAGAATATAGATGATCACATGGCAAACCTGGTCAGGATAGGGAGTTGTAAAGACGCCTTCCTGGTTCCCCTGACGGATGATCTCTGTTAGCAGGGGTGTGACCTGTTTGACGGTCATTGCTAATAATTTCTGGCGGACGATCGCGTTCTCGTCGGCAAGCCAGACGCGCAGCAGCGCCAACATGAAGGTCTTCTTGGCAGATTTCCAACGCAGGGCTGTGTCAAAATAACGGTGGAGTTTCTCGAGGGCAGATAGGCGTGGATCCTGCACGACGGGGAGGAGGAGCGGTATGACCTCGTCTATGACCATACGCTCGACGAGAGCTTCCAGCACTGCCCCCTTCGAGTCAAAGTAGTGATAGAAAGCCCCCTTGGAGATCTGGAGGTCATCCAGGATATCCTGGATCGTCATCTGCTCGTAACCCTCGGTATACACGAGCCGTTGAGCGACATCCAGGATTTCGCTACGCCTCGCTGCATATTCTTTCTCGTTGACGATTCGTGCCATCGATCCCTCACAATAATAAACCGACTGTCGGTTTAATATTATGGAGAAGTATATCTGAGAAGCGGGCTGTTGTCAATCCCTTTGCCTAAGCCACGGTTTTCACAAAAACGGGGTTTGGGGGGGGTTGTCCGAAAACAGCAGATAATGTATTAGTCTATAAAAGGAATTTTTGAGACGATAGCTGAGGGAGTTGGTTGGTCAGTGCCGCTTACCTGGACAGTTGTCCCCGGTTGGTCGTAAGGGCGCTTCATGATGGCTAAAGCAATCTCGCCAAAGCGTGGTGAATGGACGGCTGAGGTCACTACGCCGGCTGGCTTACCTTCAACCGAGATGCGCTCACCGGGTAGAGCCGGGGCTTTCAGGCGCAAACCGACCAGATGCTGGGTGACCTTATCAAAGGTGATCTGGCGGGCAATGACTTCTTGACCCGTATAGCAACCTTTGTTGTCAGCAATTGCCCAATCCAATCCGGTCTCGAGCGGGGTGTATTCATCGGTCAGTTCCGCGCCGGGAGAGGGCAGCCCGGCTTCCACGCGTAAGACGGCATAGGTCGCCTCAGGTAATTTCTCGATCCCAATGCCATCCAGCTTCTGTTCAAAGAAGTGCATGGATTGGGCTGGCAGCATGAAGCGGCAGCTAATCCCGGTGAGACCGCGCTGTCCCACTGCCCTCAGAATTCCCCCGTCCAGTTGGGTGACAATCACTTCCTCCAGGCCGGGGGCCCGGTCGAAACCCAATTGCTGTATGCGCTCCAATGCTTTTGGTCCTTCCAGGTCGATCTGGAGGGTTTCCGGGCTGAGGTCGCTCAGGCTTACTTTATCCATGAAGAAGATGCGGCTTTTGAGATAGCGCATCGTGGCCGCACCATGGTACGGTAGGGTGATCACCCCCAGGGTCTCGCCCTCGTCCAGCAAGCACAAGACATCCAGGATGCGCGCGGCAGGAGAGGTCAGTATGGTGGTCAGGACGCCCTGCGGGGCGAGACGGTTGATATCGTTAGTGGTCTGACGCTGGAAGAAGGCTATACGGTCGTCTCCCTGGGCGCGCAGATACCCGGATTCTGGGATCAGGCGATAAACCGCCTCAGAAATAGCCGATGAATAGCCGGGAAGCTCGTTCATAGCTGGTTTTAAATTAGGAATTGGGGTGGACTAAGCCCACCCCAATTCTTATTATGCTAACTGTGGGATTGGTGTGCCACCATTTTTAGGCACGGGCGTAGGGAAGAGGCTTTCAAATTCTTCGCGGGTGATCGTCTCCATCTCCAGCAAGCGCTGTGCGACTGCATCCAGCCGGTCACGGTATTGGAGGAGGATGGATTTGGCCCTTTCGTGGGCGTCATTCACCAGGCGTCGCACCTCATCGTCGATCTGCTCGGCAACCGCTTCTGAGTAATCGCGTTGTTCGGAGATCTCGCGCCCGAGGAAAATCAGCTCTTCTTTCTGTCCGTAAACCATCGGGCCCAGGCTATCGCTCATGCCCAGGCGGGTGACCATGGCACGTGCCATGCGGGTGACGCGTTCCAGGTCATTAGCCGCGCCTGAGGTGATATCGTCGAACACCAGCTCTTCAGCCGCGCGCCCGCCCAGCAAACCCACCATATCGGCAATGAGCTTTCTGCGAGGCATGAGCGTGCGGTCATCCTCGGGCAATGCCAGCGTATAGCCTCCCGCCATGCCGCGGGCGATGATGGACACTTTATGCACCGGGTCGGCCTCGGGTACAGCGTTCATCACCACAGCATGCCCGGCTTCATGGTAAGCAACGATGCGCTTCTCTTCCGGGCTGATCAGGCGACTCTTGCGTTCGGGACCGGCGATGACGCGTTCGATGGCTTCTTCCATCTCGGGCTGTCCGATCATTTTCTTGTTGCGCCGGGCAGCCAGGATAGCAGCTTCGTTGACCAGGTTTTCCAGGTCTGCACCGACAAAACCCGGCGTGGAGCGCGCCAGCACGACCAGTTCAACATCCGTTCCCAGCGGTTTGCCTTTGACGTGCACTTTGAGGATGGCCTCGCGCCCGCGCATATCCGGACGGTCCAGCACCACGCGCCTGTCGAAGCGACCTGGGCGGAGTAGAGCTGGGTCTAGGATATCGGGACGGTTTGTGGCGGCGACGATGATCACATTGGTGTCGGTGTCGAAGCCGTCCATCTCGACCAGCATCTGGTTGAGGGTTTGCTCTCGCTCGTCGTGACTACCTCCCAACCCCGCACCGCGCTGGCGTCCTACTGCGTCAATTTCGTCAACAAAGACGATACACGGAGAATGGCGTTTAGCCTGGTCGAACAGATCGCGCACGCGGCTGGCGCCAACGCCCACGAACATCTCGACGAACTCGGAGCCGGAGATCGAGAAGAATGGCACGCCGGCTTCACCGGAGACCGCTTTTGCCAACAGAGTCTTGCCCGTGCCGGGCGGCCCTACCAGAAGTACACCTTTGGGGATGCGCGCCCCCAGCGAGATGAACTTTTCGGGTTCACGCAGGAATTCGACGACCTCATGCAGCTCTTCCTTGGCTTCGTCCACGCCAGCCACGTCCTCAAACGTCACGGATGGCTGGTCGCCGGTGAACATGCGCGCTCGGGATTTACCGAATGACAGGGCGGCGTTATTGCTGCCTTGCGCCTGGCGGAAGACAAACCAGAAGACCCCAGCCAGGATAATAAAGGGGAGAATATACCCCAGCGCAGTAGCAACGCCTAACCAGGCGCTAGGTGGCTTGATCTCGATTTTGAATCGATCAGAGTTGAGTTGCTCAGTCGTAACGCCCAAGGCCTTGAGTTGTTCGACCAAAGTGGCGTCGGATTCCTTGTTGGAAGCGCGTTCGGTTCCATCTGCGTAGATTACTCGTATTCGGTTGTCGGTTTCTACCACAATTCGCTCGACGATCCCGCTCTGAATATCGGCGGCCACCTTGTTAATCGCCAGAAGTTCTTGCTGGGTCGCTTGCTGCTGGAAGTTGTAAACCACCATAGCGATAATGGCGATGAACAGCAGCAGGTAAATAATAGAAGATCGGTTGCGGGATGTATTCACGTAAACCTCCAAAAATGTACAATCCGCAGGGATTCAATATAGATTATACCAACCTATACACCTTGCTGGGAGGAATCCGCGCGGACTTTTTAGAATTTTCTAACAACATTCTAACAAATAAAGACGAATATGGAGATGAAGACCAGTTTTTGGTTATTGCGGGCTTGTTGTGGCTGCAACTTCCTAAAATCTGCTTTTTTCTAGATCCTATTACTCTAACCTCCCCCAGATCCATCCCTCGACATACCGTAATAACCGTCGCAGGAAGGAGCGCGTTTTTGCCCAGGCGCGATAGCTCTTGGGGAGACGTCGCTTCGGTTTTTCAAGGATTGGGCCGCTCCATTGCACAACCGCTGCGCCCCAGGTGAGACCAGCGCCAAAGCCGACGAAGACAACCTTATCGCCGGCTTGCAGACGACCCTTTTCGATGGCCTCACACGTTGCGATGGGGATCGATGCTGTGGATGTATTCCCATACGCACCCACGTTTACCACGACCCGCTCCATGGGGATTTCTAAATGCCGGGCGGCGGATTCAATGATGCGCTGGTTTGCCTGGTGCGGGATGATCACCTGGATGTCGTCCATCTGCAGTTTGGCAATCTGGACGGCCTCTCGAGTAGCCTGGGCCATAACACGGGTGGCAAAGCGGAAGACCTCTCGCCCGTTCATCTGGATGTAGTGTAGCCCATCCGCCACTGTTGCAGCGCTGGCGGGTAACCGGCTGCCTCCGGCTGGCAAAGAGAGCAAGTCGCCACCCGAACCGTCGGATCGCATGACCGCCGAAAGCACGCCCCCTGGGACGTCGCTGGCTTGCACGACGAATGCGCCCGCGCCATCGCCGAACAGGATGCAAGTATTACGGTCATTCCAGTCGACGAGACGTGAGAGGGTTTCCGAACCGATGACCAACGCGTTTTTTACGGACCCGGTACGGATTGCTTGAGCTACCATGTTCAAAGCGAAAATGAATCCGGTGCATGCGGCAGAGAGGTCAAATGCTCCTGCTTTCAGGGCACCGATTCGGTCCTGAACCAGGCAGGCTGTCGCTGGAAAAATGTGCTCCGGCGATGACGTTGAGACAACGATCAGATCTACATTGGCAGGATCCAAATTGGCCATCTCCAATGCTTTGAGTGCCGCATCGGTCGCCAGAGAGGCGGTCGTCTCGTGGTCGTTGGCTATATGGCGCTCCCGGATCCCTGTCCGCTCGACGATCCATTCATCGGTGGTATCCACCATATGGGATAGATCTGCATTGGTCAGTATCTGGTCTGGGACAGCCATTCCCCATCCGGTCACATGAGCATAGCGTGGCATTTGATTTTCTCCAGGTTAGGAGGGCTTGTAAGAGCTTAGGATAATTGTCGCATTGTGCCCGCCGAAACCAAATGAATTCGACATCACGTGCTGTACTTTGCGTGAGCGAGCGGCATTCGGAACATAGTCCAGGTCGCAGTCTGGATCGGGTGTCTCGTAGTTGATGGTCGGAGGAAGAATATGGTTATTTAACACCTTGACGCAGAACACTGCTTCCAGTGCGCCGGATGCTCCCAGCAGGTGCCCGGTCATGGACTTGGTGGATGAGATCGGGATGGAATAGGCATGCTCACTAAACACCGACTTGATCGCCGCAGTCTCGCTTTTATCATTGAGTAGCGTGCTGGTACCATGGGCGTTGATGTAATCGATATCCGACCATGCTAAACTGCTATCTTTCAGAGCCATATCCATACACTTCGCCGCTCCAGCCCCGTTCTCAGCAGGGGCGGAGATATGATAGGCGTCATTGGTGAGGCCGTATCCATTCAGTTCGGCCAGAATGTGTGCGCCGCGTCGTTGAGCGCCCTCCAGCGATTCCAGCAGAAGGATGGCTGCACCCTCACCCATCACAAACCCATCCCGGTTAAGATCGAAGGGTCGAGAAGCGCGCTGGGGGTCATCATTACGCGTGGAAACAGCGGTCATCACGTTCAAGCCGGCCATGGCGACCGGCACGATAGCAGCTTCGCTACCTCCAGCGAACATGGCGTCCGCATGGCCGCGGCGGATGACCTCAGCCGCCTCACCGACCGCGTTTGTGCCAGTGGCGCAGGCGGTCACGACAGCCAGGTTTGGACCGCGGATGCCCAAGTGGATGGCAACCATGCCACCCGCAGTATCGGGCAGCATCATCGGCACCAGAAAAGGGCTGACGCGTAACGGGCCACGTTCAGCAAAGATCTGCATATTCTCAAACAAAGTTCCGATGCCTCCAATGCCCGAGCCTATAATGGCGCCGATGCGATCGCGATTGTCTTCGTTGATCTCAAGGCCAGCATCCTGGCGTGCCTGCTCGGCGGCAGCCAGGGCAAACTGGGCAAAGCGGTCCATCCGTCGGGATTCGCGGCTGCCAAAGAGCGCAGCGCCATCAAAGCCTTTGACCTCTGCGGCGATTTTACACTTGTACTCGCTTGGATCGAAATGGGTAATCGTATCCACGCCGGACACCCCGGCGATGATATTGTCCCACGTCGTTGGTACGTCATTGCCCACCGGACTAATACAACCCAGACCGGTGATGACCACACGTTTTCGCATGGTTTCCTCCTCAGGCTCAGCGTGGATTGTTAGAAAAAGCGGTCAGCTCCGCGGAATGGCGCTGCGCTGACCACCGTAGCTGGCATGATATTAAAACACCGCCTCGAGGGAATCGAGGCGCGGATTTGATTTTACCATATCTGGTCAAGTTTGGTCGGTAACGTGTCGTTTGCTCGCTTCACTCAACCCGATCTGCTAATGTATTGACCATCTGCCTTACATGCACCTGATCGTGACTGGCTACGATGCTGACCAGCTCTTTGAGTTGGGTTGGCCCAAAGATGGAATGGCGAGCTGACCGTTCCCAATCCTGCAAGGGCATATTCTCCAGGATACGCAGCATACGCATGCGGCTGGCGACAAAGTGACGCAAGGCACGGTGCCCATCCTGCTGCTGGTAGTTGCGTTCAGCCGCCCAACGGTCCGAGTCGACTCCTGGGAGGAAGGGATTCGATCCTGCGAGCATTTTATTTATCCTGGGAAGGTTGACCTCGGCGTCAACGTCTCGCAGGTGGCACAATATTTCAGTTGGACTCCATTCTTCAGGCGCCGGACGAGTCGACCAACTTCCGGGTTGCAGGTCGTGGCAAAGACTCTTGAGTGCGGCGGGTGTAGAACGCAGGATCGCCTGTAATGCGGGGGGCCCGTTATAGTGGGGTTGCAAATCATCAGGGGGTGTGCCATCCAACCAAGGGAGCAATCCAGCAATGTCGCCGGAGGTGGAGATTACGGAGGTGGTATGAGTCGAGGCGTCTCCGAGTACACTTCCATCCGGATGGACCCAGTATGTCGCCGTCCCTAACCGGTTTCCCGCATAGATATCCTTCTGGATATCGTCGCCGGCGATGACCAACGGGCCTTCAGGCCATCCCATGCGCGCCAGCACTTCGGCGAAAAACGCTGGATTCGGCTTGGCGAAGTGGAATGTCTCGTAGGAGCTGACCACGTCAAATGGGTATTTATCCGTAGATAGGCTGGCCCATTCAAGCCGCTGCAAAGTGGCTGTCATCGGGAAAAGCGGTGTTGTAGCGATAGCGACACGATAACCTCGCTCGAAGGCCATTTCAACGAGCTGGATCGCAGCGGGTATCGGGTGGGAAAACTTTTTCAAGGTCGGGAATACCTGGACATAGAACTGTTCGATGGCGGGTTCCAGATCCTGGGGTTGCAACTTCAAAGCTGGATAAAAAACCGATTCAAAGACCTCTTTTAGACTGCAATCCGGTTGCTGGTTATCGACCATACGGCGGGTGCCGGCATTCAAAGCCTGTATCAGCGCAGAAGGATCGGCGTAGGGTGCCAGGTGCTTGGCGAGTAACTGCGCGTAAGCTGGCAGGAATTGATCCACCGGGTTATACAGCAGGGTGTCGTCGAGGTCAAGCAGCAGCGTCAGAGTCACGATGAGTCTCCAGCGAGGTCATCTTCTTCAGTGAAAATGGATGGCAGAGGATGGCATTCACCACAGCCGATATGAGGGTCAAAACCCGCCCGGTTAGTCTTTTCGCAATAAGCACGGATTTGCACTACTTGCTTAAGAAAAGGAAAAGATCTGCCCAAACTTGGTTCCAGCAGCATATGCTCGCAGGCGTTTGCTAGCAGGATCTCGGGCACCGGGCAGGTGGAACACAAAGATGGCCTCCACGGCAAGGGGGGGGAGGCGTTACCGAGCAGACGGCATTCTTCGTTTTTTCGCCCGCGGTAGTAATCGCCGTAGAAATAGCGGCACTCTTTTCCGGCAGGGGTGCGCATGATCAGACGCGGGTAACGTAGCTGCCCGTGCGTGTGTCGACGCGGATCACATCCCCTTCACCTACAAAATTGGGTACGTTTACCAGTAAGCCCGTTTCTGTGGTAACTTTCTTGGTTACCCCCGTAGCGGTATCGCCGCGCACCGCGATCTCTGCCTGGGTCACCAGTAGCTCAACCGAGGTGGGCAGCTCGATATCGAGTGGCTCACCCTGATAAAAGGTGAGCTTAACCTCCATTCCCTCCTTGAGATATTGGGCGCTTTCTCCGAGGACTTCGGCAGAGATAGCTGGTTGATCGTAGGTCTCCAGATCCATGAAATGATAAAGCTCGCCATCCTTGTACAAATATTGTACGTTATGGAAATCCAGGCGAACATCCTGAACCCGGTCTCCAGATTGGAAGGTTTTTTCCAGGATGGTGCTTGTACGCAGGTTGATCGCTTTGATTCGGATCGAAGCATTACCTCGACCGGTTTTATTATGGTGATAATCCAAAACTTTATAGAGAGAATCGTCTAGCTCGAAGGTGACCCCTTTGCGCAAATCGTTGACGTCAATCATAAACTTTCCTCGCTTACAAATTGAAATAACACGACCGTGTCATTATGTGTGTACTAACAGGCGAAGATTATAGCCCATTCTGATGGTGAGGAGAAGGGTAGTGCTCAAGCTCCATTCTATGTGTCAAGGCCGAAATGCCAGGATGAGCTCGCTGGGCACGGCCAGTTGTACAACCACCTGGCGCTTCAAGATCGTAAAACCAGCTGCCTCGGCCAATTCAACCAGCTGCAGGGGTCGACAACCGCCACAAGCCAAGGGATTGAGGGCGTAAACCTTCTTCCATGCCGCTACCAGAGTCCGGCTGGGGAGATCTATGCCTTCGGTCAGGGAGAGGATCACGGCCTGCCCACCGCGTTTCAACACTCGCCGGAATCCAGCCAATACGTTTAACAAGCTGGCGGTGGGAAGCAGGTCGAGCACATACGCACAATAGATCCGGTCGAAACATTCGGCCGCGATTGGCAACGCCCGTGCATCAGCTTGCAAGTGCGGCCCCTGGCTGCGTTCTTTTGCCAGAGAGACCATCACAGAAGAGAGGTCAACACCCATGATAAAGCCAATGGGTGCTAAGGCTTCCTGGAGTTGCGCATGCTCTTTCCCGGTACCCACCCCAACGTTGAGCAAACGCAGGCCAGGCCTTAACGTTAGCCATGTCCTTGCCAGCTCTTTGGCGCGACCTTCATAGAAACTGAACCAATCGTAGCGCCTCCCCAGACGATCATAAAACCGGACAATCCCAGGAGTTTCCATTCTTGCATCACGCTTGCATATATAATATGATAAATTAAGTGCTAATTTGATAGCACTTCAACGAAGGAATTGTATAAGAAATACTGGAAAAAAGGAAGCAAGAATCGAATGACCGAAGCTTACGAATTTGGCGGCTCGGTTGTCTGGCAGCCGACGCCGGATACTATAGAAAAGGCTAACCTGACCCATTTCATGCGCCAGCATGGGATCCCCGATTTCGGCGAGCTGATGCGCCGCTCAACACAGGATGTATCCTGGTTCACACAGGCTATCTTAGAATACCTGGATATCCAATTTTACCGGCCTTATACTCAGACCGTCGATCTCAGCCGTGGCATCGCCTGGCCGCGTTGGTGCGTCGGCGGGGAGATGAACATCGTCCATAACTGCCTGGACAAGTATATCGAGTCTGATATTGAAGGCCGCATCGCTCTGATCTGGGAGGGCGAGGAGGGCAGCGTTCGTACGCTGACCTACGGCGAGCTTTACCGGCGGACAAACCAGGCAGCCAACGCCTTGCGCAGCCTGGGCTTGGGCAAGGGCGACGCGATTGGGCTTTTTATGCCGATGATACCCGAGATCGTCATTGCCCTGCTGGCAATTGCCAAGATTGGGGGAGTCATCCTCCCGCTCTTCTCTGGGTTTGGTGCCCCGGCGGTCGCA
>Ga0153916_10002286_pt1 | contig 14092 bp, 12 predicted proteins | sample Opewatmetagenome_FD_109642 | JGI IMG/M metagenome (GOLD analysis project Ga0153916, IMG submission 109642) | Freshwater wetland microbial communities from Ohio, USA - Open water 3 Core 3 Depth 4 metaG | ecosystem: Environmental > Aquatic > Freshwater > Wetlands | place: USA: Ohio, Lake Erie...
AAAAAAAATACTACCAGTTCCTGCTTTGCAGTTTAATTTTAGTCAGCAAAAGAAATATGAAGATTACACTGATATAATATAGTATATCTCTTGTATCCAGGACTCCCCTGCTCATTGACCGATAATGCTCATTAATCCCGAGTTTGATGATGAAGGTGGAAAATCCTTCGAAAACATCCAGCGATGAGAGGTAGTCAAAACCTATATAAAAAAGAAAACAGAGAAGCAGGGAGATTATAAATGAAACAATCTGATTTTCAGTGAGTAAGGAGACAAATATGCCGATAGCCGCATAAATACCTGCCAGGAAAAGCAAGCCGATATAAGAGCCCCATGTGCCCCCGGAATCGATGTTCCCGCGCGGACTACCAAGGCGGCTGATGGAATAAAAATAAATCAGGGTAGGCAGGATAGCTAATAAAATCAATATCATTGCAGCAAAATATTTTGCCAGTACGATTTGCATATCGGAGAGGGGCCTGCTTAGCAGGAGTTCCATGGTACGACTTTTTTTCTCTTCAGCAAATGTCCTCATTGTGATTGCTGGAATAAGAAAAAGGAAAACCCAGGGAGCAAGAATGAATAAGGATTCAAGTGTGGCATAACCATTATCCATGATATTTAGATTGCCTTTGAAAACCCATAGGAACAGTCCATTGGCAATCAGAAAAACGATAATGACAACGAATCCGGAAAGGGAACTCAGGAACGAGGTTATTTCTTTTTTAAACAGATAATACATGTGTGGTGGTTTTTTTATTACTCATTCAAATCTTCGTGATTTTGAAGAAATGAAATGGGATCTTTTAACAGCCGGTAATCGATAATGTGAATGTTGTAGTAATAAAAATTCAGGATTTCTGTATAATGATATCCTTTCCTTGCCATATTAATAGCGCCTTCCTGGCTAAGACCTACGCCATGGCCATATCCCTTTCCCTTAAGATGGAATGAATCATCCTTAAAAACAACTGAAAAAAACGCTGATTTCAGGTTCCAGTCTTCACGTATTTTCCGGCACTCAAGCTTTTTTTCACCAACCTGATAATACTTAGCGCGGTGCTGCTGAGTGGATTCAAAACGGCGATAATCAGGCTTTTTCCCGATGGTAAAGCCATTATTCTTAAGATAATCAAACCATTCCGCTGCGCTGATCACCACTTCCCATTTTTCATTTGGCTGTCCGATGCTGAAAGGATCAAGCACAGCTTTCAGATATGGCATAGGAGTTAGCCACACTTTTTCCGATCCCTGGGTTTCCCCTCCGCTGTTTGAATGAAATGCTGCAATTACGGGGACAGAGTCAGAATCTGTAATTATAAGTCCCTCTGTTACTTCCACTGCAATCTCAATATTCTCATTCCAATGATGCATCCCATTGTATGCCTGGCAATGAACATCATCACAAAGATTATAACCTTCAGAAAGGTGTTTTTCAAGATTTTTTATGGCATAGGTCCGGCAGATTATGGCTTGTACTTTATAGAAACCATCGGGGACTGAAGGTCCTGCCTCTGACATCACGACACCCATTATATATTGCTCAAGATCGATAATGTTAATCAGTTCAATATTACCATGTGACAGACTTGCCTTAATTTTTCCAAGGTATTCCCTGCTATGCAGTACTGGTAGGTCTGGTTTAAACCTGAGGCTGCTACGCTCTGCCATCGGAGCGAAAAGAACATCCTGAACCTGTGACCACTCGCCATTTTTTTCTCTCATCCATAATGCATCCTGGTAGACTCTTATAAAAATATTATCACCGTCTTTTATTGACTTGTCGTCATATCCGGGAGACACCAGAGAATAACTTCCTGCAGGGCAATTTATCATGACCGAATTGATCAGGTTGGGATAGAATAACCGTATCCGGATTTCTGCCGTTAGTCCCTGTGGATTTATTAAAAGCAGAAACAAAAAAATTAAGGAGTATTTCGGCTTCATTCTCCTGACTTATTATCTCTGGATTCTTTAAGCAAATCAACCACGCGCCTGCCAATCCTTCCGGAAGCTCCCGGAGTCCCAAGAATATTTCTCAGCTCAACATAATTATCAAGCATTGCCTGACGGTAATCTTTATTAAATAAAATCCTCTTAAGTTCTTCACTAATGCACTTGCTGATATTGAACTGAAGTAACTCCTTCACCACTTCCTTTCCCATTATGAGGTTTACCAGTGAGAAAAAACGTACGTGAACAAAATGTTTACCAACATTATAAGTAAAAGAACCCATTTTATAACAGACAACTTCCGGCACCATCATCAGTGCAGTTTCCAGTGTAGCAGTGCCAGATGTAACTATAGCCGCTGAAGCCTGCTTAAGCAAATCATAGGTCTGATTATATACTATGTTGGTATTATGGCCTTTCATATACTGGTTATACAGGGAAGGATCGACACCCGGAGCTCCAGCAATAATAAACTGATATTCAGGGAAATGAGGGATAACTTCCAGCATTTCTGGCAGGCAATAATGAATTTCCTGTTTTCTGCTGCCTGGAAGCAAGGCAATTACAGGTTTCCCGGAAAGTAATCCGGCAGATATCAATTCAGGAGTTTTACCTTTTTCATCCAACTTCTCCTGGATGGCATCCAGAATGGGATTCCCATGATATTCCACATGAAAATCATAATTCCTGTAAAATTCCACCTCAAAAGGCAGGATGACGAACATTTTGCTGATTGTCTCGCGGATGGTTTTTACACGGCTTTTATTCCATGCCCAGACTTTAGGAGAAATATAATAAAAGACTTTTAATCCCTTCTTTTTCGCATATTTTGCAATACGCATGTTAAATCCGGGAAAATCTATAAGAATGATTACATCCGGTTGAAATTTAATAATATCAGATCTGCAAAGACTCAGGTTCCTGCTGATGGTTGACAGATTCAGCAGTACTTTGACTACACCCATAAAAGCCATTTCCCTGTAATGCCTTACCAGTGTTCCTCCCTGGCTTTGCATCAGGTCACCTCCGAAATACCGGAAATTTGCATTTTTATCTGCCTCCCGGATTCCTTTCATCAGGTTGGAGCCATGCAGATCGCCTGATGCTTCTCCCGCAATGAGGTAGTATTTCATTATTATAATAGAAACTTAGCACCGACAATGATAAATCCAACCACAAAGGTACTTAATAGTACACCCCGTGCAGAATACAGGTAGTTCAGCCAGATAAATATAAAAAATACAAGAAGATTTGGAATGACACACAGACTGAGTAGTGAACTCAGTACTTTTTTCTGCATCAGCATCTTGAAGAATCCATCCATGTCATACTGGTCGAAACGAATTTTGTAGGCAATAAAAACAGTAATCGCAGGTAATAAAATACCAAGGATAGTACCCAGCCAGATATTGTCAACTTTAGATTTCATCAGTTGAATTTCCATTTTTTAAGCTGTGGTAATGCTTTATATGATGTGAGATCCGGATGAACAGGCACTATTGAAATATAATTGTTATGAAGCGCCCACTCATCAGTGTCATCAGCCTCTGGCTCCTGGTTAATAAAATCACCTGTTAACCAGAAATATGTTCTGTTCTGCGGATCAGTCCGCTGATCAAATTCTTCCACCCATAAACCCTTGGTCTGTCTGCAGATCTTTATACCCTTGATTTCTCCTGAATGATTAACAGGAAAATTCACATTGAGGCAGGTACCCTGTGGTATTCCGTTTTCCAAAGCACGGTGAATAATATTTTCTACATGTCTTACTATGCCGCTGAAATCGGCATCCGGTGAATAATCGAGCAATGACAGGCCGATTGATGGTATCCCATTAATGCACCCTTCAATAGCCGCAGCCATCGTGCCTGAATAGACAATACTGGCTGAAGAATTAGATCCATGATTTATTCCTGAAATGATCATATCTGGACGCCTGTCGAGAAGTTTATTAAGAGCAAGCTTAATACAATCCACGGGAGTTCCGTTACAGCTGAACACAAAACAATCATTTTCCTGCATAACTTTTCTAATCCTGATAGGCGTTTTGACAGTTATGGCATGCGACATTCCTGACTGACTCTCCTGGGGTGCAACAACATATAATTTACCCATCTTCCTGACGATATCAATAAGTGTTTTGAGTCCTTTGGCATGAACACCATCATCATTTGTTACCAGAAATAACCTGTCTTTAACCTTCTTCACTTCCTCAGATTTTAACAATCCACAAAGATAGAAAAATATGGGCAACGGGGCTGTATCATATTTTTCCTAAATTTGTTCATCAATTTTTCATTCATCATTTAAAATGAAAATCTCTCTAAACTGGCTTAAGGATTACATTGATACCAACCTCAGTGTAAAAGAACTGGCCGATATTTTGACAGATATAGGACTTGAAGTTGAGGGTTTAGAAACATTCGAATCAGTACGCGGAGGACTCAAGGGATGTGTTATCGGCAAGGTAATATTATGCGAAAAACATCCGGACGCCGACCGACTTTCATTGACAACCGTCGATATCGGGAAGGGGAGCCATTTACCTATTGTGTGCGGCGCACCGAACGTACAGCAGGGACAGAAGGTAGTGGTTGCGACTATTGGGACAACCCTGTATAAAGGTGAAGAGAGCCTGACTATACAAAAAACAAAGTTACGGGGTGCAGTTTCTGAAGGAATGATTTGTGCCGAAGATGAATTAGGACTGGGGAATTCTCATGAAGGGATTATGGTACTCCCTCCGGAGGCAAAGGTTGGTATGCCAGCTTCCGAGTATTTCAATATCACATCTGATACTATTTTTGAAATCGGCCTCACTCCAAACAGAATTGAATGTGCTTCACATTATGGTGTAGCCCGGGATCTCGCCACATTTTTAAGTCTGAACAGCATAGTTCAACTCAGAAAACCCGGAATCGAAGATTTTGTCCAGGACAATAATGATCTGCTGATTAATGTCGTAATTGAAAATACAGTCGGATGCAGGAGATATTCAGGTATTACCATAACCGGTATTACAGTAACTGAATCTCCTGTCTGGCTGAAAAACCGCCTCCTGTCGATTGGCCTCAGTCCAATAAATAACGTCGTAGATATTACCAACTTTGTTCTTCATGAACTTGGCCAACCGCTTCATGCTTTTGATGCCGACAAGATTACTGGTGGTAATGTGGTGGTCAAGACACTGGAAGAGGGAACATCTTTTATTACGCTTGACGGAATAGAGAGAAAATTATCACGGGAAGATCTTATGATCTGCAACAAAAAAGAAGGAATGTGCATTGCAGGAGTCTTTGGAGGTGTAGAATCAGGTGTAACCAGTCAGACCAAAAATATTTTTCTTGAAAGTGCATGCTTCAATCCAACTTTTATCAGGAAAACGGTCAGGAGACATGGCCTGAATACTGATGCCTCGTTCCAGTTTGAACGAGGAACAGATCCTGGCATAACAGTGTACGCCCTGAAACGTGCTGCCATGCTTATCCGTTCAATAACAGGTAGCAAAATCTCATCATCTGTGGTGGATATCTGCCCGGAGCCAATTCAACCTGTTCAAGTCAAGGTTTCATTCAATAATATCGACCGGCTTGTCGGAAACAGGATAGACAGAAAGATTATCAAAAAAATATTGCATTCCCTTGAAATTAATATCCTTAAAGAAGATAATGACGACATGGTGCTGTCTATTCCCACCTACCGTATTGACGTTACCAGAGAAGCTGATGTAGTTGAGGAAGTACTAAGGATGTATGGGTATAATAATGTAATTATTGATAAGAACGTTACCTCTATTCTCTCCTATTCTGAAAAACCTGATAATTACAGGTTGATTAACGTTATATCGGATTATCTGACAGCCAATGGATTCAATGAAATAATGAATAATTCTCTTTCAAAAGAGATCTATTATGAACATGATAAAAAGTCAATCTCATTATATAATCCTTTGAGTAATGAACTGAATCGCCTGAGGACCACTCTTTTCTTTGGTGGAATGGAGAGCATCGCATTTAACATAAACAGACAGAGGCCAAATCTCAGATTATATGAATTCGGCAACTGTTATCTCTATGCTGAAACTAACGCGGATAACATACTCAACAATTACAGGGAAGAGCTGCATCTTTCGATTTTCATAACAGGTAACAGGTCTGATGGCAACTGGATTGAGAAAGACAAGTCTTCATCATATTTTGAGCTGAAATCATATACTGAAAATATCCTGCTAAAAACAGGGATCCAAAATTATAATATTAAGACAACCACCTCAGACAAAGATTTTATTAATGAAGGCGTTGCTTTCCTTAAAGAAAGGAAAGAAATTGCAATAATCGGCATTGTAAATGACAAATGGCTTAAGTTTTTTGATTTAAAAAACCCGGTCTTTTACACGGATATTAATTGGGCTCTCCTGTCAGGAATGTTGGCTGTTAAACCTGTTACTTTTAAGGATCTTCCTCGATTCCCCGAAGTGAAGCGTGATCTTTCAATGGTGCTGGAAAAACAAGTTACATTTGAAGAAATCCGAAAGCTGGCATTTCAGACTGAAAAAAAATTACTTAAAAAAGTAATTCTGTTTGATGTTTATGAAGGAGATAAAATTGAAAAGGATAAAAAATCTTATGCTATCAGTTTTATACTGCAGGATGAAAATAGAACACTTACTGATAACCTGATAGAGAAAATAATAAATAATCTTGCCGGGGTTTTCGAAAAACAGCTCGGGGCTCAAATCAGAAGATCATGAAATCAATTCCGATCGAAATTTTTCATGGTGATATAACAACTTTATCTGTCGATGCAATCGTCAATGCTGCCAATTCTTCCCTTCTTGGAGGAGGAGGCGTTGATGGTGCTATCCACAGGGCAGCTGGTCCCGGGCTTCTCCAGGAATGCAAATCTCTTGGTGGATGTCTTACAGGTGAAGCAAAAATCACAAGCGGTTATAATCTTCCAGCAAAATTTGTCATACATACTGTCGGACCGGTTTGGAAAGGGGGTAATAATAATGAAGAAGAGTTGCTGGCCAACTGCTACAGGAGCTGTCTCAGGATTGCTGAAAATATGAAACTGAAGAGCCTTGCATTCCCTAATATCAGTACCGGTGTTTACGGTTTCCCAAAAGAACGGGCCGCTTCTGTGGCAATCAGGGAAGTTAAAGATTTTTTCAGTAAAGATCGGAAAATAGAAAAGATCATATTTGCTATTTTCGATACAGAGAATCTTAAGATCTATAAGGAGCTTTTAGATTGACACAACCCTCCTCTTTTCATTTACCTCTTTCTGCAAAACTTCTATTCTGAAAATAATAAATGATGGCTACAGGTATTGCAAATATGGAAAATTTCTATAATTTTACTTCAGAACGCATTTTAACCCTGGTTACTAATTTATCGTTCCAACCACTAAACCTAAGACAACCTGGCTGAAATTCAGCCAGGTTTTTTTGCAACTATTTTTGTTTATTTTACTATCTTAAACATTTTTTATGATGGATATTCCATAGTGATGGAAAATCAGTTAACACATAAAGATCTCATACGGGCAAAGGAAGAGCTCGAAAAAAAAGTCAAAAAGCTGACTAAAGAGCTAAAAGAACGATCAATTCTTAAGCCAGAGGCTGATTCTCTTTTCTCCGAATTATTCAACAAACATAGCTGTATTATCCTTCTTCAAAAAGAAAATGTCGGAAATCAGCCAGGAAAAATTATTATGGCTAATCCTGTCGCTAAAAAAGTACTTGGGTATTCAGAGGAGGAATTGCGGAAGATGAACCTTTCTGATCTGTTTGATAAAAAAACTGTCAAGAAACCTTCCAAAGAAATACAAACAGCAAGGATTTTCCAATATGAACAAACACTGCTGACGAAAAACCACAAATCCATACCTTTCGAAATACATTCCCAGGAATTCGCTCATAAGGGATCCAATTATACGTTCATTGTTATTCATGATTTAACCAGCCGTAAAAAACTGACTGAGGCTCTTCAAGCCAGAGAAGAGAATTTCAAACGTATTATTGAAAATCTGGGTTCTGAATACATTTTTTATACCCATGATCTGCATGGAATGACCACTTATATTAGTCCTTCAGTAAAGAAACTGCTCGGTTATTCACAGGAAGAAGCACAGAGGAATTTCAGGGAATTCCTTACAAATGCAGATATAAACAAGAAAGCACTTGTACATTCAGAACTTAGCCTTAAAGGGATCAGACAGCCACCTTTTACCAGCATACTTTATCACAGGGATGGTTCATCACGTACTTTTTACAATACTGAAATCCCTGTAATGGATAAATCCGGTAAGGTCATTGCAGTCGAAGGTATGGCACGTGATATTACGGAAACTCTTAAATCCGAGGAACAGCTCAAACAACAGGAAGAACGTTTTCGTCTTCTTGTCGAAACCATTGAAGAGGTTTTCTGGATATTTGACCTTAAACTGGATAAACTTCTCTATATAAGTCCAAAATATGAGAAGGTTTACGGGAAACCAATTGAAAGCCTGTATGCTAACCCGGGATCATTTCTGAAAACAGTGTACACTGAGGATATCCCAATGGTGAAAAAAGCATATCAGCTAATCGAAAAAGGTAAAGGATTCGATTTTGAGTACAGGATAAAAACTCCTGATGGTCTCATCCGGTGGATTTGGTCCCGTTCCTTCATAATTCCTGATGATAAAAAGAAACCATCCCTGGTTCTTGGTACTGCCTTTGAGATCACCGACAGGAAAAGTGTACAGCTGGACAAAAATCTTCTTGCCGCTATCCTCGAGAATACTGAAGATCATGCAGTGATTAAAGACACGAGCCTGAGGATAATTGCTTCCAATAAAGCAAATACAGCTGCTGCAGGAAAAAAGAAAGCAGAAGAATTGATTGGAAAGACAGATATTGAGGTATATGGCGACCATCCTCATGTCAGACAATATGTTGAGGATGATAAAAAAGCCATGTTGATGAAGAAAGGTGAGACACTTGTCAGTGAACAGATATTTGTCTATCCCAATGGCCGCACCATACATTCTCTTGTAAAGAAATTCCCGGTCTTTGATGAAAAAAACAATCTGATCGCAATTGCAGGTATTTCCCGTGATATTACTGATTATAAAAAAGCCCTCCAAAATCTTTCAGAAAGTGAGAAAAGATTCCGATTCTTGATTGAAAATCAAGCAGAAGGAATTGGCATACTCGATGCTCAAAACCGGTTTACTTTTATTAATCCGGGTACTGAGAAGATATTCGGGACCGAAAAAGGGAAAATGATCAATAAAGCTTTACCGCAGTTTGTGAGCCGGGAAACCGGGAACCAGATAATTGAGAATCTGAAGAAATTAAATGATAGTGATGCAGTCAGTTTCGAAATTTCAATTAAAAAACCAGGTGAAAATACCTGTACAGTGCTTATCACAGCCACCTCACTTCGACATGATGATAAACAGACAGGGACTTTCCTTGTTTTTAATGATATTACCAGCTGGAAAACGACCGAAGAAACCTTGCTGAAATCCGAAAAGGAACTCCGGGAATTAAATGCCGAAAAGGATAAATTCTTCTCTATTATTGCCCATGACCTTAAAAATCCTTTCCATTCCATTCTTAACTTCTCAGACCTCCTGCTTAAACATTATTCCGATTACGATAAGGAAGAAGTGCTGACATTTATTAAAATGATACACCAATCTTCCACTCAGGCTTTTAATTTACTGGATAACCTTCTGCACTGGTCAAGAGCCCAGACAGGCAGAATGAATCTTAAACCGACTGTCGTCGATCTTCATAATATTATAACTAAAAATATTTATCTCCTGGAAGTGGCCGCAATGGAAAAAAATATCCACGCCAGCAACTCCGTTCAACCCAAGACATTTGTTTTATGTGATGAAAATATGTTAAGCACTGTAGTCAGGAATCTTCTTTCCAATGCAATTAAGTTCACGCGGCCAACTGGTAAAATAACTATCAGTAACCGCGAAAAATCAAATACTCATGAAATTTCGGTTACTGACACAGGTGTAGGCATAAAAGAAGAAGACCTGGGTAAATTGTTCAGGATAGATATCCATTATTCCACCACCGGTACTGCAAATGAAGAAGGTACCGGTCTTGGTCTGGTTCTGTGCCGGGAATTTATTAATCTTAATAACGGCAGCATAAGAGTTATCAGTAAACCGGGTAAAGGTTCAACTTTTTTTGTAGAGCTTCCAAAAGCCCATTCTTAAAAACAAAAATTTTTGCACAATGATTTATATTTCGCGTATTCTATCAGTCATATTTTTAATTTCTTTCATAAGCCCGAAAATTAATGCTCAGCAAGATGAAAGTCTTATCAGAATATTCAGTAAGCACAAAGGGCCGGTATTGTCAGTGGCTTTCAGTCCTGATGACAAAATAATTGCATCTGGATCTGAAGATAAGCTGATATATTTATGGAACACTGAGACCGGAGAAGTGACGCGTACTTTCGAAGGACACGACGGTAAGGTTCAATTCCTTGAATTTTCTCCTGATGGTAAGTTCCTCTTAAGTTCCGGTGGTACCCAAATCTTTCTTTGGAACCTTGAAACCGGAACATCGCGGTCATTTACAGGCCATAAAACACATATCTGGAATACCAGGTTTAGTCCTGACGGGACACAATTTCTTAGTACCGACCTGCTTAATAAATTCAGGTTATGGGATCTCGGATCAGGTGAAATAATCTATTCATTTGAAGGTCATAAAAAAACCGTACTGGCAGTCGCAATTAGTCCTGACAGCAAATATATTGCAAGCGGCTCCCTGGATCAAACCATCAAGATCTGGAATGCCGAAACTAAAGAGTTGGTTCGCTCAATCAATGCACATGGCGGAAATATCTATTCACTGGATTTCAGTCCCGATGGGAAGCTCCTCGCCAGTGCATCGGAAGACGAAACGATTAAACTCTGGGATATTTCCACAGGTAAGATCGCAAAACTGATCCTGGGACATCAATATGCAGTAATGTATGTCCGCTTCAGTCCCGATGGAAAATTTCTAATCAGTGCCTCATATGATAAAACCGCAAAATTCTGGGAGGTAAAATCCGGGCAATGTATATACACTTTCGTTGACCATACAGATATTGTAAATGTCGCTGATTTCAGCCATGATGGCAAATATATTGTGACAGGCTCAGATGATGGGAACATAATACTCTGGGAAGTTTCTCCCCGATTTTTCGCTGAGTTTTATTACTTTGATGAATTAAAATCCGAAATGGACGAGACCAGATTATTTGAAGACCGCAGGAAATCTGAAAGTAAGCAGGAATATGATGAACGGAAAGTGAGAGCAGATAAATTCAGGAATGAACTTTATCTTAAATATTATCAGAAGTATCTTGAAGATTCCGTAGAAAAATGATTGTGACAATTTAATTAGTTTTTTGTCGCTTCCGTAGAATTTACACACCTTTGCCTTTTTGAAATTTCGATGAAAGATCTTACGGAAGGGAACGCAGCGAGATTAATTTTCAATTTTACAATCCCAATGCTGCTTGGAAATCTATTCCAGCAGTCCTATCATCTTATCAATACCTTCATTGTCGGTAATTTCCTTGGTAAGGAAGCTTTAGCCGCAGTTGGTGCTTCTTTTCCGATTATCTTCACCCTTATATCATTGATTATCGGAGTTGCTACGGGTGGTACCATAGTGATAGCACAGTATTTTGGTGCAAAAGATTACAAAACTGTAAAGCTCGCCTGTGATACCGTTTTCATCTTCTTCATCATTTCTTCGATAATCATGTCGGTCATTGGAGTTTTCTTCGCAGAAAGCATTTTCAGGCTCATCAGGCTTCCTGAAGAAATTATTCCACAGGCAACTACCTATTTGCAAATTTACTTTTCAGGATTAATCCTGTTTTTCGGCTTTAATGGAACAAGCGCGATATTGAGAGGATTGGGTGATTCAACTACACCTTTATATTTCCTGATCATTTCAGCATTCTCAAATATAGGCCTGGACCTTCTCTTCATTCTGGTTTTTAAATGGGGTATTGCTGGTGCAGCATTGGCGACAATTATTTCCCAGGGTGGAGCATTTATTGCACTTGCATTATACCTTCACAGGTATCATGAGATTATCAAATTCAATGTATTCAAGTTTCAATTTGATAACAAGATTTTTCGTGAAAGCCTTAGAATCGGTTTGCCGACAGGTGTCCAGCAGACATTTATTTCCCTCGGGATGCTAGCATTGATGAGTATCGTAAATACATTTGGGACAGATGTTGTTGCCGCTTATTCAGTGGCCGGAAGGATCGATAATCTCGCTGTTCTTCCTGCTATGACTTTTGGTGCCGCTCTCGCAACATTTGTCGGACAGAATCTTGGTGCAGGGAAGACAGATCGTGTCAAATCCGGTTTGAAAGCAACCTTAATTATGTCCATGGGAATTTCATTGGTGGTAACTCTTATAAATATCATATTCAGAAAACAAATTATCGGATTGTTTACTGATGATGCTGAAGTGATCCGGATCGGTTCAGAGTACCTTCTCATTGTATGTTCATTTTACCTGCCATTTACTGCAATGTTTAAAATTAACGGGGTGCTCAGAGGTGCGGGCGACACTTTTGTACCAATGTTTATTAGCCTTATCTCCCTTTGGGTAATCAGAGTACCTCTGGCATGGATATTTTCATCAAGGATTGGTGAGAGAGGTATCTGGTGGGCAATCCCAGCGGGATGGATTATCGGACTGATCCTTTATTATCTTTATTATAAAACAGGGAATTGGAAGCATAAAGTCATCGTAAAACCTGTCATTATTGAAACTGAAGAACTTTGAAGAAGGTTTGAAGGTTTGAAGGTTTGAAGGTTTGAAGGTTTGAAGGTTTGAAGGTTTGAAGGTTTGAAGGTTTGAAGGTTTGAAGGTTTGAAGGTTTAAAGGTTGCAAGGTTAAAATCTTGAATTAATTAATATTGAAACATTAAATTTGCATTAACACGAAGAAAAATTCAAATAACAAAAATATGCTAGCATCTATGACCGGTTTTGGAAAGGCTGAGTGCGAACTGCCAGGTAAAAAAGTTTCTATTGAAATAAAGTCATTGAATAGTAAACAATTGGATATTTCAACCCGGCTGCCTTCCTTCATTAAAGAAAAGGAAGTGGATATTCGGAATGAAATAAGCCGTGAGTTGGAGCGGGGTAAAATTGACTGCTATATTTCAACTGAACTGACATCGGAAGATTCAGCCCATAAGATCAATAAAGACATAGTAAAAAGTTATATAAAACAGCTCCAGGAAATCAGGGAAGAACTTAAGTTAGAAAGAAATGAACAGTTAGTTCAGGTTGCTATGCGCCTTCCGGATGCACTCAAAACAGATAAGGAAGAAATGGATGAAAAGGAATGGGATATAATCCTTGATTCTGTGCACACTGCGATTGAAGGTGTCAAAATGTACCGTTCACGGGAAGGTAATATCCTGGCAGAAGATATTCAAAAAAGGATACAACTGATCCTGGAAAAACTGGAAAAGATCAAATCATTTGAAGAAGCAAGGATTCAAAATATTCGTGACCGTATAACGCAAAATCTCAAGGAGCTTAAGCTTGATGAGTCCTATGACCCAAACAGATTTGAACAGGAGCTTATATATTACCTTGAAAGACTTGACATTACAGAAGAGAAAGTCAGACTTGCAAGTCATTGCAACTATTTTCTTGAAATCCTGCCATCATCTGAATCTGTCGGCAAAAAGCTGGGTTTTATATCCCAGGAAATAGGCAGGGAATTAAATACACTTGGATCAAAATCCGGTGATTCAAATATTCAGAAGTTAATTGTTGAAATGAAAGATGAGCTGGAGAAGATAAAGGAGCAATTGAATAATATTCTTTGACAATAATTCAAAAATCCAGAATATAGATGGACGGGAAACTTATTATATTTTCAGCTCCTTCGGGCTCAGGTAAAACAACTATTGTAGATCATTTGCTCAAAAGTGGATTGTTGCTTGAATTTTCAATATCGGCATGCACACGTGAACCCAGAGAAGATGAGACTGACGGAAAGGATTATTATTTCATTTCGATTAAAGAATTTAAAAACAAAATAAAAAACGAAGAGTTTGTTGAATGGGAAGAGGTCTATCCGGGG
>Ga0153916_10002287_pt1 | contig 14087 bp, 10 predicted proteins | sample Opewatmetagenome_FD_109642 | JGI IMG/M metagenome (GOLD analysis project Ga0153916, IMG submission 109642) | Freshwater wetland microbial communities from Ohio, USA - Open water 3 Core 3 Depth 4 metaG | ecosystem: Environmental > Aquatic > Freshwater > Wetlands | place: USA: Ohio, Lake Erie...
CTCCTGGAACCTGGCGATCATCCCGGACTACCCGACGCGCCTCGCCCAGTTCCTTGCTGGCAATACGGACGTCGAAGCTCCAACGGCTGACGACCTCGTGAACGTGAAGAACCAGGTGAACGATGTCCAGCTCTACGGGACGATCGCCCAGTTGATCTCCTTCCTCTACTTCGACCCGGACCCTGCCTCTCCCTGGGCGAAGGACGACCGCGTCCGGCAGGCGATCTCAATGTCGCAGGATCGCAATGCGCTCCTTGAACTGGCGTATAACCTGAACAAGCTGAAGGCCGCGGGCCTCGACGTGAAGGGGCCGTGGAACAACATCATCCCGGCCGGTATGACCCGCTTCTGGCTCGACCCGCAGAGCAGCGACCAGGGCGACACTGCCCAGTTCTTCAAGTACGACCCGGCCAACGCGAAGAAGCTCCTCGCCGCCGCCGGCCATCCCGATGGCTTCAGCACGACCTACCAGTACAGTGCCAATGCCTACGGCAAGACCTTCAACGACAATGCCGAGGCGATCATTGCCTACATCAACGCCATCGGCGTCAAGACCACGACCGACGTGCAGGACTACCCGTCGAAGTACATCACCCAGACGTTCATCGGGAATTTCAAGGGCATCGCGTTCGGATACGAGACGCCGTTCCCGGAGGCGAGCGGGTATCCGAACCGGATGTTCACGGACAATCCGAACAACCACAGCAAGATCAAGGACCAGCAACTCCTCGACCTCACGAACAAGCAACTCACTGAGACGGACGAGGCAAAGCGCAAGCAGATCTTCTGGCAAATCCAGCAGGCCAACGCACAGCACATGTACTACATCCCGATGCCGCTAGGCGGAGGCACCTCCTGGTCAGCGGCCCATGCGAACGTCAAGAACGTGTACACGTTCCCGACTACCGGCTACGGCGGAGCGACCGAGACGGCACCGTACGTCTGGAAGGCGTAACGACACCTGACGACGGCCGGGGGTGACCTGGAAGTCACCCCCCGGCGAGAACCTGGACCCGCGAAGTATCATTCAAGAGCAGGGCAAATAGCCCTGCTCTTTCATTGCTCGCGACGAGAGTTTCGCCAGCACCAGCCGAGGCGCTAATGGCCCAGTTCAATCCCTTCCGCCCCGCCTACCAGGAAGACCCCTACCCGTTCCTTACCCGCTTGCGAGAGGAGGACCCGGTGCACCGCAGCCGCGACCTGGGGTCGTGGGTTGTTACTCGCTGTGCCGACGTCATGGCGGTTTTGCAGGATGACGACGGGTTCAGCTCAGACCCGGCAAAGAGCAGCGGAGGACTGGGCCGGCATGTGAGGGAACTCCGCGATGTGGCAGCACTCGGCGATGTCCCGCTGCTCGGCAATTCGGACCCGCCGACCCACACCCGCCTCCGGGCGATCGTGAACCGGGCGTTCACGCCACGGGTAGTGGACGGCTTCCGCAGCCAGGTCGAAGACTTCGTCGGAGCGATGCTGTCTCCCATGGAGCCGGGCAAACCGTGGGAGGTGATGTCGGGCCTGGCTGAGGCGCTACCAGTGGTCATTTCGCTGGCGTTCCTCGGGATACCGCCCGACGACGTGCCCACGTTCCGCGCGCGAGCGGCTGCGATTCTTCGCATTCGGAGCGGCGAAACGCATTCGGAGCCGGCGGAACTGGCAGAGGCCCGACGCGCCGCGACCGAGATGACGACGTACCTCAACGCGCTCCGGAAAGACCGAAGCCTGGTCCGGGAGGACTCGGTGCTGGCGATGTTGCTCCAGGCACTCGATGACCGCGAGGAGTTGACTACCGAGGAGGTGGCCATGCTGCTCATACACATCGCCTCCTCGGGCAACGGACCCACAGCCCTCGCGATCGGGAACGCCATCGTTGCGCTGGCAGAACATCCCGATCAGTTCCGAGAATTGCGGCAGCAGCCCGAACTGGCGCCCGCGGCAGTGGAAGAGTCACTGCGGTTTGACAGCCCGACCCACATCATCACGAGATTCGCGACATCCCCCCGAGAACTCGGAGGCCGCCACATTGCCGCCGGCGATACCGTTCACGTTGTGCTGGGATCGGCCAATCGCGATCCGGGGCAGTTCGCGGAGCCCGATCGATTTGACATGGCGCGTCCGGACAGGCGGACCTTCAGCTTCGGTCTCGGGATCCACTTTTGCCTCGGCGCCCCGCTGGCACGCCTGGAACTTGAAGTGACGCTCTTGAGCCTCGCAAAGCGATTCGAGCAGATTGTTGTCGACAGGGGCAGGTTCGAACGGAGAAGCGCTTTGCTTGTACGCGGGCCCAAACGTCTGGTGGTGACCGGGTTCGATTGAACGACCGGCCCGGCTCGAGACCCGGCGGGAGCGCTTGTCCATTATTGCGGCTTCTCTGAAACTATTCCCCTACAGGAAGTGGCATGCGCCCCGCACCGATGCGGACCGCATCGCGCACCTCCACTTCCGCAATTGGGCGGGCCAGCGTAAGACCCAGGACCTGGAGGGTTGTCATCATGATCACCTTACTCAGCGATTCGGGGGAAAAACTGGCGACCGGTACGCTCCGGGCCGGTCGTGCCGACCGGACACTCGAGTTCGATCGCATCGCTCGTGGTAAGGGCCATCTGCTCCAGTATTTCTTCGGCCGCGGCAAGCGCGCCGTCATTGTTGAATCTGGCGACTTCAGACTCCGAGGAGTCCTCGCAACCAGATGGCTGGAGCAAGAGCGACTCTGGCAGGTGGCACTGGAACAGCCCCGACCGGTTCGTACCGTCGTAGCCGCGACAACAGATCCTCGACGACGCCGGCAGCCGCGAAACTGACCTCACCGTCAAACCGCGGACACCTGGGTGCCGGAGCGTGCCGCCGAAGCCCCGTGCCACGAAGGGACCACGCGCAAAGCCGATAGCCTGCTTCGATGGCTGGATTGGTACAACGGCGCTTCCATTGCCCCACGCATGCCTGACACTGAACTGCGTAGCCATCGCCGCGACGGGAGGCTGAGTTGGATACGCTGTATTCGGCCCGAGCACTGATGGGCCTGAGTCTCTTCTTCCACACGATCTTCACGCCGCTCGGGATCGGCATCCCGTTGCTACTGACCGTAGTCGAGGGGATCGGCCTGAGATCGGGCAACCCCCGTTACCGGGCACTAGCGCGGGCATGGACCCCCGTCGCGGGTCTTCTCTTCGCGGTCGGCGCGGTGTCGGGTACTGTACTTTCCTTCGAACTCGGGCTCCTCTGGCCAAAGTTCATGGCCTACGCGGGGGGCACCATCGGAATGCCCTTCTCACTTGAAGGCTTCGCGTTCTTCACGGAGGCGATCTTCCTCGCGATCTACATCTACGGCTGGGATCGGCTGTCACCCAGGGCACACTGGCTCTGCAGCATCCCGCTGGCAGTCAGCGCCGCCGTGTCGGCAGTCCTGGTCATCGCGGCGAACGCCTGGATGAACCAGCCGGCCGGGTTCGACATCATCGACGGGAAGGTGACCAACGTTGACCCGTGGGCCGCGATGTTCAACGGCGCGTGGTTCCACCAGGCGCTTCACGGCACACTCGCGTCCTATGTGACGGCCGGATTCGCCGTCGCCGCGGTCTACGCGGTCCTGATGCTGCGTGGACATCGCGATGAGCAAACGAAGCTAGGGCTCAAGGTCGCGATGGGGATGGCAGCGATCGCGATCCCTCTCCAAATCGTTGCCGGGGACATCGCCACGCGGGTGGTCGCGGCGGATCAGCCGGCGAAATTCGCGGCGATGGAAGCTCAGTCTGTGACGGAGGCGGGCGCGCCACTCCGGATTGGCGGAATCCCGGTCGGCGACGAGACGAGGTACCCCATTGAGATTCCCAGGGGCCTCAGTCTCCTCGCGTATGGCGATGTCAACGCGACCGTGACCGGCCTCGATTCGATCCCAGCCGATCAGCAACCGAGTGAGGCGTCCACTCATCTCGTCTTCGACATCATGATATTCAGCGGATTTGCGATGCTGTTCATCGGCGCCTGGTTCTGGTGGAGCTGGTGGCGGCATCGCGTGGCGTTCGATCCGGGCCGATGGCTCCTCCGGGCCGTGGCCGTGGGCGGCATCCTGGGCTACCTCGCGGTCGAGGCAGGCTGGTTTGTGACCGAACTCGGACGGCAGCCCTGGCTGGTCCATGGCTATTTCCGGACGGCGGAAGGAGTCACGGATCGGAACGGAATCCAGGTTTTCTTTGTCATCTTCACGCTGCTCTACATCGTGATTTCTGTGGGGCTAATCATCGCGTTGATCCGCTGGCCGAGAGCGGCCAGCCCAGAGGTGAGTCCAGGAGCCGGCCCAGAGCCGAGCCCCGTCACGGACACCGGGAGGCCCAGCCGTGGTATCGCCTGAACAGGCCGCTGGCGGAGTAGCCGTAGCCGCGATCGTGATGTACACGATCTTCGGTGGCGCCGATTTCGGGGGCGGCATCTGGACGCTCCTCGCGACGGGCCCAAGGAAACAGGAACAGCGAAATGCCCTGGAGCGGGCGATCGGGCCCGTGTGGGAGACGAACCACGTGTGGCTCATCCTGGTGGTGGTGACGCTCTTCGTGGTGTTCCCGGCGGCCTATGCCGCCATCTTCACGGCGCTCTACGTACCGCTCTTTATCGCCCTCCTGGGGATCGTGGCGCGAGGCACGGCATTCGCCTTGCGGCACTATGGCGCAAAGGGCTCACGACTGTCGCAGATCGCGCTCCAGTCATTTTCAGGTGCCAGCGTGCTGACCCCGTTCGCCCTCGGTTTGTCGATCGGAGCAGTGACAGGTGGGCACATCAAGCTCACCGGAACAACCGTGTCGTCGGGTGCGTTCACCGGATGGTTGCAGCCATTCGCGATCACGTGCGGACTCATCGGGTTGCTGCTCTGCGCATTCCTCACCGCCGCGTACATGATCCCTCGGACCGAGGGAGAGCTTCGGCGCGATTTCCGGCAGCGTGCAATCGCCGCGTCGCTGGCGTTGGGAGCTGTGACCACGGCGGCGATCCTCATCGCGCACCTGAATGCGTCGGAGTTTTCGGAAGAGCTTTCGCGGCCGAGCGTGCTGGCCGGGATGGTCATTACGGCATGTGTGGGGCTCGTGACGCTGGGGTTGCTCCTGCGTGGGGAGTCTACCTGGGTGCCGATCCTGGCGGCTGCCACCGCTGGCGGGGTGATCCTGTCCTGGGCGCTGGCGCAGAACCCGGATTTCATTGCGCCCGGACTTTCCCTCCAGGATGCGGCAGCAGCGAGCATTACGGTGAAGTCGTTCCTGATCGCCCTGGCCTGTGGAGCCGTTATCCTCGTCCCGTCCCTGTTGCTCCTCTATCTGACGTTTAGCCGGGACGTCTTCGGGGAAGGCAAGCCGGGCATCCACGGGGAAGCGAGCCACTAGCACCAGCTCTTTCCTGCAGGCATAGCCAGCACCTCAGCAGGCAGCAGCTCACGAAGCGAACGCGCGACGAGCGTACGTTGCTCGCCCGCACGCTGTTCCAGCACCCCGCGCACGACGACGAACGGCGATAGCCGCACAGCCACTCGCTCGCGATCGGCCAGTTCCCGGCTCACCAGCACGTTCATCAACCCGAATTCGTCTTCGAGGAGGAGGAAGACGATCCCCTTCGCGGTCATCGGGCGCTGGCGGCAGACGACAAGGCCCGCGACTTCCACGGCCTGCCCGCGGGGCATTGAACGGAGATGCAGGCTCGAAGCAACACCCTCTCCCAGCATGGGTCGCAGGAATTGCATGGGATGGCTGTCGGGCGAAAGGCTGAGCAACCGGTAGTCTGCCGCCATCCGCTCATAGGGGGTGAAGTCGACCAGCGGGACCTCGTCCTGTCCGGTCGACAGGCTTAGCCTCAATTGCCGTTCACGCGGCAGCCGGAGCACTGACTGTTGCATCCCATCGCAGAAAAGCCCGAGCTGCCAGAGGAGTTCGCGGCAGTTTAACCCGAACGAATCGAAGGCACCGACCTGGATGAGCGAATCCATCGCGCGCCGCGGAAGCCCCGTGCGCTGGAGAAAGTCGAAGAGCGAGACGTAGGGGCCTGCTCTGCGGCGCTCTTCCTCAACGCGCTTTCCGCCAGCCTCACCGACGTGCTGCACGTAACGGAACCCGACCCGGACCGCCTCACCTTCTACTGTGCAGGGGGCGCCGCCCAGGTTGATGTCGGGGCGGCGCACCTCGACTCCATGGCGTTTGGCATCGTTCGTGAGGACATGGGGCGGGTAGAACCCCATCGGCTGGCTGTTGAAGAGCGAGCAGAAGAACTCGGGTGGGTAGTAGCGCTTGAGCCAGGTCGACTGGTAAGCAAGGAGCGCGAAGGCCACCCCGTGGGACTTCGGGAACCCGAACTCGGCAAAGCCCATCAGGTTCTCGAAGACTTTCGCGGCAATTTCGGGGCGCAGGCCATTATGAGCCGCTGCTCCCCGCATGAACTTTTCGCGATAGGCCTCCATCGCCTGGCACGAACGCTTGCGGCTCATTGCTCGCCGGAACTGGTCCGCCTCACCGGCGGTGAAGCCACCCATTGCCTGGGCAACCTGGATCACCTGTTCCTGGAAGATCACGACTCCGAGCGTTTCTTCGAGAACCGGGCGCACACACTCGTGCGGCACTTCCGGCACATACGAGGGATTCTGGCGTTGTTTCTCGCGCCGGCGGACGTACGGATTGACCGCTCCTCCGACGATCGGGCCCGGCCGCACGATCGAGACCTGCACCGCCAGGTCTTCGAGGTTCCGGGGCTGGGTCCGGGGCAGCATCGCAACCTGGGCACGGCTTTCGATCTGGAAAACGCCCACCGTATCGCCACTGCAGATGCTCTCGTAGAGGTCCTCGTCGTCGAAGGGGATGCGCGAGAGGTCGACGACTCTGTGGCGGTGTTGCTCGACCAGGTCGACGCACTCTTCCACTGCGGAAAGCATGCCCAGCGCGAGGAAGTCGATCTTCACCATCCGCGCGTCGTCGATGGAGTCTTTGTCCCAGTGGCAAAGGTAGCGATTCGGCCAGGCCGCCGGCTGGCAGGGGACATAGTTGATGAGCGGATCAGAAGAGATGACCATCCCGCCGACGTGCTGGGAGAGGTGGCGTGGGAATCCCGCGATCTGCGTGGTGAGCTCAGCGAGGTCATGCCAGCCACGCTCTCCTGCTCGATCCGCTGTCCCGGGATAGCGGCGAATCTCCTCGCCCACCTCCTTTGCCGAACCGAAGTGACCGGAAAGCTTCGCCAGGCGGTCGAGTTCCGCCAGGGGCAGACCCAGTACCTTCCCAACGTCTCTGATCGCGCTGCGCAGGCGGTAAGAAGGGAAGGTAGCAACGAGGGCCGCGTGCTCTTTTCCCCAATGGTCGTAGACCTTCTCAATCAACCGGGCACGGATGTCCCGGGGGAAATCGAGGTCGATGTCGGGGAGCGAATGCATCACCTCGTTCAAGAAACGGCCAATGAAGAGGTTGTTGCGGAGGGGATCGATGTGGGAGAGGCCGATCAGGTAACAGATGATCGACGAGACAGAGGAGCCGCGGCCTCGTCCCGGCGGCAATTCGGTCACGCTCCGGGCACGACTGGGGCCACGCACCTCGTTGGCCACCTCTTTGGCGAGTTCGAAGACTTCGTGATAGACGAGGAAGAAACCCGCGAGGTCATGGAGCGCAACCAGCCGCAACTCTTCCTCCAGCCGTTCCCTGGCCCTCTCCTGCTCGTGCATCGCGTACTTCTGTTCGATGCGGTTGGTGCAGATTCGCCGGAGTTCTTCGAGCGGCGTGCTCCCTCCCGGTACGGGTGGGGAAGGCAGCTGATAGCCGAGGTCCGCGGTCAGGTCGAAAGTGCAGCGCCGGGCGATCCGGACGGAGTTGAGCGCAGCTTCGGGATGATAGGCCGTGAAACGGCTGGCCTGTTCGCCTGGCGGGCGCAGGTAGAACTCAGCGTTGGGACGGCGCTCGGCATGCGACTCATCGAGGGTCTTCCGGCAGCGGATAGCGACCAGTACGTCCTGGAGCCGGTGGCGCTCCGGGACGTGGTAATGGACATCGCCCGTACCCACCACGCCCACGCCTTCGCGCTCCGCGAGGCCAACAAGAGCAAGATTCCGCGGCCGGTCGCCGTAGACAAGGTTGTCCTGCAGTTCGACGAACACATTGTCCCCGCCAAACCACGCCAGATAGCGGCGAAGCGTGGCTTCGGCCTCGGCGAGGCGGCCGGCCGTGACGAGCTGGGCAAGCCTTCCCTGGCGGCAACCGGTGAGCAAGATGACGCCAGTTGCGTGCTCCTGCAGAGCGCCGCTAGCGACGTATGGGTCGAGGCGGCGCTCCTGTTTCCCCCTGTCAGTTGCTTCATTCAGTCCGAAGGCGATGCTCGAAAGCCGGCAAAGATTGGCGTACCCCTGCTGCGTCTCCGCGAGCAGCGTCAGATGAGAACGGGCGCCGTCTTCCTCGCTCACGGTCAGTTCGAGACCAGTGATGGGCCGCAGCCCGGCCTCCTTTGCGGCGTGTGCGAACTCCATCGAGCCGAACATCCCGTCGTGATCGGTCAGGGCCAGTGCGCGATGTCCCTGTTCGATTGCCTCCGCGATCAGCTCATCGATATGCGACGCCCCTTCCAGCAGGGAGTAGTTGGAGTGGAGATGCAGCTCGACATACGGGACGCTTTCGAGCAGGGAAGGCGGTACCGGCTCGGCCGGGTCGCGCGGCGCACGAGAACGCGGCGTGTCGGAATCGCTCGTCGCCTCCATTTCGCGACGCCTCGCCTCGTAATCCTCCCAGGAGAACCCAAGGGTCCTTCGTCCTGCTGGCATAGGCGCCTCAGTACACCTGCTCGTACCAGGCGTCGCCGGAGGCTTCTGCATCATCGTGGAAGAGTGTGACGACGCGGCCATCGGCAAGCAGCAGCCGATAGTAGGTCCGGGCAAGGGGATCGCTCCGCCACCATTCCTCAGCGATTCTCCAGACCTCTTCGACCCGCGCGACCGCCAGCATGGTCTGAGACCGGCTCATCCGCGTCATCGTGGCGGGGAGCCGGGATTCACCGAGGCTTACCATCACCGGGCGGGGCAGCCCTAAGGGTCGTAATCCATGAGTGCGTGCCGGCGTTCGGGAATGCGGCTCCATGGCTCTACCTCTACCACACGCGCTACGGCGGGGTGGCCGTAACGCACTTTCAGATGCCGCACCATCTCGTCGAGTTGTTCATGCTTCCGGATTTGTTCCGCGTTCAGGAGAGCTGGCTGCCGCCCGCTTTCGGAGGTCAGACCGCCCAATTCGAGCTCAAGTTCGGCTACAGGCCCGTGGTAATCAGCCTCCTCCAATAGCGGACGGATCGCCGCCCATAACCGCACCTGGCCACCGGCAGGTTCACGCAGGACCCGAATTCGCTCCCAGAGCCTGTCGTCATCCGTTGTCGCGCAAAGCCTGACCGAGCAGACGAAGCGGTTCAGCGCGCGAGGATGCCGGAGCGCACGGATGAGCATCTGCTCCACAGTGCGCGTGATTGCCTCACGGCTTACGAGGGGCGGTTGTGCCTGGACGCGTTCCAGAACCTGCTCACGTTCGAAGGGCCTCGGCCGCAACGGCGAAGGATCTTCGCCCCGGGCAGCCAGCCACGCCCGGCCGCCGGCCTTACCAAACTGGGCTTCGACGGCAGAGCGAGCGAATGCCGCGAATTCGCCGATGGTGCGGATGCCCAGCAAGCCAAGGCGTTCGATCGCCTCGTGGTCGAGCGGCAGCCATGCAGCCGGCTTTCCCGCAAGAAAGTCCTTTGCGGTAGCAGGTTCGACGCGCAGGGGTTCGCCCGGCAGGGCACAACGCGCCGCGATTCCGGTCGTGAACTTCGTATCGGCGATGCCGAGGCAGGGTCGCAGGCCGAGCGGCACCGCGTCGAAGATCGCCTGCTCTACCATTCCCGGACGGGGATAGAGTGCTTCCATGCCACGGAGATCGGCGTAAACAATTCCCGGCTCTCCCTCTTCAACAAGCGGACTGATTGAGGCGATGGCATCGACGAGGTGAGCCGCAACCCGCGCAACCAGCGCCGGCCGCTGTTCCAGGACAATGAGCCCGGGACAGAGCGCCGTCGCCTTCCGAAGCGACATGCCGGACCAGACGCCAAGCGACGCCGCGCGCGCGGAACATTCGAGAACGCGTACTCGTGACTCGTCGGTCACCGCCACTAACTGCGCAGCGAGGGCGGGCCTCTCGGCCACTTCGCAGGCAAGGGCAAGCGCAGGGATGGTCAGGCAAGCGAGGGGCACATCTACCTCCGGGCAAGGGAGATGTATGATACTAGAACGTTTGTTCTTTTTCTAGGGTCTATCCCGAAGTTTCACAATCAGCGGCACAAAGCAAGAGCACCCCATGATGGGGCGCTCTTGCTTTTTCCTACCGCTGGGTCCCGCATCCTGGAGTGGACTCGGAGAGGACGGTTACCACACCCAGGGTGCGGGACCCAGCGATAGGCTCGATTTCAAGGCCACGAGACGATCTCGATGGAACCCGGACGGTCGCAGGTGCTACTGCTGGCGGCAGGCCGTCCCTCGTCACCGTCGTCCCAATCTCGCCTCCGCACCTCCTGTCCCAATCATGTGATTTCCTCTCCAGAAGGCACCGAGTGGAAGAGGCGTGCACACGCCTCTTCCGCCGAGTGTCGCCTAGAGAACTTGAACTACCTTCGACCGAGTACCTTCGCCACCTGCGCCGCTCGCCACGGCGGAGGGCTTCCAGGCGTAAACCTGTCCACTCTTTGACGCGATCACGATCCGGTACTCACCCGCTCCCATAGCAAAATTGAACGGCACATCCCAGGTCGCTGCCCACAGAAATGGCGCATCGGTTTCCGGTGAGAAGCTGGCCAGCGCCTCAGCACCGTTGGGTGCAACGACTTTGATCGTGGCCCCGTCTGCACCCGTGACTCGCCTGCCAGTTGATGCATCGATCAGGTCAAAGCGGAAAACGATCCGCCAGCCGACCCCCGACACGCTTTCGGCGCAGTCAAGGCTGGCGGCGACACCGAATGCGCCGCCGGTCGTCTCCACGGAGACGGCATCGGGGGCCGCCTGGCAGTAGTCGGGGCCGGAAACCCGCCCGCTCGTAGTGCTCTGCGACCCCTTCGCCGAAAAGACCAGCAACTGAAGTAGCTGCTGGTTCAGTCCGCGTTGGTCCTGCAATTGCTGCTGGACCTTCCTGTAGTCGGCATTCGAGGCATTCCCGCCGTAAGCGACGCTAACGGCGAGCGTTGTCCCTATCCCGATAATCGCCAGCGCGCCGAGCCGTAGGGCCCGTACTTTGCTGAACATTGGACTCCCCCTGCGGCTGTTGCATTCAGCCAGACATGTGCTGCGCCGGACGCGGCGCAGCACACTTCATTCAGGACCCACCTCCGCCACCGGAGAGGTCAGCCTCGGCCGCCACGCCGGCAGCTTCACGGGCTTCCCTCTCGGGCAACGAGCCTGGCTTCACGCGGGAAACACCGAAGGCCTGGAAGAGGATGAAGAGGAGGGTTGACCAGACACCACCGATGACGAGAACGAAGCCGACTTTCCCCCAGAACTTGAAGGTCAGGATGTCTTCCTTCTCCTCAACCAGCGCGGGCGTGAAATTGCGGCTGGCGGGCAGGTCGACGGAGGCCTCGGTCGCATCGTAAAGACCCTGGCCGTCGAAGCGGACCACCATGCTCTCGGCATCAGGTGTCGTTGGGTGGTAGACGAACTGGGCAGTGCCGTCAGCGCCAGTCTTCGCTGTGCCGACCTCCATCAATCCGCTTGTGCCGGCGAACTGCTGTTTGATCAGGAATGTCACGTCGGCTTTGGAGACCGGCTTGCCGTCCTTGTCGGTGAGTGTCCCGAGGATCGACACCTGGTCGCCCTGGAGAGCGACGCCCGCCGCAGGGTCAACGTTGAATTTCGTGGGAGTGAGGGCGGCAGCCGTCCCCGTTCCACCGGCGGTAACTTTCAGCGTACCGGTCTGCAGGGAGCTGTGGACCTCGCATTCGATGTTGCAGGAGAAGCTGAAGGTCCCGCCCTTTGTCGCGATGAACTTGATCGTCGATGACGTGTTGGTGCGATCGATCTTGTCCGAGGCGAGGTTATATCCGCTGATCTGGATGATGTGCTCATCCCCGGTGTTCTGGGTCTGCGACCAGAGGAAGGTCAATTCGACAGAAGCGCCTTGCGTGACCGTAATGGTGGCCGGATCGAAACCGACATCCGTGACCTTCACGGTGATCTTCGTTGGCCCGTCGTCGGCCAGAGCCGACCTTGAAGCCATTGGCACGATCGCCATGACGGCGACCAGGAGGATGACAGCGGACTGAATGAGCCTGTGCATTGTGACCTTCATGGCTATGCCCTCTCGACCTGGGGCTTCAGCGTCACCGGCGCTTTCGCGCCGGCGGTGCTGTGTTCGCTCGTTTCTTCCAGTTCCCATCCTTCTTCCATTTCATCGATCGAGATGATCGGGAAGAACTTGGCAAAGACCGTCATGATGAAGGCGAATCCCGCGAAGGAAGCGATCGTGATGAGTATTTCGACGGTGGAAGGTGTGTATGCACCCCACTCGTAAGGGAGCAACGGAGCGCTCATCGACGGGACAACGATCACGAGGCGCTTGAGCCACATGCCGAGGTTCACGAGGACAGAAGCGAAAACGAGAATCTTCACCTTGCGAGTCCACGGAAGCGCGGCGAGCACCACCGGGACAATCTGCCCACCGATGAAGCCGAACCAGACCATAGCCGCGTAGCGACCGAAGAAGAGCTGGTTGATGAGAGCTCCGTCGCTGGCCTCCATCTTGTAGCTCATCGTCAGGAACTCGGCGAACGTGAAGTACAGATAGGCGACGCCAAAGACCACCATCAGGGTTGCCAGTAGCTTGAAGTGGCGTTCCGTCAGGAAGTCTTCGAGCCGGTAGACCCTCCGGAAGACATACATGAGCGTTATCAGGATCGCCGTTCCTGAATAGAGCGCTCCCACGGCAAAGTATGGGGCGAAGATAGTGCTGTCCCAACCCGAACGGTAGGTCATGCCGAAAATCCACGACACAACCGAGTGCGTCGCGATGCCAATCGGAATGATCAGGACGGCCATGATGGTGCCAGCCCGCTCGATACGCCGTCGCTGCTCAGGCAGCGCCTGCCACTTCATGCCGACTGCGGTGTAGAGCTTGCGCCGCGCACCGGAGACCTGGCCACCAAGCTTGTCACGCAGGATGGCCGAATCCGGGATGAGGAACAGGAAGAGGTAGATGATGCTCGCCGTGAGATAGGTCGGGATGACCATGATGTCCCACAGCAGAGGCGATTCGAGGCGTCCGTACATCAGCAGATGCAGGACGCGGTCGGGGCGCCCCATGTCGATCGCCGGCATGATGGCGCAGATGGTGAGGGCGGCAACCGTGCTCAACTCGGCGAAACGGGTGAGCGGCCGCCGCCATTCGGCGCCTGTCAGACGAAGAATGCCGGAAATGAACGTTCCCGCCATACCCAGCCCACTGAAGAAGACGAAGTTCGAGATGTAGACGCCCCAGGTCACGTTGTCATTCAACCCCGTGACGGCGAGGCCATCCTTGAGCTGGGTGGCATAGGCGACCGTGCCGGCCATGATCAGAGCGAGCAGGATTCCCATCCACACCATCCACGCCCGGGAGGTGCGAGTGAGCGGCGCCATGATTCGCTCTTCGAATCGCGCCCGGATTTCTTCATGAGTCATTGCTGCTTGAGTCACTTCGAGGCCCCTTGAGTCGAGGAGGAGCCGTGTTGCGGCATCCCCGAGCTATCGAGCGTCGCGCCCTGTTCTTCCCAGGACCGCGGCTGCTTGGCCTCGATGGTGCTGTCCACCGAACGGCCATACTCCTGACCGTGACCGGGGATATACCAGACGCGCGGCCTGGTGCCGAGCTCTTCTTTGAGGCGGTAGGCAGCGTTCTGACCGATGAAGCGGGAGAACTTCACGACTTCCTTGCCATTGGTCGCGACATCGGCGTTGAGGTCGGCCAGGTAGATGGCGAACATCGGGCAGGCCGTCGCACATGCCGGAAGTTTGCCGTCCTTCACCCGGTGTGCACAGGTCATGCACTTTTCGACCGTTCCCTTGCGGTGCGGGATCGGATATTCGGGGCTGTAGTTGGCGA
>Ga0153916_10002288_pt1 | contig 14086 bp, 2 predicted proteins | sample Opewatmetagenome_FD_109642 | JGI IMG/M metagenome (GOLD analysis project Ga0153916, IMG submission 109642) | Freshwater wetland microbial communities from Ohio, USA - Open water 3 Core 3 Depth 4 metaG | ecosystem: Environmental > Aquatic > Freshwater > Wetlands | place: USA: Ohio, Lake Erie, Old...
TCGTACTGCTGCGATGTAATCCAGAATTCTTGCATCTGTCTTTGATACTTTTTGAGTTGGTCCGAATCTATGAGGGAGCAACCAAGAGTAGTTGAATGCTGCATTCAGGGTCGATACAATCCACTCAGAGTCAAAACAATCAATCAGCCCTGACCAGCTTTCAAGGTCTCTCTCATATTGATTTTCAAAGAGTTCAACAAAGAACTGCAGTCTATCCTTCAAGAGAGGAGTCATCTCTCCTTCAAGGATGAGGATACCAATGATCTTCTCCCCACTATAGCTGTTTAGTCTGAGTCCGTGGTACTGGATTTCTTCAAGTGTGCCTCGCACACCGTCGCCCTTGATCTCACCATATACACTCGTAATTGCTGCAATGAATCCACTGATGAGGTCAGGCTGAATCCTCTCCTCTGTGAAGGGATGATAGAAGACGCATGTCCCTCTATCGAGATAGACTGCCATGAAGTGTCGAAGAGACTCTAGGTCGACAAACATCTGCAGCTGGTTTTCAAGCGATAGCTTGGCCTCTCTCTTCTTGGGTTTGACAACTCGATTGTAGGCAGCTACTACAATTCCAAGTAGAATAAAGGAACCAATAAGGATGCGACCGACAGGTGACATGATGAAGAAGAGGAAAAGCGCCAGGATTGGATTCGTACCAGCACCCACTGTGATGGTTCTTGAGGCGCTCCAGAGTAGTCGACTGCCGTCAAAGAGAGCTTCCGCCTCTATTGACTCGATGGTTCCGCCTGGAACATAGAAACTCCAAGTTGCAACTCCGTAGGAGTTGGTAATGTCAGACTGAGTAGGACCATCAAGCACTTGGACTGTCCCGTTCTCAAACGTGATTGTCACTACGAAGTGGACAGTCGCTCCAACGACCGCCTCACTTGTGTCATTAAAGCGCAGGGTGGCACTGAGCGATACAAGTTGTCCTTCTATACTCGGGTTCCCTTCAGACACCAATTCGAGATGGACTCCACGTTTACTATCTACTGTCAATTGCACGGAGTCTGATGCTGAATTTGCCAATGGAGCCGTAGCACTCACACTGAGAGTATATACTCCTGGAGCGACGTCCAGCACTATTTCAATGACATAGGAACCTGCGGAGTAGACTAGAGTATAATCAACACCATCTAGGGTCATAGTCACAATGGCTCCGGTTATTGGTGTACTGTGGACCGAATCTGAATAGGTGACAGTGACATTAAGGTTCCATTGTTCATACTCATGACTCAGTGTATTGACTGCGATCTCGGTCGTAGCTCGTACTGTCAGAGTAAGGAATATCGTGGTCGTCGTATACCCGTATCTGACCATAGTCACATTGACCGTATAGACACCCGCAGTCTGCGGCGGCGAGATATCATTTGTATAGTCGCCGGGCAAGTACGTTGTGTCAACTCCATTCACTGTGATGGTCAGATTTGCATCGACTATTGGTGAGCCAGTCGAGTCCTCGACAGTGATGGTCAACGGAGCATCTGTCGCGTAGTCGGTTGTATGCGAAGAAGCCGCCCAGGAGCTTGTGAGGGATGGGATGTCCTCGAGGACATACAGTGTTGCGAAGTTGGATTTTGTCTCATACCCAGTCCTGTTTGCCCATATAGTCAGTGAAGTGTTACCAAGATACTCACTGCCACTCAATCTGACTTCCCATTGTTCTGTAGTCGTATTATAGATCATATACACTGTTTGATAGCCAATGAACTCAATCCTGACCGAAGCTCCACTAATTGGCCCTGAGTTGTAGTCATACGTGACAGAGATAGTGATATCTTCAATAAAGGCGATAGTTCGATTTGCAGGATTCCATGTAACAGAGAATTGGACATCGGTTTCGACTGCAATACTGATTGTGAGCGTATCGTTGTACTGGGAGGCGTATCCTGCCTTCCAGGCACTTATGTTCAGTGAGATGGTTCCTGGGATTTCAGTGAAATCGCTTCCATGAAGCCCTATCCAGTAAACCTTTCTGTTATCATCCCATGCAAGACTATAGGTTTGGGCCTCAAATGTCACATTCACGGATGCATCTAGAATATTGGGTCCGCCTAGTTCTTTATAGGAAACAGTTAGATTCGTGTTCTGAAGATACGTGATGCTACTCCCCGGGGACCAGCTCCAGTTGAGGGGGAGAGTTCCGTAAGTGAGATCCACAAGAATAGTCAGATTTCGGTTCTCAAGAGCATACCCCTCCGCATATATGTATAGCGTGTAGGTTCCAGAAAACATACCTGCCGTTGACACTGATGCATTCCAACGGCCACTTCCCTGATCATCAAGGCTCGCATTTACGGTAGAACCAAATGAATACATGACAGTGGCTAGAGATGCATCAATGCCTCCTACGGGGAAGACTCTGGTGAAGTCTACACCTATCGGAAAAGAATCGTCTGTATATGCCTGAACATTGGTACTGTCTGCAATCAAGGATGTGGCGTAAAAGACAAACACTTCTTCTCTGAGATAGCCCGCTTCCAGGCCATTTGACCAGTATACTTCAACAGAATGAGTTCCGTTACCAGTGGTAGTCGCACTGATATCCCATAGAAAAGCTGAGTGTCCATCAAATGCTGGGATTTCAGCTGGAGCATATATAGCAGTCCCCATCTGAAGAACTGTAAGGTTCGTTGTTCCTCCTGTCATGGGGGTACTTGCCCCGTCTTCAATTGTGGCATCAATGTCCATATCCACGAGGTTACTGACATAACCTTCGATGGGTGAACTATCAGAGGAGTCTGACAGGTCGAGACCCGTCACGTAGTTAGGTGCAGTTGATGTTAGGGTCCAAGTTCCATCACTCAAACCACTACAGTAAACTACTGAACCGATTTTTGACTCAGAGCCATCTGGTGAAGTATCCAGGTAAAGACCAGTTGTAGTCCAGTCTAATGGGACATTGGTGATGTTCATGAATTGCCCAGTGATACCTGATACAACAGGGTATGCTATGTTACTAGATGCATTCCAGCTAATCGGTGAGGATGATGCTTCTACACTCCATAGTGTGGTACTAGTTGAGATTTGTTTGTACCAGAGAATCAGATTATAGTCGAGATATAATGATTGATTGGAATCCAATTGAATTGTGGTAAGATTTGCGAAACCCGTCGAAAAAGCCCAAGATAGTCCTGTCATTGAAGTGCCATTTGCAGCTATTGAAACCTCTTCAGGCGTTGAAAACTCAAGTGGGATGTCATCAACTCTATTCCATGGCAGGTATGTGTAGTTAAAGAGAGCCTCTACATATTTGCTATCCCATACTGTATTGAGTTTCTCGTAGGAAGGGAATGGACCATCGGAATCAGGATTATACGATTCTGAAATCCAGTAAATCGTAGGATATTTTGCAGGTATTCCCCCTTTAATCAATGTGGACCCATTGATTATTGCATAATATGTGGTTCCGCTATTCAATGGTGCATTTTCGCCAGTGACTGTAAGCCAGCTCGTCACACTCTCCGAGGGTGTGATATTCACATGGGCAGTGATAGAAGACGATGTTGCATAATTAGAGTTAATATGAACGCTAGCATTCCCGCGTTGGGATGGCACATATGAGTCAGTAACATAACAGATTGAATAGTTAAGCAATGTTCCATTGAACGGTTCATTATAGAATCCTTGCGCCAGCTGTGAGTGCCACGTACCTGATAAATCCACAATTTGGAAGTCTGTTGAATTGCCCACGATACCAATGACCTGTTTCTCTGGGGCAGCAACCAAGCTGCTAACATTCATTTCCACCTGATAGAGATGCCATCCAGGGATGTGATAGGGGCTTAGGTCAATTACTCCTTCATGGATGTTGGTTTTGGCATATGTGTTCAAGATGTCCACTTGTTGAGAATTGCTTTCTCTGGACATGAATACGATAGTATCCAGATTGCTACCGCTACTCCCTGCTGCTGATATGCTGTAGATCCCCTCATGACAAGAGTGAATTGGCCCTGATTCTTCCGAATTGTTGTAACTATTACTTCCAGTAATTGGCCCAGCCAACATTATTGTAATGACAATGAGGAGAATCAGTGTCTTTTTCATTCGTCTGCCTCACACCTACATTCACATATGCATCTGGCAAGCCATTCTTCTGCCGCACGGTTAGGAGCATTCGTTATTACGTTTTAATGGTACGGACAGACCGCTCTATATCCTTGCGATGACCAAGGCCGTTGTGATTACGATTGCTGATTATATATAGGTATCCTGATTCACTCAAGAAACACACTCTTCGATATTTAGATAGGTTCTTCGTTTTTCGGTATAGTGAATCGAGTCTTACCGCTATGGCTCTCGCTTCTTGATCAAACGTCTTGTGCCTTCGCGCAATTCATAGAATGATGAATCAGAGTCGAGCAAATCCTTGACGAGTATTCCAGTCTTGCTTGACGAGATGCCCATATATTTTGAAAGTTCAGCTCTAGTTATTCCTGATTCGCTTGCGCTCACTCTCTCTTTCATCTTGTCGATGGGGCCTACAACTGATATTGTTTCAGTTGAAGCAAGAATGCCTGAAGTCTCGATTGATGCTTTGATATTGTCTGCATGACTTCTTCGGCGTCTCATTAAAGCAAGGCTGGCAATTGGTACTGAAGCGCATCCAACTACAATCGACAACAAAACAGGGTCTCTGAGAATCATATCTAGCAATCCCAACTCCCCTGTTCTTACCAGTACAGCGGATGCCTCCGACTCCGCTGGCCATACAGATATCGATCCTGCATATTGAACTGTAATCCCTAGGCTTGCCGCATCTACAGGGACATAGAAGACATAAGTTGCAACTCCTGCGCTGTCTGTTTCGATGATCTGAGTATGAATTCTGATTATGTGAGAATCGTGAGGTGAGTCATTCTGAGGAATTATCATAACGAATAGTGTAAGGGGAATGCCGCCTACGGGTTGACCATTGTGTTGCACAATCGCCGAAATGACTAATCCGCTACCAGTTTCAATTTCATCTGCAACCTCAAGCGTTAGTACATAGGTCGACTTGGGCAGCACATCCAACTCGACCGCACCCTCCTTTGAGTCACAATCAACACCATTGGCAGTGATAGAGATGTTGTAGATGCCTGGGCTGATGTCACTCGGTAGTTGGATTGATAATGTGTAGTTCTGGGTTGACGCATCATACAGAAGGAAATACTGTACTCCTTCAAGTGTGGCTATAATGACAGCCCAGTCGATAGAGACAGAGTGCGCTTCGTCAAGGAATCTTGCCTGAATGATGATTGTTTCGTTTTCATATTGAGAAATCTGTGAATCCAATAGGAGTTCGGTAGGTAGTGACTCAATCTCAATTTCCACCTGACCAGTACCATTCTGATAACCTGTACATTGGAGAGTTATGTTGAAGGTATAGTTACCTGCGTGGAGCGAACTTCCGCCTATCTGCATCAGGTACGTACCATTGCCAAGAACCGTGACATTGTAGGAGCCAATCCAATCCCCGAAGAAGAGGGCTCCTGGTATCCCTGCACTCGTTCTGCTATCTAAGTATGAGAATCCAAGTATGATATCATCCTGTGCGTAGGCGATACAAATTGGGCTGTATGCCATCTCCGTCGGAATGGGTAGAACACCAATGGTAGTGACTCCGTATTGGTCTACAAAACCAAGGGCGGAAACTGCGATCGTCAAATTATGAACTCCGATGCCAAGTCCTGCTCCGTGAAGTACTACTGTCCAATGATTGGCTTCCCAAGTGGCAGCCTGCTCAATTCCGAGAATGGTGAGGTTGAGGGTTGCATCTGGAACGTAGCTTGAGTTGCTCATCTCGTAGAAGATGTACACAATCGTTGCTTCATCATAATAGAGTGAAGAGCTGAGTACTGACACATCCAGGATTGTTGTTGCAGGAAGCACAATGAGCGTATCACAATACCATCCATCGGCAAAGCCAGTCCTGTTTGCGGTCACCGTGACATTCCATGCACCCAGACCAATTACTGTTGCTCTGATACTGAAGTGCCACATCATATCAAGTGAGCTATATGTCAGTTCATGCATCGTGCTATTGATTGAGAGGCGAACCGAAGCTCCTAGAATCGGAGCATAGTCTTGGGTATACATCACGGAAACATTGATGATATCAACGTAGGTCGGCGCCAGACTCGAAGGCTGCCAAGTGACAATGAATGAATTTGCTGCAAGCGTGACATTCAGTCCCGTCGTAACATGACTCTGCAATGCATAACCGTAAAGCCACGCATTGATAGACGCGTCAAAGATACCAATCCCTATCTGATTTCCAGAGATAGATGTTCTCCAGGCGCCAGAAGAGTATAGAAGACTATACACTTGACCATTGATGGTCACATTCACAGTTGCGTTATTTGGAACATCACCATCATAGAATGTGTAGTCCACAACAACATTGAGTGAATCAGTGAATTCAATTGTGAGATTCAATGGGGTCCAAGTGATCGACAAGGTATTAGTCATGACTTGGTTAACCGTTAGGATTTCTGCAGACTCCGCAAAGCTGTATCCGTATGCCTGTGCTCGGACTATAATGGAATGAGGACCCAAATCGAGATAGACTCCTGATAGACTGACTACGAAGAAGTCACCTGACTCGATTAAGGGCAACGTTATGCTGCCATCGATCGTAATGTTGGCAATCACCCCGCCCTGCGGCACAATGTCACCAGTGCCTGCATAGGAGTAATTTGCCGAGAGATCAATCTGTCCAAGGTAGTCAATAGTAGTCGCACTCCAGAGCAACTCTAGACTAGTTGCAGCCTCAATGATATCAATGCTGATGCTTGAGTTAGTGGCGAACTCATATCCATACTTGCTAATGTTCACTACAACCAAATGATGTCCCAGATCGAATGTGTTGTTGAACTCGAACCAGTAAACACCACTCGCGCCTCTGAGTGTATAGGGAACTCCATCGACAGTAATCGTTTTCAGGATCGCTTCTTCAATCAGTCTTCCGTAACTGTCTCTGTACTCGACCTCCAGCACGATGTTCTCAGTCCAGTCAAGAGTCTCTGATATCCAAGATGCATTAGCTGAGGTTGGCTCCTCACGAATCACCAAGGCAGTCGAGGTCGATTGATCAATATAGACGGTTCCTGATGCCTCAATATCCACAATAGAGGACCCTATGCCGGGCGGATCCATATTGCCAGTGAAGGTAAAGCAATACGCTTGTGCAGATGCATTCCACGTCAATGGCCATGAGTCACTGCCAATTGATGCGCCTACTATCGCAGAAGGTACTGGCGAGCCATTGCTCATTCGATAGTAGACCATGAGAGTAGTGGATTCCACGAAACTGATACTGCTGCCACTCAACCAGCTCACTTGAATGGTAGTCGGGTCTCTCCTGACCTCAAGGGTTTCCGTTGGATCCTGTGCAAGGATGAATCCATACTTTGACACTACTATGACAAGATTATGGGTCCCAAATCCTGGCACGATGTCTGAGCCATTGAATCTTATGCCATATGCTCCTTCCGTGGCATTCCAATAGAGTTTCAACGTCAACAAGTCTATAGTGACATTTACCGATGCATCAAGTATTGGTGATCCATTACTCATTGAATATTCGACGAATAAATAGGTGCATTCAAAATAGGTGATAGTATCTTGGTGTGGATCACTCCATCGTGGTGTGAGCATTGTTGGCTCTTGGACAATCTCAAGGCTCAACGTACTATCACTCAGTGAATCGAATCCATCCCTGCCTGCACGGATTTCAAGTTCATGGTATCCCAGCCCCGGAAGTGGATCGGAGCCATTGAATACTAGGCGATATGTCTGACTTGCTTCATTCCAAGCGAGGTCCCAGTAATGCAGACCAATTGTGACATTCACAAGTGCGGAGGAAATCGCGGAACCATTTGACATTGTGTAGTTTACCACAAGGATGGTTGAGCCCACATAGGTGATTGTGCCACCTTCTATCCAGTAGCTGTGAATGTCCACTGATTCGGAGAGGATTACGAGCATACGGGAGTTATCCGTTGCATCCTTGTATCCCTCGTGGAGGAGGTATGTTGCTGAGATGTATAGAACAAAAGTACCCAGTCCTGGTGGGTCCATATTGCCAGTGAAGGTATACGTGTAGAGTTTCAAAGTCACATTATACGAGGCTACCCATGTATGTGTACCTATTCTGATTGTAACGAAAGCATCAATTACAGGTAATCCGTTTTCTGTCATTGAGTAGTTGATGAATAGAGTCGCACTCTCGACATATGTTATTGTATAATCGCCATCAAGCCAGCTCGCTTGAATAGAGGTGTCTTCCTGTACAATTGTAAGTGTCTGAGAAATATCTGAATGTGCAAGATGGTTCGCCTCCGAGGCAAGCACAAGGAATGTGTGAGGTCCAAGTGCTGGACTCGGCATGTCTGCGCCAGTGAATGCTATCTCATAGGCTCCTGAACTGCCATTATACGTCGCCTCCCAGAGCCACACATAGGATGCGTTTACAGTCGCAGTCAGAACTGGAGATCCGTTCAAGTAGCGATAATAGATCCTGAAAACAGTCACATCAAGATAGGATATTGTGTTGCTTGGAACCCAGTCAAATGCAACATATGTGTCCTCGGGTCTGATGGTCAGTTTTTCAGTCGAGGCCATTGCCGGGACGTATCCGAAACTTGATGCGTTTACCACAACGTCGAAGGTTGCATAGTGCAATCGAGGGTCATTTCCGTGAATCAACGTTTCATATGCGAAGCTTGAGCCGTTCCAAATAAGGCTCCAAAGATATCCGTTGATGGTCGCATTGAGTACTCCTGTTGTAATAGGCGAGCTATTACTCATGATGAACTGAGCTGAGAGTCTTGTTTCACTGAAGTACGTGATGTTATTGCCGCCAATCCATGAGATGACCAAACCTGTAGGCTCCAACTGCTTGGTCAGACTCTCATCGGAACTCGTCTGGCTCTGAAAGTCCGCCTGATGAGCCACGACCAGAATTGGATATGTCGTGAAGTCAAGTGCGCCATCGATTCCACTGAATGTTCTCTCGTATGAATGAGTCACCGAGTTCCAGACAAGGGGAAGCGTGACTCCATTTATTGTGGCATTGACAATTGCATCTGTGATCCAAGTATCGTTGTACATCCTATAGAAGGCTTGAAGCGTTGTCTTCTGCACATATGTTATGGTATCTCCATTTGTCCAAACAAGATCAAGCAAAGTCGGGATGACTGGAAGTGTTAGTTCTTCATCACCATTGATCTGTTCAATAAAGCCGTATTCCCATGCTCTGACTATAAGCGAATGAGTTCCAACACCCGGGACTGGATCTGATCCGTTGAACCTTAATTGATAGTATCCCTCAGTCTGATTCCAAAGAAGTGCCCATGTATGAGCCCCAATGGTCACATTCACTTTGGCATCAATTATTGCGATGTTGCTTCCATAGGTGTACTCCACAATCAGATATGAATAGCTAAAGAAGTCTGGATTATTCTTTTCATTTGCCCAACGTACCAGCAGAGATGACGGTTCTGTTCTTAGGATCATTTCTTGGAGCGAATCTGAGGTTGAATCAAATCCGTATCTCGATGCGGTCACAGACACAGGAAAAGTACCGAAACCAGACAGGTCAACATCGCCATCAATGAGTAGGTAGTACGTCTGAGCCGTCGAATTCCAATCTAGCAGTCTTGCGATGCCATCGAATGTCGCAATGACCATCGCACTTGTTATAGCACTGTTGTTACTGTTCATCAGATAGCTGATAGAGAGAATGCAACTGCTCGTGTATGTGATATTGTTGGTCGGAATCCATTGGACTATGAGTGTTGTAGGCTCATTCTGAATGACGAGAATTGAGCCATCAAATGCCGTGACGAAACCAAATCTCGACGCATTGATAAATAGTGTGTGAATGCCTAGACCTGGGAGCTCATCATCGCCGAAGAACTCCTGACGATAGGTTTCAGTACCACTGTCCCATGTGAGATTCCATGTCGTTGTATTGATGGTGACATACACGACTGCTCCTGTAATAGGTGATCCATCTGACATGGTATAGTTGATTGAAATTGTCGTGGATTCAACATACGTGATTACAGAGAGATCTATCCACTCAGTACTGATAGAGGTTGGTTCTTCTCTCAACACAAGATTCTCAGTATTATCTACCTGGTTAACAAAGCCATATTCCCCAGCTAGGATTGTCAAATCATGAATGCCTAAACCTGGAGGACTATCTGAACCATTGAATGCCAGAACATAGAAAGTCGAACCATCCCAGATCATATTCCAGAGTTGCCCATTGATAGTGACATTCACCCTAGCACCTGCGATGGGCGTTCCGTCATTCATCTTGTATGCAACAGTGAGGGTGGTCTGCTGCACGAACGTGATGTTGAAGCCCATAGACCAAGTTATCGTAAGTGAGGTCGATTCTAAGTTCGCTGTGAAGTACTCTGTATCATTCGTTTTTCCATCGAAACCCCACTTCCCAGCCAGCACTGTCACTGAATGAGCACCAAATCCTGGGAGGACGTCACTACCGTTCAGAGCGAGGTCATATGTTTCGGTTGCTGGATTGTAGTCAAGCTGCCAGAATCCCAACCCAATTGTAACATTCACGGTTGCTCCTATCACTGGGCTGCCGTTTGACATCGTATAGTTTACAGTAAGTATGGTTTGTTGAATGTAGGTGATAGTAGATCCATCCGACCAGGCAAGTGTTAGTGATGTTGGTTCCCATCTTAGTATGAGCGAATGACCTGCGTCTTCATGGTTCTCATAACCTTGTTTGCCTGCTCGTATAATGAGTGGATGTGTACCAAATCCTGGATTGCTATCAGTCCCATTGAAACGTATCCAATATGTGCCATCTGTTCCATTCCATTTTAGAGTCCATGTCGTCAATCCATCCGTAACATTCACAGCGGCAAATGGTATGGCACTTGTATTCGACATTTGGTAGGTCACTGTCAATACTGTGTACTCGACATATGTGATGTTTGTGCCATGTAACCATTGAACAGAGAATACTGTATACTCCTCATGTAGAGTAAGATCATACGAGCTGTCACTCTGACCCTCATAGCCATCCTTCCATGCCTGAATCAACAGAGTATAGGTACCCAATCCGGAAAACGCATCAGTGCCATTGAATGTTATTCTGTAGAGGCCGAGTTCGCTATCCCACTTTAGAGGAAAGGGAGTTTCATCAATTGTGACATTCACCGTTGCATCAGTGATAGCTGTACCTCCAATCCTTCTGTATTGTACAAGTAGGTCTGTAGTCTGAACATATGAGATGTTGTCCCCATTTGACCACTGAATTGCCAGGGATTCTGTGTCATGAATGAGAGTAGAGTGAATCACGCAACTCCGATTCTCTAGTGCGTACCCCTCTGCATACAGCACGGAGGTGTACGAACCAGGCGCTTTCCCTGCTGTCGAAACTGACGCCGTCCATGTTCCGTTGTCCAAGTCTGTCATGCTTGCATTCAATCCGCCATCAAACGAATAGATGACATAAGCAGAATCTCCATCAAGTCCATGCGGTGTAAATGTATCTTGAAAATGAACCCTAATCTCAAAGCTACTATCAGTAAAACCATCTACCTGGGGTGCAGAGGCTGTAAGAGATGTTGGATAGTAAACAATGAGATCTCGAGAAAGATATCCTGCATCGGTTCCATTTGCCCATAGCGCTTCTATGGAAAACACACCATTATCACTTGTAGTTGTATCGATATTCCATAGATAATGAGCCTTGCCGGATGCAACGCTCACATTGTCCGGTGACCATATTGCAGAACCCTGCCTGAAAATCGTGAGGTATGTATGCCCGGAAACGACAGAATCATTGTCATCCTCCTGCAGAGTAATATTGACATCGAGATCCGTAAGGATACTCGTCATTGTAGTCAAGCTATCATCGGAGGAGTCATAGGTATGTAATGCTGTCAGATGGTTGAACGAAGAGGCCTTCAGAATCCAGCTACCATTAGTGATATCATTGCATTTCACCATCGTCCCAATTATGGTATAGTGCCCATAGTTCACTGCAGGGCTTGTGCTGTTATATAGGCCAGCGATTGTCCAGGAATATGGTTTCGAAATGTTTAGAAACCGTGTAACAAGACCTGTTACTTGGGGGTAGTCAAGGTCAATCGTAGAATTCCATTCTACCATGCCGCCGGATTCACTGACTGCCCAATAAGTCGAAGTGGTATCATCTTTGCGATAAGAAAGCGTTATGTTATAATCAATGTTCACGGATTGATTGGTTTCAAATGATAGACTCAGCAAATTGGTATTCATTGATGAGAATTCAAAGGAATCTGATGAGATGTCAGTGGAGTTGACCTTTAGATCTATTTCCAAGGGTGAAGCAAAGACTAACTCCGAGTCAGTCGTTTGGTTCCAAGGTATGTAACTGTATCTCATTACTGCTTCCAGAGGCATTTCTATCCAAGTTGAGATTCCACGTTTGTAGGATTCAAAGAGTCCTTCGTCACCTTCTGCTGCCCAGATAATGATTGGATATCTTGGTAAGGGACCTGCTTTCTGAAGTTGAGAACCGTCAATTATCGCCCAGTATTTCTGATTTGATAATAGATTTGCATTCTCACCCGGAATTGTGACCCACCTCAAGACTCCCTCAGATGCAGTCATATTGACCGGACTAGTGATTGGCGATGATGTGCTATAGTTACTATAGATACTAAATGATGCGTTTCCCCTTACACTGGGAATGTATCCATCAGTCGCATAATTAATCGAGTAGTTCAATAAAATGCCATCATGAGGCTGCGCATAGAATCCCTGCGCCAATTTTGAGTAGAAAGTGCCCGCCTGTTCACTTATTTGGAAAAAATCACTTTCATATATGACACCAACAACCTCTTTCTCTACTTCCGCAATTATCGTTTCAATATCGATCTTTACATTGTACAGACTCCATCCATCGAGAGCATAACTATTCAAATCAACTACATCTGAATGTTCTAGTGGATTTGGATAGTCATTGAGTATGGCTAGATGTTTGCTTTCTAGTGTTCGTTCGAAATATCGAGTAGCATCTCTCTCATCTCCAATTTGTGAAGCAGATGCGACAACTAGGTTGTCGATAATCTCTGTATCTTGTGATTGATAAATCGGCGAATAAGACATATCCCCTGTTTGGCATATGGCTGAGCAAGCTGCAATTAGGATGAGAATTACTATTGCTACACGTCGCACCTTATTCTACCTCAGGCTGCAGTCGGTTCATAGACTGAAGGATTAGATCCAAATATCTTCCTTCTTCTGATTTGAAAAGGAGAGCTGTTATGTATAGCTTTTCATTAATAGTCCGGTTGGTCGAATTACGTATAGTAGGACGGACCTGCGTCTGCTGCGTCTGCTGGTTTTGGTCCTGTTTGCCCGGTGATGTCATTCAGGACTGCAATGACCATGTCGATTGCACTATGAAGGCGCCTCGTCGTGTCCCAGAGTTTCTGTTCTGAGAGTGTATCATCATAGATTCTGTCTGAGACAACAAAGCCCGGTCCTGGTGGCTGAGGCCCTGGTTGCCCCGGTTTCGGCTGTATGAATCCCAGGTTCACGTTTTGTGTGAAGCTGAACTTCAGCGCTTGCATCTGGAACTCCCGGAGTTTCTCAACATTCAGGAGCTGCTGGTGCTGCGGTGAGATCATGATCTGTGCTTCTATCTGAATGTACTTCTGGTCATTCGGGCGGACCACGGTGAAGAAGAACCGCATGAACTTGACCTTATACAGAAACTCAGCTCTCGGGTCTGAGATACTCTCGACCTTGGTGCCTTCTCTCGAGAACCAGTCCCGCACGGTATTCTTGATGTGGTCCAACTCGTCCACTTGTTACTCCTCAGATACCTTAGGCAGCGATGGGTTCTCACTTAACGCTTGTGCTATTCTCGGAACCACTCGACCCTCTCATAACCCGTAGGAGACCTGTCTGCATAGCAGGTTATCTGCTCCCTGACAGACTCGATCATCTGAGTATCTCCTGTCACCTGAATGATTCGGCACTCGGAGTTGCGCCTAGTCATGACCAAGCCAGAGGGGTCGACGACCTGGCTGTGACCAAAGTATGTCTTCTTATCGAATCCGAA
>Ga0153916_10002289_pt1 | contig 14075 bp, 9 predicted proteins | sample Opewatmetagenome_FD_109642 | JGI IMG/M metagenome (GOLD analysis project Ga0153916, IMG submission 109642) | Freshwater wetland microbial communities from Ohio, USA - Open water 3 Core 3 Depth 4 metaG | ecosystem: Environmental > Aquatic > Freshwater > Wetlands | place: USA: Ohio, Lake Erie, Old...
CGATGCCGAGCGTGGTCGCCGCGACCGTGATCGGGTTGAGCGGCTCTCGCGGCTGGTGCGGTGCCTTCCATGGCACCGGCACGACGATCGTGTCGAGCGGCTCGTCGAGGGGCGTGCCTCGCAGGGCAATTCCGCGGAGCAGGGCCTCTGCATGGGCAACGGACGGCGGGCCCGCGAGCACCGCCGCCGCCCGCAGCTCGCGGCCCATGCCCTGCAGGGCATGCCGGCGCACGCCCTCGGGCATGGCATTGAGGAGCGGGCGGAAGGCCGATCGTGACGCGTTCCGCACCACGTCCCTCGACCACGGATAGCCGCGGTAGCGCCCGGTCAGCCGCGGATGGTCGAGCACGAGCGAGACACCGATCGCCGGGACATGCGCCATCAGCGCTTCCTCCACGGTGGCGGCGAGCGTGCGCGTCGGCGAGGTCGCAGGCTCGAGCAGCGACGTCGCGGGTGCCGGGCTCGCGATCGTGTCCGCGCCGCAGGCGCCGAGCAACGCCGTGGCGCCACCACGATCGGCGGTCTCGGCGGCGGTGACGGTGACGACGAGGTCGGTGTCGAGGACGTGTGCACCGATCCGGGTCGCCAGGCCGCCGCCTCGCAGCTCGCGCAGCCCCTCGTCCGTGCAGTCGTGCACCACGACGGCGCCACGGAAGGAACGGGCCCGCGCCCGACGCAGCACCGCTTCCCGCTCGGCTCTTCGTCCGCGCCGCTCGAGCCCGCCCGCGACGAGGACCGTGTGGCGCTCGCCGGGCATGCCGAGCCGGTCGAGCTCGTCCATCACCGCCGCCAGCGCGTCCTGTCTGGGGTCGGCGTCGACGCCGGGAACGGGCAGCGTCGGCGGCTCGACCACGATCGTGGCCCTGCCGCCTCGCGTCACCAGTTGCTCGAGGGGCGCTCCGGAGAGCGGGTAGCGGAGCGCTTCGGCGACGGCCGCTCCCGTGTCGGCGAGTGGCTCGAGCGGTGGCGGCGGCGCCAGCAGGACCGCGTCGTCCTCGACCACTACGAGTTGCACACGTGAGCCGGCGAGAAGGGGAATCCTCTGCACGCGGCCCATCGTAGGGGCGAGCGGTGCCTCGCCCGTGCGCGCGTTGGTCGTCGTAGGGACAGGTCGTGGCGGCCTCACAAGGGAGGGCTCGCAGGGAACCGTAGGTTCCCGGCTTCAGGAGGTGTTCGCGCGGCGGAAACCCGCGCGAGCGGGTTTCCGAGCTTTCGCGAAAGCGAAAGCCCGCTTGCCGACAAGGCTAGTGCCCGACGATGCGGTGCACGCGCACGAACGTGGGCCGGAAGCCGAGACGCGGCCACGTTCGGGAGGAGAGCAGGTTCGTCACCCGCCAGTCCGTTACGACGGTGCTGTACCCGGCCTCAGCCGCCCAGGCGATCACGGCCTCGCCGAGCGCCCGGCCGAGGCCGTGGCCGCGGGCCTCCGGCAGCACGGCCGCGAAGCCGAGGAAGCCGGCGTCATGGGGGCGCGCGACGCTTCCGTGCAGGCTCGACTTCTCGACCGAGCAGGCGATCGCCGAACCGACGACCCGTCCGTCGAGCTCCGCGACGAAGTTCGTGAGCTCGGGGTCGTCGATCGCCTCGTCCCACTCCTCCAGTGCCTCCTCCAGCGTCTGCATGCCTCCGCTGGAGAACACGGGCGAGAGCGCCTGGTGCTGCGGCAGCACGAGGTCGAGCGCCGCCAGGGCGGCGATGTCATCGCGCGTGGCACGGCGCACACCGGCCGGCAGGCCCGCGGCGGTCGTCGCGGGCGCCTCGCGCAGCGCATGCACGTGCTGCTGGCCGAAGCAGAGCCTGAACCAGGCGTCGACGAGCGCCGGGTCCGTCGCCGGCACGACGGCGTAGTGCGCGACGCGCCCCTCCTCGACCCAGCGGGCAGCCGCCAGGGCGTAGACGTCGCGCACGTCCTCGGCCTGCTCGACGGCGTGTCCGGCCGCCTCGACCCAGACGTTCGGGCCCCAGGGGCCGTCGCTCTTGCGAGCCCCGAGGACGTACCCGACGATCCTGCCGTCGCGCGCGCCGACGGCGCCGGAGGCACCCTCCCGCCTCCACAGGAGCTCGATCTCCGCCCGCGCGTCGTCCTGCTGCTCGAAGCGCGGGTCGAGCAGAGGCTCCGATACGCGCTGCAGCCGATGCCGTTCGGCGAGCAGCCGGGCGGCGTCGTCGAGGTGCTCGTCGGCGAACGGGATCACGGAGAGGGCGCTCATGCGGGCGACGGTAGCGGTGCCCCTGTCCTCCTCGGGGATGATGTTGGAGCCGTAGACTCGCAACGGATGGCGCCGAAGACGCTGACAGGTGAGGAGCTGCAGGTCGACGACGGCCCCGCGCGCGACGCCGAGCTCTTCCTCGTCGACGGCAACAACCTCGCCTACCGGGCGTTCTTCGCGCTTCCGGAGGAGCTCGCCACGAGCGACGGCATGCCGACGAACGCGCTGCTCGGGTTCGGGAACATGCTCTTCAAGCTGCTCTCCGACTACCGGCCGCGAGGGGTGGCGGTCGCATGGGACACGCGGCCGACGCATCGCGTCGAGATCTCGGAGAAGTACAAGGAGGGCCGCAGGCCGATGCCGGACCTGTTGCGGGAGCAGTTCCCGTACCTCCGGCCGATCGTCGAGGCCTTCGGCTACCGCAACCTCGAGTTCGAGGGCTGGGAGGCGGACGACGTGATCGCGACGATCGCGACGCGCGCAGACGAGGCGGGAGTGAAGACGTGTGTCGTCTCGACCGATCGGGACGCCTTCCAGCTCTGCTCCGAGAACGTCTGCCTGATGATGACGCCGCGCGGCGTCTCCGACGTGCACGTGTACACGCCGGAGCGGGTCGAGTTGCGCTACGGCGTCCGCCCCGACCAGGTGCCCGACTTCATCGGGCTCAAAGGCGACCCGTCCGACAACATCCCCGGCATCCCGGGGATCGGCGACAAGACCGCCGGCCAGCTGATCGCCCAGTACGGCTCGCTCGAAGCAGTGATCGAGCACGCCGACGAGCTCTCCCCGGCGCGAGGAAAGGCGGTGCGGGAGCACGCAGACCAGGCGCGGGAGTCGAAGCTGCTCGCAACGATGCGCCGCGATCTGCCGCTCGACGTCGATCCGGCCGCGCTCGTCTCGGGTGCGCCGGACCGCTCGCAGCTGAAGGAGATGTTCAGACGGTTCGAGTTTCGGGCGTTGCTCAGCCGGGTCGACGAGCTGGACGCTGCTCTGCCTGCTGCCGAGCAGCGTCTAGAGGGGACGGTCGTTCCCTGGGTCGAGGGTCGCCCTGAGCCGCTGCACGGGCCGGTTGCCGTCGTGCGCGACGGAGATCGCGTCGCCGTCGCGCCGGCGCACGGCCCGGTGGTCGTGTGGACGGCTTCGCTCGACGATCTTGCAGTCGCCCTGCGCGACTGCAAGATTGTCTCGCACGATTACAAGGCGCTTCGGCTGCCGTTCCCGCCAGCGGACGACACGATGATCGCCGCCTACCTGATCGAGCCGGGACGCTCGGAGTACCTGCTCGACGATCTGGCAGCCGAGTACGGCCTCGAGGTCGTGCCCGAGCCGGCCGCCGAGGAGACGACTGCAGCTCTCGTCCGCCATGCCGAGGCGGCGCGCCGGCTTGCCGCCCTCATGCGCGAGCGTCTCGTCGAGCGCGGCTCGCTCGAGCTGTACGAGCAGATCGAGCTGCCGCTCACCGCGGTCCTCGCGGCGATGGAGGACGCCGGCGTGAAGATCGACACCTACCGGATGGGGGAGATCACCGCACGGCTCGCCGACCGGGTCGAGGAGCTCGAGGCCCGCGCCACCGAGCTCGCGGGCGAGGAGTTCATGCTCGGGTCGACGCAGCAGGTGGCGCGGATCCTGTTCGACAAGCTCGGCCTCACTCCGGGCCGAAAGGGCAAGACCGGCTACTCGACCGACAGCCGCGTGCTGCGCGGCATCCGGGCGGAGCACGAGATCGTCGGCGTGATCGAGGAGTGGCGGGAGTACTCGAAGCTCCTGAACACGTACCTGGGGCCGCTGCCGTCGCTGATCTCCGCCGACGACGGGCGCCTGCACACGACCTTCAACCAGACGGTTGCGGCGACCGGTCGCCTGTCGACGTCGAACCCGAACCTCCAGGCGATCCCGGTCCGCACCGACCTCGGGCGTCAGATCCGCTCGGCGTTCGTCGCCGAGGAGGGCAACCGGCTCGTCTCCGCCGACTACAGCCAGGTGGAGCTGCGCATCCTCGCGCACGTCTCCGGCGAGCCGGTGCTGCGTGAGGCGTTCGAGCGTGGGGAGGACATCCACACGGCGACCGCAGCCGAGGTGCTCGGGAAGGATCCCGCCACGCTCACCCGCAGCGAGCGGGACGTGGCGAAGATGGTCAATTTCGGGATCATCTACGGGATCTCGTCGTTCGGGCTCTCCGAGAACCTCGAGATCCCGCGCGAGGAGGCGCAGGCGTACATCGACACCTACCTGGCACGCTTCCCGCGGGTGCAGGAGTTCATCGCGCGCACGATCGCGCAGGCTGCGGCCGACGGATACGTGACGACGCTGCTCGGCCGCCGCCGGCCGATCCCGGAGCTGCGCGCCTCCAACCGTCAGACCCGCTCGCTGGGCGAGCGGCTCGCCGTCAACACGGTGATGCAGGGAACGGCTGCGGACGTGATCAAGGTGGCGATGATCCGCGTTCACGAGCGGCTGCGTGCCGAGGGGCGGAGGGCCCGGCTCGTCCTGCAGGTGCACGACGAGCTGCTGCTCGAGGCACCCGACACCGAGATCGGCGCGGTGAAGGAGCTCGTCCGCGCCGAGATGGTCGGCGCCTATCCGCTCGATCCACCGCTCGCCGTCGACGTCGGCGTGGGCGACAACTGGGCGGACGCCAAGACCTGAGGCACCAGGCTTCGGCGAGGTGACTGCCTGATCGCCGAGTGGTGTCATACCACGCCACCGTCCGGTGACGGTCCGGTGTGCGGCGCCGTTCGCCGTGGGGCGACGCTGTAGAACCGGACCCGGTAAGGCACGTCCAAACCGGAGCAGGGGAGACCAGTGACGAACCGCATCGCCGTGCTCTTCGCGGCCGCCTCGCTCACGCTCGCGCTCGGCGTCGCCCAGGCGCCCGCGGCGCCGGTGCAGAAGGAGACGGCTGCCAGGACGGCACGCCGTTCTACGGCTCCGTGTTCCAGCTCCTCGCCGCGAACGTCGTCGACCGAAGCACGCGAAACCCGCTGCTGCCCGCTTTCGAGATCAAGAACGTCAGGGGGACGAAGATCGCGTTCATCGGTGAGACGCTGGAGGGCACGCCCGAGATCGTCACGCGCGACGTCCCGCCGGACGCGGAGATCGAGGAGCTGATCCAGCGCTACAACACGATCGCCGGCCCGATTCGCTTCCGCGTGGTCGGGAAGATCACACAGGACATCGTCCGGGCGCAGAACGCCGCAGGAGAATCGCCGCTCGGCCTCGATCACGATCGACGGGCAGCCGATCGATCTGGGAACCGGGTTTCGTGTGACCATGAACAGCTTCCTCGCAACGGGCGGCGACGGCTTCACCACCTTCACGCAGTGCACGAACCAGCTCGGCGGCGCCGTCGACATCGATGCGCTGGCGAGCTACTTCGCGAGCCAGGGCACGGTACAGCCCGGCCCCGTGAACCGGATCCAGCGCCTGCCGTAAGGCGCGGCGCCCGATCCGACGGCCTTCCCGGGGTCCGGAGACCCCGGGAAGGCCGTCACGAGCTCGTGGAGCGTTCGATGGCGGGCGACACAGGTCATTCGGCAGAGGGGCAGGTCTTCCGCGACTCGCGATTTCGCGCACGCGAATCGCCGCTATACTCCCCGCTCGCCATGGCCAACGACACCATCGAGAGTCCTATGTCCTCCATCGAAACTCCCGTCCTCGCAGACGGTGTCTGGATCACCGGCCCCGACGGGGAGTTGATTCCGGACTACGACGCCACCTTCCCCACGATCAACGAGGGCGAGGTGGTGCACGGCACCGTCGTGCGCGTGGACAAGGACGAGGTGCTCGTCGACATCGGCTACAAGTCCGAGGGTGTGATCCCGGTCTCCGAGTTGTCGATCCGCCGCTCCGTGAACCCGGCGGACGAGGTCTCGGTCGGCGACGAGATCGACGCGCTCGTGATGACGAAGGAGGACGCCGAGGGGCGCCTGATCCTGTCGAAGAAGCGCGCCCGCTTCGAGCTCGCCTGGAAGGCGATCGAGGGCGCCGCCGAGAGCGGCGAGGCGGTCATCGGCAAGGTGATCGAGGTCGTCAAGGGCGGCCTCATCCTCGACCTCGGCGTGCGCGGCTTCCTGCCCGCGTCGCTCGTCGACATCCGCCGTGTCCAGGATCTCGACGAGTTCCTCGCCAAGGAGCTCCGCTGCAAGGTGATCGAGCTCAACCGCTCGCGCAACAACGTCGTCCTCTCGCGCCGCGCAGTCCTCGAGGACGAGCGCAAGGAGATGCGCCAGGCGATCCTCGACCGGCTCAACCCGGGCGACGTGGTCGACGGCCAGATCTCCAACATCGTCGATTTCGGCGCGTTCGTCGACCTGGACGGCATGGACGGCCTGATCCACATCTCCGAGCTCTCGTGGAGCCACGTCAACCACCCGTCGGAGGTGCTCGAGATCGGCCAGACCGTCAAGGTCAAGGTGCTCGACATCGACCGCGACCGGCAGCGCATATCGCTCGGGCTCAAGCAGACGCAGTCGGATCCCTGGCAGCAGGTGCTGGAGCACTACAGCGAGGGTGACGTCGTCGAGGGCCGGGTCACGAAGGTCGTCACCTTCGGCGCCTTCGTCGAGATCCTGCCGGGCGTCGAGGGGCTCGTGCACATCTCCGAGCTCGCACAGCATCACGTGGAGAACCCGCGCGAGGTCGTCTCGCAGGGCGATCCCGTCAACGTGCTGATCCTCGAGATCGACGGCGACCGCCGCCGCCTCTCCCTCTCGCTGAAGCGGGTGGAGGAGGGAGCCGAGCCGCTCCCGCGCGCCGACGGCGGCGAGTCGGTGCACCTGACGCCGAACCTGCGGCTGTCCGAGGAGGCGTTCCCGGCCGACGGCTCCGCCGCCGAGCCGGCGGAGGAGGCGGTCGTCGCGGAAGCCGCGGCAGTCGAGGTGGCCGAGACTGTCGCCGTCGAGCTCGCCGAAGAGGCCGTCGCCGAGGCGGAGCCCGAGCCCGAGCCCGAGGCCGAGGCTGACGCGGAGGCCGGCGAGGCTGTCGTCGCCTCCACCGACGAAGCCGAGACCGCCTAACACCCGTGTCTCGCCCGGTCGCGGTCGCGATCACGGGCGGCATCGGTGCGGGGAAGAGCGCCGCGCTCGCCGCGTTCCGCGCGCACGGCGCCGCAACGGTCTCGAGCGACGAGATCGTTCACCACCTGCTCGCGACCGACGACGGTGTCCGCGACGCCCTCGTGCAGCGGTTCGGGAAGGAGATCCTGGGGGAGGACGGACGGCCCGACCGTGGCCGCATCGCCTCGATCGTGTTCGGCGACCCCGAGGAGCTCGCCTTCCTCGAAGGTCTGTTGCATCCCCTCGTCTCGCGGGAGTACCTGCAGTGGCGCGAGCAGCTCGCCACGCTCGAGCATCCTCCCCGGGTGTGCGTGACGGAGGTGCCGCTCCTGTACGAGTCGGGCGGCGAGTCGCGCTTCGACAAGGTCGTCGTCATCACCGCGCCGAGGCAGCTGCGCGAGCAGCGGCGCCGCGTTCCGCTCGACAACCGGGACGCGCGCCTGATCGACGATCGCGAGAAGGTCAAGCGCGCGGATTTCCACTACGTCAACACCGGGACGTTCGAGGATCTCGACGCCTGGGTCGGCGAGGTGATGGCAGTCCTGCTCGCGCCGGAGCGCGAGCAGGACTAGCGAGGACATGCCGGTGAAGCGACTCGGGCTGCTTGTCGCACTCGTGGCCGTGGTGGCCGGTGTCGTCATCATCGTGCTTCGCGCCGACCCCGGGTTCGTGCAGCGGATCCGGTATCCGCTGCGCTACGAGCAGATCGTCGCGGCGCACGCCCGGAACTACGATCTCGACCCCGCGCTGCTCGCCGCGGTCATCTACACCGAGAGCAAGTTCGACGCCGATGCGCGGTCGGGCGCGGGGGCGCTCGGCCTCATGCAGCTGTTACCGGACACGGCCAAGGGGATCGCCCTGCGCACCGGCGGAGCGAAGTTCGTCGTCGACGACCTCTTCGTGCCGGAGGTGAACGTGCGCTACGGCTCGTGGTACCTGCGGAACCTGCTCGACCGCTACGGGGACGAGCGCACGGCCCTCGCCGCCTACCACGCAGGGCAGGGCAACGTCGACCGGTGGCGCGAGCGGGGCGTCGGCATCCAGTTCTCCGAGACCCGCAGCTATGTGGACAAGGTGGAGCGCGTCAAGAAGGTGTACGCGTCGGCGTACGCCGACGAGCTGGGCCTGCCGTAGGGGCCGGGCGTGCCCGGCCCGCCCTGGTTTCCATACGATGGCGGCGTGACGCCTTCACCCGACCGCGCCTACGCCGACCTGCTGCTCGACGCGTGCCTGGGCGTCGAAGCGGGCTGGCAGGTGCTCGTCGTCGGCTCCCCGCTCGGGCGGCCGCTGCTCGAGGAGCTCGTGGGCGGCCTGGCGCGCCGCGGCGCGTACGCGCTGCCTCGGATCTCGTTCACGGGACGGGTGGCGCTGCAGGATCTCGGCTGGGCGCTCGAGGCCCCTCTCGACCTGCTCTCCCGGCCCGCCCCGCTCGAGGTGGAGGCGCTCCGCACCTGCGACGCGCTCGTCGCCGTGGACGCACCCGAGAACACGCGCGCGGTGGCCGCGCTTGCGCCGGAGCGGATGCAGGCGCTCCAGGGCGCCTACCGCCCTGCGCTCCAGCGGCTCATGAGCCACGAGGTGCCGTGGGTCGGTTGCCAGTACCCGACGCCGGCGCTCGCTCAGGACGCGGGGATGAGCACGGCGGCGTTCGCGGAGTTCCTCTACGGCGCCTGCCTGCGCGACTGGGGCGCCGAGCGAGAGCGGATGCTGCGGTACGCGGACCGGTTCGACGGCGCCGACGAAGTGCGGATCGTGGGAGGCGGCACCGACCTGCGCCTGGGCTTCGGGGGCCGCTCGATGAAGGTCGATGCCGCCGGCTCGAACATGCCGGGCGGCGAGTTCTTCGGCTGCCCGGTGGAGGGATCGGCGTCCGGCGTGATCACGTTCTCCGATTTCCCCGCCACCTTCGCGGGCCGTGACATCGCGGGCATCCGCCTGCGCTTCGAGGACGGCGTCGTCGTCGACGCGTCCGCCGAGACGAACGAGGAGTTCCTGCTCGAGACCCTCGATCGCGACGACGGGGCGCGCCGCGTGGGCGAGCTCGGGATCGGCTGCAACCCGGGCATTACGCGCTACATGCGCAACACGCTGTTCGACGAGAAGATGGACGGCACGGCCCACATCGCGCTCGGGAACAGCTACCACGACCTCGGCGGCACCAACGTGTCGTCCATCCACTGGGACATCGTCAAGGACCTGCGCCGCGGCGGACGCATCGAGCTCGACGGCGTTACCGTGCAGCAGGACGGGGCCTGGCTCGCCGCGTAGGGGCGAGGCCGTGCCTCGCCCTCGGGTGCCCGGGCCCTACGAGGGCGGTAGAACGTCCTCGAGCATGTGACGCCAGAGGTTGTCCAGCATCCGGCGCACGGGCCAGAAGGTTGCCGAGCCTCCGAAGTCGAGCACGCCGGCCGAGAAGACGCGGGCGCCCGCGGCCGTCTCGTAGTACGCCATCTCGGCGTGGAGGCCCGGGCCGAACAGGCTCGGGATCAGCGCCACCACCTTCGTGCCCGGCGGTGAGTCCGGCGTCGTGCCGTCCACCTCGATCCCGTAGCCGCCGACCATCTCGCCGAGCTTGGAGCCGTTCTGCAGTCCCGTTCCCTGGAACAGCCACGGTGCCGCCTCGGCGTCGATCACGTAGAACGGGCCCTGCCTCGTCCCGTCGTCGTTGGCGCGATACTGGACGCCGCAGAGCCGGGCCTCCGGCCGGCCGAGGTCGCGCCACTGCCTGACTCTCCGCATGGTCGCGCCCCGCTTCTCGACCTTCCAGAAGAAGTTGTTCGCGGAGAGGAAGACGAGGCGGCCGCCGAGATCGCGAAAGCGCTCGACCACGTCGTAGGCGTGCTCGGTCACGTACTCGCTGTGACCCGGGAAGACGACGAGGTCGTACAGCGCACGAAGCTCGTCGCCGGAGGCGATCGCCTCGAGGTCGTCGTCGGCGAGGACGTCGGGCTTCCAGCCGGTCCACTGCAGCCACTTGAGGAACGGCAGGTCGTAGCGCCGGAAGCGGGGCGGCACGCCCCGGTCGCGGTACGGGCGGTCGAATCGCACCGACGGGCTCCCGCCCGCATACCAGGTGTCGCCCCACCCGTCGCCGTCGGCGTCGTAGAAGTTGTACGCCTGCCAGGTGTTCGTCGGCAGCACGACCGCCTGCCGGGTCGCGCCGAGCGCCTGCGGTCGCAGCACGAACGGCGCGAACCCCACGCGTCCGTCCGGGGCCGTGAGCGTCACCGCGTAGAGCCCGGTCGACCAGTCGCCACTCTGGACATCGATCGTGACCGGCCCGGAGCGCTTGCCCGTCCAGTCGAGCTGCACCGGCTCTCCGACGGGGGCGCCCTTGAGCTCGTCCGCGCGGTCGGTGCTCTCGGCCTCTGCGCCGCTCCTCAGGAACTGCAGCGTCAGCGAGGGCACGTCCGCGAGGACCGTCAGCTCCATCGGCTCGCCCGGGACGTAGGAGCGGCGGCCGAAGACGGCCTCGATCCCGAGCACCCGCACGACCGCGGCTCGCTGTCGCTCGACCGACTCCGGCCGGCGGTCGCCGAGGACACGCACGCCCTCGCCGGTCTCGGTCGTGAGGCGGATCACGTAGGAGCCGACCGGCGTGGCCGGCGCGGGCGTCCAGGTCAGCTCGTGGGCGCCGCGGCCGAGCTCGAGCTCCGTCTGCCAGGCCACTCTGCTCTGGCGCAGCGCCGTGCGCACCGCTTCGAGCTTCACCGAGCCGGCGCGCTCGAGGTGGAAGCGGATCGCGGCGGTGTCGCGACCGGGGACGCCCGGTGCGACGGTCGCGAACAGGTCGCGGTCGCCGGCGTAGCGCCGGCCGAGGTTCCGCGCCGATACGCTCCGCAGCGCCGGCGCGCGCCCGCGTGCCCCGAAGGCGGCGCGAGGGGCGAGGAGGAGACCTGCGAGCGAGGTGGCGGCGGCGAGAAAGCCTCGGCGTGTCGACGGGAGCACGCCGTGACGATACCCGGGAGCTCTCAGGGAACTGTGAGCTGCCGCCAGAGGTTCTCGAGCAGCCGCGACACGGTCGGTATCAGCGCCGTGCCGCCGAAATCCATCACGCCGGCGGCGAACACCCGCGCGCCCTGCGGCGTCTCGTAGTACGTCATCTGAGCCGTGAAGCCGGGTCCGTAGAGGTCGGGAACGTCGGCGAGCACCAGGGTGCCCGGCGGGCTCGCCGACGTCGTCTGGTCGATCTCGATGCCGTAGCCTCCGAGCTCCTGGCCGAACGTGGCGCCGTTCGAGAGGTCCGTGCCCGCAAAGAGCCACGTGGCCGTGTCGGCGGCACGCACGACGAACGGGTGCTGGTTGCGGCCGTCGTCGTTCGCCCGGTACTGCACGCCGATCAGGGCGGCTTCCGGGCGCCCCAGGTCACGCCACTTGCGGGTGCGCCGCAGCACGTTCCCCTCGCGCCGCACCTGCCAGAAGAAGTTGTTGGCGGACAGGAATGCGAGGTTGCCTCCGAGGTCGCGGTAGCGCTGGATCAGGTCGTACTCCTTGGTGGTCACGTACTCCGTGTGGCCGCCGAAGACGATCAGGTCGTAGAAGCGGGCGAGCGTGTCGCCGCTGTCGAGCACCTCGAGGTCGGTCTCGGTCAGGTAGTCGGGTTGCTTGCCGCGCTGGGCGAGCCAGCGCAGGAAGCCGAGGTCGTACTTGCGGTACTGCGGCGGCACCCCGCGGCGGAGGAAGGCCCGTCCGAGTCGGACGGTGCTCTGCGCCCCTTTCGCATACCAGGTGTCGCCCCAGCCGTTCCCGTCCTCGTCGCGGAAGTTGTACGCCTGCCACGTGTTCGTGGGGATGATCACGGCGACCCGGGTCGTGCCGAGCTGGGCGGGGCGAATCACGAACGGCGCATAGCCGATCCGCCCGTCCTCGGCTGTCAGCTTCGCGAAGTAGACGCCGGACGGCCACGCTCCGAGCGGGACGGGGACCGTCGCCGGCCGGTCGACGCTCGACCACGGAACCTGCGTCGGGTCGGTGACGGGGACGCCGTTCATGACGGTGTTGTCGTAGGTCGGCACGTCCTCGGGCCCTGCGCGGAAGACCTGCAGCTGGAGCGCGAGCGCGTCGGTGGCGACGCCGAGCGTCGCGGTCTCGCCGGGGACGTAGCTCTCCCTGGTGAAGCCTGCGTCGACGCCGAGCACGCGGATCACGGGCGTCGTCTTCCGTCTCCCGGTCTCGGCGTTCCTGGCGCCGTACGACCTCCTGTTGCCGGCTTCGTCCCGAACGTCAAACAGCACGAGATAGGTGCGCGGCGTCATGGTCGGCGGCGGAGCCCACGTCATCGTGTGGCGTCCTGCGCCGAGGGTCGCCGTCGTCTCGAGGACCGGCGTGGGGCGGCTCAGGGTGCGCGTGACGGCGAAGCGCACGGTCGCACGCTCGGTGAGCGTGAACGAGACACGCGCGGAGTCCCGCAGCCGGTCGCCGTTCGGCGAGATCGTCGTCAGCAGTGCGTTGTCGCCCGCGTAGGGCAGCCGGGACCGTGTGAAGGCGCGAAAGCGCAGGAGCCGCGGCGCGGCGGTGTCGATGCGCAGCGAGCGCCGCGCGACGACGCGGCCGGCCTCGGACGACACGATGCGTACGGCATAGAGGCCGTCCGTCACCCTGCGGCCGGCGAGACGCCCGTTCCAGCGCAGCCGCACGAAGCGTCGCGTCTGTGGCTTGGCGAGCCAGCCCACGTGCCTGCCGCCGCTCGTCAGCTCCACCCCCACGTGCGCGCTGCGGGGGAGCGCCATGTCGATCGTGAGCTTCCGGCCCTGCTCCGGGGAGAACGTCGGCGCCCCGAGCGACAGCGTCGCCCCGTGGGCGGCGGCGGGTGCTGCGAGGGTGGCGGCGACGAGCGCGAGCGTGAGGCGGCGCATCGGGCCGGATGCTAGCCGTGGCCCCGGCGGGAACGCCCGAGGGAACGCATGTTCGCTCCGTTAGGATGGTGTCGTGCCCGACCTGCGCGTCACCGCCGCCTATGCGCCCACGGGCGACCAGCCGAAAGCGGTCGCGGAGCTGGCCGCGTCGCTCGAGGCGGGCAACCGCTTCCAGACGCTGCTCGGCGCCACCGGCACCGGCAAGACGGCGACGATGGCGTGGATCATCGAGAAGCTGCAGCGGCCGGCCCTCGTGATCGCGCACAACAAGACGCTCGCGGCCCAGCTCTGCAACGAGTTCCGGGAGTTCTTCCCGGACAACGCCGTCGAGTACTTCGTCTCGTACTACGACTACTACCAGCCCGAGGCGTACGTGCCGCAGGCCGACCTCTACATCGAGAAGGACTCCTCGCGGAACGACGACATCGACCGGCTGCGGCACGCCGCCACCTCGAGCCTGCTCTCGCGCCGCGACGTCGTCATCGTCGCCTCCGTCTCCTGCATCTACGGCCTCGGCTCGCCCGAGGAGTACGAGAAGCGCGTCGTGACCCTGAACGTGGGGGAGGAGCACGACCGCGACCAGATGCTGCGCAAGCTGATCGACACGCAGTACGTGCGCAACGACACGCTGCTCGGGCGTGGGCGCTTCCGCGTCAAGGGCGACGTGATCGAGGTGCAGCCCGCCTACGCGGAGACGGCCTATCGGATCTCGCTGTTCGGCGACGAGGTGGAGCAGATCTCGCACTTCGACCCGCTCACCGGCGAGGTGTACGCGAAGCTGGACACGCTGACCCTGTTCCCCGCCACCCAGTACGTGACGTCGAAGCCGACGATCGAGGCAGCGCTCGACGGCATCCGCGCCGAGCTCGACGCGCAGGTCGCCCGCTTCGAGGCGGAGGGCCGCCTGCTCGAGGCCCATCGCATCCGGCAGCGCAGCGAGTACGACATGGAGATGA
>Ga0153916_10002290_pt1 | contig 14073 bp, 17 predicted proteins | sample Opewatmetagenome_FD_109642 | JGI IMG/M metagenome (GOLD analysis project Ga0153916, IMG submission 109642) | Freshwater wetland microbial communities from Ohio, USA - Open water 3 Core 3 Depth 4 metaG | ecosystem: Environmental > Aquatic > Freshwater > Wetlands | place: USA: Ohio, Lake Erie...
AGCCGCTCCGCGTGCTCGATGAGCTGCAGGTCGCGCTCGAACGCCAGCGTCGGGTTCTCCCCCGGCGGGTGCGAGGGCATCATGAACATGCCGAATTTCATCTCGTCCTCCGTTCCGTGCCCGCGACACGCCCGCGGCGAAGCCGAGTGTAACTTGGGAAAAGCTGAAACGTAAGTGGAAGCGGTGCGAAGGGTCCGCGCCAGGCGAGATACTTCGCTTCGCTCAGCCAGACGCCGCGAATGCCCTGACCCTACCGCCGTCCCCGGAACAGGCCCTTGAGCTGCTCAATCACGCCGCCCGGCCGGCCGCCGCGCTCCCGCGTCCGATACCACGCCTTCTGCGCCGACGCCGCCCGCCGCAGCCCGGACACCCTCTCCTTCATGATCACCAGCACCCGGTCCGACTCTCCCGCATCGAGCCACCAGCCGTGTCCCTCGGCGCAGGCGTCCAGCTCCAGGTTGTAGGCGCGATAGTCGAACGCGTGCATCGGCGCATCGCACACGGGGCACTGCAGCGTGCTCTCGTGCTTCGCGTACTCGATCGTCCCGAGCCGTTGCTCGTCGTCGGCGATCGTCGCTTCGAGCGCCGCCAGCTCGTCGTAGTCGTACCAGGCGCCCCGGCACGTGACGCACCGGTCGACGTCGATGCCGTGCTCGCGCTCCGTCTTCAGCTCGCCGCCGTCACGGGGACAGAACAATGTGCGACTCCTTGGCCCGCGATGCCGCGGGCGCGTCCCCCTTCCCTTCAGTCACGGAAGGGGCCAGCCGAAGGCTCGCCGTGGCGAGGCGTTAGGTCTCGTACAGCGTAGAATGCCACCGCAGCGCTGGCAAAGGAGCACCGATGGGCGGCAACACATATTGGGACGCGGCCACCTACGACCGCATCGGCACCCCCATGCGCCGCTGGGCGCAGCAGGTGATCGACGACCTCGATCTCCGCGGCGACGAGACGGTGCTCGACGCCGGCTGCGGCTCCGGCTCCGTAACATTCGACCTGCTGGCGAAGCTTCCCCGCGGCAAGATCTACGCCGTCGACGCGTCGGCGGAGATGATCGCCACGCTCACCCGCGCCCTCGACGAGCGCGGCGTGACGAACGTGATCCCGCTGCACGCCAGCCTCACCGACTTCACGCTGCCCGAGCCCGTCGACTGCGTCTTCTCCAACGCGGTCTTCCACTGGATCCCGGACGACGACGCCCTCTTCGGCTGCCTCTGCCGCGCGACGAAGCCCGGCGGCCGCCTGCGCGCGCAGTGCGGCGGCTACGGCAACCAGGTCCACGTGCTGGAGGCAGTCGCCGCCGTGCGCCACGACGAGCGCTTCGCCCGACACCTCGAAGGCTTCACCGACAGCAAGACGTACCGCACCCCGGAGCAGGCGCGCGCGGCCATGGAACGCGCCGGCTGGCGCGACGTCCGCGCTTCGCTGTTCGATGCCCCCGTGCCGTTCGACGACCTCGACGACGCCGCGCTGTACGTGAAGACGATCCTCCTCCGCGACCACGTCGCCCGCCTGCCGCAGAACCTCGCTGACGCCTACGCCCGCGCCGTCGTCGAGGAGACCGTGCGCCGCTGGGGCGCACCCTATATCGCTGACTACGTCCGCCTCGACCTCTGGGCGTCGAAGTAGCGATGAGGTGGCCTCGACGCCGCCGGCTTCCAGCACCGACTCGATCTGCTGGCGCTGCAGCGCATGGTTTACACTACCTCGAAGGAGCCGCGACGATGAGCAGTCCCTCTATGAAGCGATCAGGTTGGGCACGAGAGCTCTATCTGCTCTTTCAGCCTGCGCGGGAAGCACTGAAGGATCTGAGCGAAGCAGAGATCAACGCCGAGATCAACGCCGCACTGCACGAGGTTCGAGGCGACGCGCCGCCGATGACGTAGGGCGGGCCCATGTACCCGCGCCTGTCCTCAGCGCCGACACCACCCTCCGCAACATCACCGACGGAGCCTACGCCGCCGGCCTCGCCACCCTCGAATCCGCCTCCGCGGAGGAAACGCAGCCCTCCCCTGTCATCGACCAACTCGACCTGCTTGCGTTGCGATGAGTATCTTGACATCGACGACCCGCAACAGGACTAACTAATGGACCAAACCACCCGTCCCATTCGAGACAACCCTGCCTTCAAAGAACTTGAGCAGCAGGTTAGAGCGATGCGCCTACTCAGAGCTGCAATGCCTGGGATCAGGCCTCTCCTGCGCCTTCTCGGAGCCGATACGAAGAGAATCGACGCGGCCCTAGCGAACATCGAAGAGATGCAACCAGATCGCCTGATCACCGTGCCCGACCGGTTCAACGATCTGTTCGTGAACAGCGGCTGGGTGATGCACGACTCGATGCATTTCGAGACCGCTGCGCGTGCCGTTGAGTTGGCCGAGGCCGACCGCGCGGACGAAGCCGAGTCCGTTCTGCTAGAACATTATTCCGTCGAAGAGATCAGCCTGCGCCTCACCAGCATGCTCGGTGTCCGCGCGTTCCGTCCGCGGATGGAGCTCGCGGAGCTTGCCCTAATCGACTTCAAGGAAGGCCGCTACCACGCGAGCACTCCAGTCGTCCTCGGACTGGCTGACGGCCTCTGGCAAGCGCTAACCGGACGCGCTCTGTTCTCGAAGGACGCCCAGCTGGTGGTGCCAGACTCGATCGTTGGTCATTCGAAGGGACTGGTCAGCCTTATCAGAGTCCTCAGTCGGGAACGTCAAACGACCACGACCGAGCCAATCACGATCCCCTATCGGAACGGGATCCTCCATGGGATGGATCTCGGCTACGCAAACCTGACCGTGGCCATCAAGACATGGGCGCTGCTATTCGCCACGGGCGACCTCGCCCGTAGAATCGAGCGTCCCGAACAGCCAGCGCGGCCGCGGCGCACCATAGCTGACCTCGCTAAGACACTTGCGGACACGGCCGACACCAAACGACGGCAGGATGCATGGCGACCGCGGGCTCTTGCGCTTGGCCGGGACATTCCGCCGAGCGGAGGAGCGGAGGATTATGAGCACGGTTCGCCCGAGCGTGCGCTAGTAGAGTTCATTGACCTCTGGCGCGTGCGGAACTATGGGCACATGGCTCGGTACCTGTCGCAGCTCAATTTCGTTGAGACCCGGGTAAACACCATTCCCCTTCGAGTGCGGGCCATCTATGACGACAAGACTCTTCAGTCATTTCAGTTCCTCGCGCTCGACGACCGCGGGTCGGGCATGATGACGGCACGCACCCTCGTTCGCTATACCAGCAGCAGCGGCGAGATGATCGAACAGGCCTTCACGTTTAGGCTCATCAATGAAGACGACGAGGGCCACCTTGCGCCTAGAGGGAAGCCGGGCACGACCTGGAAACTGATCGATTGGGAGTTGTACGGGCCAGTTATTTCTCCCGAGACGTAACCTGCATCACGCGTTGCGATGATCGACCTCTCATGTTAACCACGCGCTCGCCCGCAAGCGGCGCGTACGCCCGGTAGCCCCCACACCACACCCGCATAGAATGCCCCTCGCCCGCACAAACACAGCGCGCGCAAGGAGTCACCGATGCTCGGGATCGACGGCGCAACCCTCATCGCCCGCAGCCTCAAGCAGCACAGCGTCGGCTACATCGTCGGCATCCCCGTCGTGCCGCCCGCCTTCGCCGCAGTTCGCTAGCGGATCGCCACCACGCTCCGCGCGTCGAACCATGGCGCGCCCGGCTCCGCGAGACGGTCGAAGATCCGCTCGATCACCCAGTCGTGGAAGGCGCTCACCGCCGCCGGCCATACCTCGACCAGCTCGCCTGAGAGCGAGCCGTCGATCACGTTCTCGACCAGCGTGCCGGCGCCCGCGCGCTCGACCCGATACTCGTACCGGCCGTGCAGCCGCTCCATCGTGAAGCGCCACTCGATGCGCCGGTCGTCTTCCGCCGCCATCAGTTCGTACCGGATCGGGCCGTGCGCCGCAGCCACGCCCGTGCGCAGCTCGCCGTCCATCTTCATCGGCACCGACGCCAGCGGCCACACGTCGTCGAGGCCGGTCCCCATACGCGCCAGCCGCTGGTAAACCTCGCCGATCGGCCGCTCGACGACGCGGGCGTGGTAGTTCAGCAGCCCGCCGTCGCCCGAGCGCTCCTCATGGCCGACAGCCCGGCCGGCCAGCGCTTCCTGACGCCACGTACGCGTGAGTGCTTCGACATCCATTGCCTCTCCTCCCCAACGCTCGACTGACAAGCGAACCGCGTTCTGGAACGTAGCCCGGACGCGCACGTAGAATAGCTCGCGTTACCTTGTGGAGGATCACCATGGCCGAGATCGACGCCGCAACCCTCATCGCCCGCAGCCTTAAGCAACACGGCGTGGACTACATGTTCGGCATCGTCGGCATCCCCGTCGTGCCCATCGCCTTCGCGGCGCAGCGCGAGGGCATCACCTACATCGGCATGCGGCACGAGCAGTCGGCCTCGTACGCGGCGCAGGCCGTCGGCTACCTCACCGGCCGGCCGGGCGCCTGCCTTGTCGTCTCCGGCCCCGGCATGACCAATGCCATCCCCGGCCTCGCCAACGCCTGGTCGAACCGCTGGCCGATGGTCCTGCTCGGCGGCTCGTCGGACATCTCGCAGCATGGCATGGGCGCGTTCCAGGAGGCGCCGCAGGTCGAGGCCGCCCGCCCCTGGTGCAAGTACGCCGCGGAGGTCGACCGTGCCGACCGCATCCCCTACTTCGTCGAGCAGGCAGTCCGCACGTCGATCTACGGCCGCCCCGGCCCCGTCTACCTCGACCTCCCCGGCGACGTCATCAGCGCCCGCGTCGACGAGGAGGCGGCGCCGCAAAAGCCGCGCGTGCCCGACCCGCCCCGCTCGCTCGCCGACCCCGCCGCCGTCCGCGCCGCGCTCGATGCGCTGAAGTCGGCCGAGCGCCCGCTCGTCATCGTCGGCAAGGGCACCGCCTACGCGGATGCAGCGCCGGAGGTGCGCGACTTCATCGAGTCGACGCAGCTCCCGTTCCTCGCCTCGCCGATGGGCAAGGGCGTCATGCCGGACGACCACCCGCTCTCGACGGCGCCCGCGCGCTCGCACGTGCTGCAGAACGCCGACCTGGTCTTCCTGCTCGGCGCGCGGCTCAACTGGATCATGCACTTCGGCCTGCCGCCGCGCTTCAACGAGAACGTGCGCGTGCTGCAGCTCGACGTCGCGGCCGAGGAGATCGGCACGAACGTGCCGGCGGAGGTCGGCCTCGTCGGCGACGCGAAGGCGGTGCTCGGCCAGCTCAACGCCGCCCTGCGCGAGCAACCGTGGCAGTTCGGCCCGGAGAACACCTGGCGCACCGGCATCGCGAAGAAGATCGAGGAGAACCGCGCGCAGACGCAGGCGATGCTCGATGACGACAGCGTGCCGATGGGCTACTACCGCGCGCTCCGCGACATCCGCGACGTCCTCCCGCGCGACGCCATCATCTGCAGCGAGGGCGCGAGCACGATGGACATCGGCCGTACGGTCCTGCCGAACTTCGAGCCGAAGCACCGCCTCGACGCCGGCTCCTTCGGCACGATGGGCGTCGGCCTCGCCTTCGCTATCGCCGCGCAGGCGGTGCATCCCGGCAAACGCGTCGTCGCCGTGGAGGGCGATTCCGCGTTCGGCTTCAGCGGCATGGAGGTCGAGGTCGCCTGCCGCTACAACATGCCGATCACCTTCATCATCCTCAACAACAACGGCATCGGCGGCGGCCCCAGCACGCTCGACCCGTCGCGCCCGGTCATGCCCGTCGCCTACGTGCCGAACGCGCGCTACGAGAAGGTGATCGAAGCGTTCGGCGGCGACGGCTACTACGTCGATCGGCCCGAGGACCTGCGCCCGACGCTGGAGCGCGCGCTCGCCAGCAACCGCCCGAACGTCGTCAACGTCATGATCAGCGCCCAGTCCCGCCGCAAGCCCCAGCAGTTCGACTGGCTCACGCGGTGACCTCACACCCCGGGCCCCTCTCCACCGTGGTGACGAGGGGTGGCATTGGTGGAAGGAACAACGAAATGCGGCGTCGCACTTCACCCGCCCGATGGGGCCAGCAGGAGGGGCTCAAACAATGAGTCGAATTGCCGTTGTGTTCATCGTTGTCAGCACGGCGATCATGTTCACGATCATGTTGGCGGTGATCGCCTGGATCGTTTCCGATCTTGCGTCGCAGGGGCTCGGCCGTGGTCTCTTTGTCGGTGGCTTTACTCTGATGGGGGTCATCGGATCCGCGTGGCTCGGGGTTCGCCTCGCCCAGCCCATAGTCAAGCGCAATCGCGAGTACTTCGAAGAACAGCGCCGCAAGCACAGCGGTTGACGCTCCGGCCCCCCTCAGCGTAGGGAGCCGGGCGTGTGGTCACGCCGTCGCCAGCCGCGCCACATTCTCCATCGACCGCACGAACACGCGCCGCAGGTGCGGCCGCACGACGATCGCGAACACCGCTTCACCCAGCGGCCCCAGCGGCGGCCGGAAGTCCTCGATCCACGTGAAGATCGTGCCGTTGTGCACCGGGTCGAGGAGGAAGCTGCCCGTGCCGTGGAATTGCCCGCGGTGCTCCACGTCCATCCGGCGCGGCGGCTCCCACGCCGTGATCGCCATCACGTCCTTCACCACCGGCAGCCCGAACAGCTCGCTCGTCACGTGCAGCACCGCGCCGGCGCCCTGCTTCTGCTCCGTAACGACCTCCAGCCTGCGCACGTCGACCATCCACGCCGCCTGGTGCTCCAGGTCGGCCAGCACGGCCCACACCCGCTCCGGGCTCGCGGCGATGAACCTGCGTATCTCGAGATGCGCCATCTGTCCCCCGGCCGGGCGCTATACTCCGCGCGTGTTCAACGCCTGGCGACGTTTCACGAGCCGAGCCCGCCGTGCGTGGCGCATCGTCGTGCTGTTCTGCGCGCTTCGCTTCGTCGCCGGCATCGCCGCCATCGTGCTGTTCGACCGCGACGCAATCGCCTGGGGCCCCGAACTGACGCTCATCGTCGCGGCGATGGCCGTCGTGTACCTGGGCGTCGCGCTGGCGGTGCGCTGGTGGTCGCCGCCGCGCCGCGCCTAGCTGACCGTCCCCTCGCGCGACTCCGGCTGAATCGCCGGCGGTTGCCCTCCGGCCGCGGTCTCGAAGGCGGCGCCGACGCGTACGCGCGGGCGGTCAGGCCCCGCGGCACGCGCGCTCTCCGCCGCCGCCGTAATCGCCTCGAACAGGCCGAACGGCACCGGCAGCACGATCGTGCTGTTCTTCTCGGTCGCGATCTCCGCCAGCGTCTGCAGCAGCCGGAGCTGCAGCGTCGCCGGATTGTCCGACATGACGCGGCCGGCCTCGGCGAGGCGCTCCGACGCCTGCAGTTCGCCGTCGGCGTTGATCACCTTTGCGCGGCGCTCCCGCTCGGCTTCCGCCTGGCGCGCCATCGCCCGCTGCATGCTCTGCGGCAGCTCGACGTCCTTCACCTCGACCGTCGAGACCTTCACGCCCCACGGCTCCGTCTGCTCGTCGATGATCTTCTGCAGCAGACCGTTGATGCGCTCGCGCTCGGACAGCAGCTCGTCGAGCAGCGACTGGCCGAGCACGCTCCGCAGTGTCGTCTGCGCGATCTGCGACGTTGCGCGGAAGTGGTCGAGCACCTTGACGACGGCGTCTTCCGGGTTGACGACGCGGAAGTAGATGACGGCGTTCACCTTGACCGTGACGTTGTCGCGCGTGATGCACTCCTGGCTCGGCACGTCCATTGTCACCGTGCGGAGGTCCATCTTCACCATGCGGTCGACGATCGGCAGGATCACGAAGAGCCCCGGGCCCCGCGCGCCGACGAGGCGGCCGAGCCGGAAGATGACGCCGCGCTCGTACTCGGAGACGATCTTCACCGAGTAGAACCACACGAGGATGCCCCACGGCGGAATCAGCAGGAAGAACGAGAAGATCGTCAGCAGCGTGCGGACGACCGACGCAAGGCCAGCCTCATCCTTGACGCGCTCGCTGCTCGGAGGGGTGGGTGGGATCTGGCTCGCCACGATAAGACTCCTTTCGGTCGGCGCAACCGTCCGGCCGCGCACATTGTACGCCCTCCCGGCGTTAGGAGATTGCACCCGCGGCGCGCGCGGTCTAGCATACGCGCCACACCACGCCGAGCGAGGAGCCCCACCATGCTGGAACACGTCGACCGCGTACAACTCGCCGTCTGGGACCGCGCCGCCGCCGCGCAGACGTTCATCGACATCTTTGACGCGCAGACAACTGACGACGACGAGGTGCGCGCGCTCGCGGCCAGACGGCGCGTGGTGCACGCCGGCACGAGCGAGTTCGAGCTGCTGGAGCCCGCCGGCGCCGGGCCGGTGCGGGCGTACCTCGACCAATGGGGCGAGGGCCTCTTCGCGGCGGGATTCTCGACGAAGGACGTGAACGCGCTGGCCACGCGCTTGACGTCGAAGGGCGTGCAGTTCACCGAGGAGGGCGGCCAGCTCTTCATCGCGCCGGATCAGACGCCGGGGCTGCGGATGGTGATCTCGCAGGAGATGGCGCGCCCGATGGTCGGGCTCATGCGCTACCTGTACGAGGCGACGAACCTGATCGACGACCACGAGGCGGCCGCGCGCTTCTACGCCGATGCCTTCGGGCTGGACGCGTCGAAGTTCGTGCCGATCAAGAGCAAGGAGTACGGCTACACCGGCCAGCTCACGATGTTCAACCCGCCGGAGCGCCTCGACCGCATCGAGCTGTCGCAGATCACGGACTGGGAGCGGCCGATGGGGCGCTTCATGAAGAGGCGCGGCGGCCAGACGTTGTACATGTGCTACATCGAGGCGGCGGAGATCGCGCCGATTGTGCGGCGGCTCGATGCGAAGGGCATGCGTTATGCCGGCCGCGACCCCGACAACCCGAACCCTGAGGGCATCTTCCTGCACCCTTCGACGCTGCACGGCATGCTCATGGGCTGCAGCCGCACCAACCTCGCGTGGGTGTGGTCCGGGCACCCGGAGCTCGCCGGCGTGGAGTCATCGCCCGAACACTGACGGCGGGGTGACATCCGGTCCTTTGAGTTCGATCGCCGCGATGGTACTGTCGCCCTGCCGATCTGCGCGCCGCGCTGGGTGTTTGGACTGGCGCATCGCGTGGCCACAGGCGCCGGGCTGTGAAGGAGGACACAACGTGGTTAGCACTCTCACCCGACGAGTGCTAACGATGACCGCCGCGACTCAATCAAACCCTACAGCCCGCGCCAGTACCGCTTGCCGTCGACGCGGACGACGCGGCCGAACCCGGGGAACGGGAAGTGGCCGGCGACCAGCGTATGGCCTTCGTCCGCGATCCTGGCGAATAGCTGCTCGCGCGTCCGCGCCGCCTGCTCCGGGTCGACGTCGAACACGCCGGACCAGTTCGTCGTCACCTGCACCGGCGTGTGCGCCACGTCGCCAAGGATCACGGCTGACTCCCCGCCGGACGAGATCAGGTAGGACGTGTGGGCGGGCGTGTGGCCGGGCGTCGGCAGCATCGTCATCTCGTCGGTGAGGCAGTGCTCGGCAGACACGAGGTCGATGTCGGCGACGTCACGCAGCGGGAGGACGCAGTCGACGACGTACTCATTGCCGGGCGCGTGCGCTTGCTTGGGTTCGGTCCAGTAGTCCCACTCCGCCTGCACGAACAGGTGCTTCGACTTCGGGAATGCCGGCACCCACGCGTCGCCCTGCTTCGTCGTGTGCCCGCCAACGTGGTCGATGTGGATGTGCGTCACGGTCACGACGTCGATGTCGTCGGCCCGCACGCCAGCTTCGTTCAGCGCGTCGGGCAGCCGCCCGTTCGGGAAGAACTGCCGGTCCTTCGCTCCCATGCCGGTGTCGATGAGGATCGTCTTGCCGCCCGAGCGCACGAGGAAGCTCGCCATGGAGAGCGTAATGATGCGGTTCTCGCCCGCTGCATACTCGCCGTGAGGCGCCCACTGATCCTGCGGGATAGCGGGGAACATGATCGAAGCGGGCGCGCTTGCCGAGGCATCCAGGATCGCCATGATCTCGACGTTGCCGACCCGCAGGACGTTGCTGGCCATCTGTTCCTCCGTTCGATTTGCGCCCAACCCTCCCATAAACTCAATCCGCGCGCAAGCGGCGATGCCCGGCGCCAGCACGACAAGTCCCGATCCCGACCGGGCGGCGGCGTTTGCCGTGAGCCACGGTCCGGGCCTATAATCGGCACAATTCCCCATAGAAAGGACCGACTCATGGCCACCTCGTACGCCTATCTCCAGAAGCGCATCGTCCCGCTGGAGGAGGCGAAGGTATCGGTCATGACGCACGCCTTCCTGTACGGGACGGGCGTCTTCGAGGGGATCCGCGGCAACTGGAGCGAGCAGAGCGGCCAGACGCTGTTGTTCCGCCCGCGCGAGCACTTTGAGCGGCTCAAGCACTCCGCCCACATCATGCACATCGGGCTCCCGCAATCAGCGGACGAGCTGACGGAGATCTGCGCCGAGGTGGTGCGGCGCTCGTCCTTCACTGAGGACGTCTACATCCGGCCCATCGCCTACAAGAGCGGACAGGTAATCGGCCCGAAGTTGGACGGCGTGGAAGACGACTTCCTGCTCTTCGTGCTGCCGTTCGGCAACTACCTGGACACGGACAAAGGCATCCGCTGCCAGACGTCGTCGTGGCGGCGCGTGCCGGACACGTCGATCCCGGCGCGCGCAAAGGTCAACGGGCTGTACGTCAACTCAGCGCTGGCGAAGACGGAGGCGCTGGAGAACGGCTTCGACGAAGCGATCATGCTCAACGACGACGGCCACGTCTCAGAGGGCTCCGGCGAGAACATCGTCATGATCCGCCACGGCAAGCTCATCACGCCCGAGCGCAGCGACAACGTGCTGGAAGGGATCACGCTCGAGTCGGTGGTCACATTGGCGAAGCAGGAACTGGGGCTCGAGATCATCGAGCGTACGATCGACCGCAGTGAGCTGTACGTGGCAGACGAGGTGTTCATGACGGGGACGGCGGCGCACGTGTCGCCGGTGATCGAGGTGGACCGGCGCAGGATCGGGGACGGCGGCATAGGCAGGATCACGTCGGCGCTGCAGTCGCTGTTCTTCGACGTGATCCGCGGGCGGAACGCGAAGTACGCGAGCTGGGTGACGGCGGTGACGCCAACCACAGAGCCCGCGGCGGTCAAGGCGAAGGCCTGAGATGGACTTCAGGCCCCCGCGCACGGTCGGCTCCCTGGTCGGCGGCGGCATCGCCGCGTGGTGTTTCATCGTTACGCTGGCGCTCGTCGTGCGCGGTGTCACGCAGGACGTGGCACTGGGGGTGATCGCGCTGTACGCCGTCGCTTCAGTGTTCTTCCTGCTCGGTCTGCTGTTCGCGTACTGGACCTACAGCCTGGGTACGCTGCGCTACACGCTGGACCGCAACGCGCTGACGATCACGTGGGGCGACATCCGCCAAATGGTGCCGGTCTCGCAGATTGAGCGGTTGGTGCCAGGGCGCGAGCTGCAGAACCCGCACATCGCCGGCGTGAGCTGGCTGGGCCACCACGTCGGGCATGCGACCATCGAGGGCGGCGTAGGCGAGACATTGTTCTACTCGACGCACCGATCGCCGCAGGACTTGCTGTACGTCGTGACGCCGAACCAGTCGTACGCGCTGAGCCTGGAGGATGAAGTAGTATTCGCCGAGGCGGTTCAGCAGCAGCAGCGGCTGGGCTCCCTGGTGGCAGTGCCGCAGGCGCCCGACCGGCTGTACCTGGCGGCGCAACCGTTCTGGGAGGACCGCACGGCGCAGGTGCTGGCGGCGGCGGCGTTCGCGACGTTCTTCCTGATGCTCGGATACGTGTACCGGCAGTACCCGGGCCTGCCGCCGAGCATCGCGCTTTCGTTCCCGCAGCTCAATGGCGTAACGCGCGTCGCCTCGAAGAGCGAGTTGCTCAAGCTGCCGATGACGGGCGTGGGGCTGCTGTTGCTGAACCTTGGGCTCGGGTTCGTGGCCCATTCATGGGAGCGGATGGTCGGCTATGTACTGCTGCTGGCCGCGATCAGCGCAGAGGGCATCTTGCTCGCCGCGGCGATCATCGCGCTGCGGTAGCGGGCGCGCGGCGCCCGGTGAGCGATAAGCTACGCAGACTCGTACAATAGCGGCGATGACCTCAACCTACGACGCGATCATCGTCGGCGCTGGACCGGCCGGCAGCACTGCCGCGCGGCACCTGGGGCGAGCCGGCGCGAAGGTGCTGCTCGTCGACAAGGCACGCTTCCCACGCGATAAGCCGTGCGGCGGCGGCGTGACGTTCCGCGCAGACACGGCCAACGACCTCGATTTCTCTTCCGTCACCGAGCGCGAGATCTACGGCGTTCGGGTCAGCGCTAACATGGGTTTGCGCTTCGATCGCACGAGCACGACACTCCTCGCGCGCATGACGCAGCGGCGACGCCTCGACGACTTCCTGGCGCAAGAGGCGGCTTCCGCGGGCGCCGACTTCCGCGATGGAAGCGCAGTGCGCGAGATCGAGATCGATGGCAACACGGCGCGTGTGCGCTCGAACGGCGACGTCTACGAGGCGCGCGTGCTGATCGGCTGCGACGGCGTTTACGGACAATCGGCAAGGGCCCTCGGGCTGCGGCCGGCGGACGAACACGCGGTGGCCCTGGAGGCGAACTACCCGGCGGACGCGCGGCTGATGGAGCAGTGGCAGCGCTTCATCGCGCTCGACTTGGGCGGTATCCCGGGCGGCTACGGGTGGGTGTTTCCGAAGGACGATCACCTGAACATCGGCGTCGGCGGCTGGAAGAACGTCGGGCCGACGCTGCGCACGCGCCTATCTCGCTTCTGCGCGTACTACGGATTCGACGAGGCGCGGCTGGTCGGCCACCGCGGCTACCAGTTGCCGCTGCGCGGCGACGACCAGCCGATCGTATGCGGCCCGGCGATGCTGGCGGGCGATGCCGCTGCTCTCGTCGACCCGCTGTCGGGGGAGGGGATCTGGGCGGCGTTCGTCAGCGGCCGGCTCGCGGCGCAGGAGGCTGTGCGCTACCTGGCAGGGGACGTGCGCGACCTGCGCGGCTACCGGCAGGCGCTGGACGCGGAGATGCAAGAGGAGATCCTCGTATCGAGGCGGCTGATGGCGATCTTCCAGCGCTTGCCGAGCTTCTCGGTGCTGATGCTGAAGTACAACGGCCTGTTCTGGCGCTACCTGACCGAGATCATCCGGGGCGAGATCACCTATCCCGACCTACCGCACAAGCTCGGGCCGCTTCGCCATCTGATATATCGCTGGGCCGACTGGGAGATCGCGCGACACCGCCGCGAGCTTGGCCAGCGAGCGACGACGTAGCCGTTATTTCTTCGCATTTGGGGACACGCGCTCGCAGGTCACCGGCTGCGGCGTCGGTGATGCCTGACTGCTGGACTCGGGCGTCGCGTCCGGCGGAGGCGGCGAGCCGCACAGGAGCCTGCGCGTGTCGACGAGCGTGCCGTCGACAGCGGCAGAGGTCGCGAACTCATCGAGGCCGCGATCGGCGGGGCCACTCACGAGCTCGCCATCGCGATTGAAGCGGGCGCCACCGCACGGGTCGACGAACAATCCAAGGCCGACGACGCCGTGCGCGGTCGAGATCGTGGCCATCGGATCCCAGATGATCTTGCAGCCGCGCGTATGGCCGTAGAAGCCGGGCGGGTAGGCATACCAGGCATGGAGCCGCCCGTCGCTGCCGCGGCCGATGAAGAAGTCGTCGACCGGGAACGACAGCGGCGCGCCGTCATAGTCATTTGTGGCGTGCGACTGCACGACCCGGCCGGTGATGTCGCCGTTGTCGCGCACCGTCGCCATGAACGCGGCGATGCCGATCGCGAGCGCGGCGACGGATAGAACGAGCGATACGGCAACGCCGAAGCGGGCGCTGATCAAATCGCTGCCAGCCCTCGCTCCAGGTCGTCGCAGATGTCGGCGACCGACTCGATGCCCACGGACAGCCTGATCAGCCCGTCGCTGATGCCGAGGTCCGCGCGCTCCTGCGGCGAGAGCGAGCGGTGCGACGTCAGCGCGGGATGCGACAGCGTCGTCGTGACGTCGGCCAGGCTGGCGGCGAAGCGGATCATCGATAGCGCCGCGAGGAAGCGGTCGACCGCCGCCA
>Ga0153916_10002291_pt1 | contig 14069 bp, 13 predicted proteins | sample Opewatmetagenome_FD_109642 | JGI IMG/M metagenome (GOLD analysis project Ga0153916, IMG submission 109642) | Freshwater wetland microbial communities from Ohio, USA - Open water 3 Core 3 Depth 4 metaG | ecosystem: Environmental > Aquatic > Freshwater > Wetlands | place: USA: Ohio, Lake Erie...
AACAGTCTCTCAAGTTGTGATGTGGCCGCTTTCATTTTGTAAGTGTTCAAATCTACGCCGATAACTGCCTCATCCAGTGTCGTGCTTGACGATGGTTTAATTTCCTCTCCATTGCGAAATGGTTGGCTTTTTCCCTCAAACGCCATGTACGTGACGCCATGGTAGAGGTCAGTAACACAGGCAGCGAAGACTGACGAAAGTTTTGGTGTGTTGGAGACGGCAATGGAAGTGCAGTAGAAAGGCAACCGCCGTACAAAATTTGTTGTTCCATCAATCGGGTCAACGGTCACAAAGCAATCATCTGGTGCAGCGCCGTACTTTTGGATTCCTGATTCCTCGCTCACTAGTGTAAACGACAAATCGCTCTGTAGCAGGGTTTCAACAATTGCCTTCTCAGCCACTATATCAACCAACTTCATCTTATCGCCTCCAGCGCCCACACCCAAATCAGGTTGTGGCTTCTTAAGCGTCGTTAGTATGGGCTGAATGTGTTCTTTCACGTTCTCCACACATCTTGCTAAGACTCGTTCCCAATCAACTTGCGTTTCCGTCACCTCTCCTCTTTTGCAGATATTGTGCGGGCTGGTTGAAAGAGTTTCCGACGACGAAATGAGTCTTAGACTTCTATTTGGGCTCTATAGTGACCGCGGTTCCAGTGGCTGAGAACAACACTTTCTTTATCATGTAGCCCGAAATCGTGGGACCCGTTACATCAAGAACTGACTGGCCGACGTGAGCGAGGCACCGCAGTTTGGGCAGAAGCTCGCGCCTTCTGGAACGTGGTTTCCACATCTTGGGCAATTCAACGTAAACACCGCTTTTGGTATCACTGTTCGGTTTTTATGAACATGCTGACATGTTGAGTAGCTTTTTATTCCGCGCTTACAAAAACAGACTTGGTCGGGGCTCGGATGGGCAGCAAAGTTGATTTCTATATCCAGAAACTCGAGTCGATGAAGGACTGGGACAGCTACCTTCTTGCTGAATCAGGGTTGCCGGGACCGAGAGGAAATTTGGAGTTGGCTCAAGCTTTCGCAGAAATAGGCGACGAGAAGCTAATTCAGAAATACATTGCGATTAAGCCCGAAAACGCCCCAGAAAATTCCAAGGAGGTTTTTTTGACGTTCTGCGGCGTGCTTGGGCTCGGAACATTGGTCAACAGGGGCAATGCGGAATATCTGAAAAGCCTTCTACCATTCGCTTCCGACTTACGCTGGAGAATCCGAGAAGCAGTTGCAATGGCAATCCAAAGTATCGGCGACCACGACATCACTCTTGCGATTCGTGAGGCGAGGAAGCTGAGCCATGGCAATTTCCTCGAGAAAAGGGCGGCTGCTGCTGCGCTTTGCGAACCAAGACTCCTGAGGACAAAAGAAGCCGCAACTGCTACCTTGGACTTGCTTGACGACATAACATCTTCAATCGTGGGTGCCAAAAATAAACACGATGAAACGTTCGGTGTGTTAAAGAAGGGCTTGGCGTACTGCTGGAGCGTCGCCGTCGCAGCTTGCCCCGAAAAAGGCAAGAAACTCTTGGAGAAATGGATACACACCCCCGACATTAACATCAAATGGATTATGAGAGAAAACCTAAAGAAGAACCGACTGTTGAAGATGGACAAAGCATGGACAATCAAGCAAACTAAAGAATTATCCAAACAACATTAACAAGGGGACAGAACATGCTGAGCATCAGGAGGGCAACGTTGAAAGATTTAGCTGGTGTCACCGAAATCTACAACGAAGCCATCCTCAACACAACAGCCACGTTCGACACACAGCCAAAAACCGTTTCGGAACAATCGGAATGGTTCGACGATCACGATGCCAAACATCCTCTGTTGATTGCAAAAAAAGCTGAGCACATCGTGGGGTGGGCCTCCCTGAGCAGGTGGTCTGATCGGTGCGCCTACTCCGACACCGCGGAAGTCTCGCTATACGTCAAAGAAGGGCATCAAGGGAAAGGGATTGGGAGATCGCTCCTGAGAGCGCTCATCCACGAGGGCGGGAAAGCTGGTCTTCACACGATAATAGCTCGAATTTCGGAGGGCAATGAGGCTAGTCTTCACCTTTTTGAGTCAGAAGGCTTTGAACAGGTCGGAGTGATGCGAGAGGTCGGCAGAAAATTCGGCAAACTATTAGGCGTGTATGTGATGCAGAAGATCTACGACAACTGAACACCTAAATCGCTTTATAGAACTTGCCCTAAAGCAGTTTCACAGGGAAATTTACCTTGCCCAAAGTGTTAGCGGTAAGTGGAAGCGTCCGCATGGAGAACAGCGACACGGCATTCCTGATGAAACCCTTTCTTGAGGGCATAGAAGAAGCCGGTGCCGACGTCGAAATTTTCTACGTAAAACGTCTCAATATTCAGCCCTGCATCGGAGACTTCCAATGCTGGGACAAGAAGCCTGGCGAGTGCATTATCTCGGACGACATGCAAATGCTTTACCCAAAACTGCGTGGCGCGGACATTCTAGTTCTGGTCACACCAGTGTATATTCCGCTTCCTGGCGAGATGCAGGATTTCATCAACAGACTTTGTCCTCTAATTGAGCCAGTATTGGAATGGCGCGATGGTCGCACTCGTGCTAGATTCCACGAAGACGTAAAGATAAGACAGATCGTGCTCGTATCGGCATCTGGTTGGTGGGAAAAAGGCAACTTCGATACCGTGGTCCGAATCGCAGAAGAGCTTGCGAAGGATGCCAACGTCGAATTCGGAGGTGCAATTCTGAGACCTCACGCTTCTTTTTTGGGTGAAAACAAAGAGAAAACAAAAACCATAGTGAACGCATTGAAGCATGCTGGATTTCAACTCGTGAAAGAGGGAAGAATCCCTGATGAAGACTTAGACGTAATTAGTCAACCATTGGTATCGGAAGAAGAGTTTAGACAGCGATCTAACGAAGCGTACAGGAAAGTCAAAGACAAAGCAAACACCACAAAATAGACCTATCGACTATCAGAAACATCCACATTTTCATGGTGCCGGGGGCGGGATTCGAGCCCGCGACCTCTGGGATAGGGCGTCTGGTCCCTTGTCTCTCCAGATTATGAGTCTGGCGCCCTAGCCAGGCTAGGCTACCCCGGCTCTCCATTTGGTTAAATAAGCCTATTTCAAGCGTATTGTTTACCATCTCTCTATTATTGTTTACCATGTTTAGGTTTTCCAATGTTGTAGAAGATTTAGCAGAGGCGTTTCCGCCTCTTTTCAGAAATCGTCGCTTGTTTCTTTCTTTATTGACCCTTTTTTCTTGGAAGACGTTGTCTTTGTCTATTTTGTCTCCATAAATCGATTAGCGAGACCTATAAGTTCACTTGCATTCTCCTCATGACCGTGAAAATCCAAGATCAGTTGTCGTTTTCTGTTGCTTTGATCCTTATATTTCAGCAACAAATACTGGTTACTCGTGTTGATTAGGAGTCGCTTCCCGCGTAGGACCGAGCCGAGATCGTTTGCCTTAATCACTTCCACTCCTAGCAACTTGTTTGGACTAATGTTCACTTCCATCTCATGTACAGAGCCTTCAGAAGATTTGTACGTAAAGCCATCAGGTCTAACGCGCAGATAGCCAATCACGGGATTCCGGTGATATCGACTACCACCAACATAATCTATTGGCAGAATAATCTTCTCTGCGATTTGTGGGGCTTTGAGGGTGTTCCAGAAGTCGAATGGGTATTTTCTGTTCAGCAATTCTTCGTCCCACTTGAATTTCGATGGACTTTTTAGCTCAAGAGAATTGTCGTGCAAGATGAACTCGGCGGTGCATGATTTGCAGGTCACATTCGGGTAAAAAGGCGATGGCACATACCCTTTAGCAGATTTGCAGATGGGGCATTTGGGAAATTTTTTTCGCATGAGTGACTCAGGGGAAGACATAACAATCGGATGCCATTATGCAAACTACATCCTTATTATTTTTTTCCAACTCACTCGATGACTAAAAACACGAAAAACCTCAGGATGTCAGCTGGTTTTCAAAATTAGCCTCAGGCTGCAGTTCTCCAAAGTTTCACGAAAAAGGCTTAAATGAGACTCTGAAATAACTGATTCAAGGTCTCGTTATGTTACCCGCTAAAAGCAAAATCGAAGTTTTAGGCTACGACGAAGCCCAGAAGACGTTTACTGTGAAATCCCCCACCGGGAACACTGTTCTGGTTCAGGACACGTTCGCGGAAATGTTCCAGCTCTGGGTGGGTCGCATCTTGATAACAGCTGAAAACCAAAAGTGGGCGGAAATCGCAGCTAGTGTCACCACGGGCTTCGCAACCAGCGTTATTATGGCGCCTGCTGAAGCAGCTACCGAACGCTACGTTGCCGCGGAAACCACACCCGACAAACGTCCGGGAGCTCTCGTTCAAATTTACAACCGAGATCGCTTCGCGCTGAAACATCAGCTCATGGAGCGCATCGGGCAATGCGTTATGACCTGTCCAACAACATCAGCGTTCAATGGGCTGCCAGGCAAACGAGTCCTCAGAGTTGGCAATAGCTTGCGATACTTCGGTGACGGCTTCCAGAAGAAAACAGTTGTCGGAAACCGAAAGTGCTGGAAAATCCCGGTAATGGAAGGCAACTTCATTGTCGAAGATGGCTTTGGCGCTCAAGAAGGAGTCGCGGGTGGTAACTTCATGATTTTCGCCGAGAACCAGCCAGCAGGGCTCAAATCCGCTGAAGCGGCTGCAGATGCAATCCGAGCAAATGCACCCGACGTGATTATGCCCTTTCCCGGTGGAGTTTGCCGCGCAGGTTCGAAGGCGGGTTCACTCAAGTACAAGATGAAGGCTTCGACAAACCACCCGTACTGTCCAACATTGAAGACCCTCGTGCCCGACTCGGTGGTCCCGGAAGGCGTGACGTGTGTCTACGAAATCGTTATGAACGGTTTGTCGCTTGACGCGGTGAAGAACGGTATGAAGCAAGGTGTAATAGCAGCAGCGAATGTGCCAGGAGTTCTGAAGATATCGTCGGGTAACTACGGCGGAAAACTCGGCCCGTTCAAGGCTTTCCTGAAAGATGCCATTGGTGCGACATAATCATTCTTCTTTCCCTACGTAACTTTTATTTGATTAGACATATCGTAGTCTAACGTAAACCTGCATTATCGTGAATACATTTGAGCACGACGAAAAAAACCTCGCTCGAACTCTACAGACTACGAAAGACACTGAATATGCTGGCCAGCAAAGAGGGCAGCCACACAGAACTCATCACGCTTTACGTTCCGCCGGGCAAGCAAATCAGCGACGCCATCAACCTTCTACGAGAAGAGTACGGCACAGCGAGCAACATCAAATCCAACGTCACCCGGAAAAATGTGCTTGACGCACTCGTCAGAGTTCAACAGCGGCTAAAACTCTTTAAAGACCCAGGGGAAAAGGGCGTTGTGATTTTCGCTGGTGCTCTTCCACAGGAAGGTGGAGGTGGCCCAGGCACGGAACGTATGGAGACTTACGTTATTTCTCCGCCTGAACCAATCAAAATCTATCTTTATCGATGTGATTCACGCTTTCACACAGAACACCTGCAGGAGATGCTCAGGGAGAAGGAGACTTACGGGATTATTCTTGTGGATGCATCGGACGCGACAATCGCGACATTGCAGGGCAAGCGTTTGGACATTGTTCGGCAGATGTATTCGGGTGTGACCGGCAAAACTCGCGCAGGCGGACAATCAGCAAGACGTTACGAGCGACTGCGTGATCAGCAACTCAACGAGTATTTCACACGTGTTGGTAGACACGCCGATGAGTCTTTCTTGCCAATCGACACCCTAAAAGGGATAATTCTAGCTGGGCCCGGACCGACGAAGTACGATTTCCAAAAGGGCGAATATCTCAACTACCAGCTGAAAGCCAAAATCCTTGATGTTGTCGACACCGCCTACGTGGAGGAGCAGGGCGTCAAAGAGGTTGTTGAAAAGGCGCCCGAAATCATGCGGAAAGTCCGCTACATCGAGGAGAAGCAGCTCATGCAGAAGTTCCTCTATGAGGTTGGGCACGACACGGGATTGATTACTTATGGTGAAGCTGATGTACGCCGAGCACTTGAGGCGGGAGCTGTAAAAACACTTCTTCTCTCTGAAGGCTTAGATGTGAATCGTGTTACAGTCAAATGCGGCGCATGTAGCTATCAGGAACAACATACAGTGAAGGGACAACTGCTAGTTAGTTTCGAGCAAAGCCTCGTGGGCAAGGCCTGTCCCAGATGCCAAGCACCGTCACTTGCTACAATGGAGAAGCAGGACATCGTCGACGACCTCGCGCAGATGGCTGAGTACAGCAATGCTGAAGTCGAAATGATAAGCAGTGAAACCGAAGAAGGTCAGATGCTCAAGAACGCGTTCGGCGGAATAGCCGCGATGCTGAGGTTCAAAACACAAACCTAATACAAACACGGTCAGTCGACTGTCCGACCTAAATCCACTGAGGCTGTTGATTTGTCGGACCATCTCAGATTTCTTGTTTTGCGGCGGAGATTTGCCTCATCGTGCTTTTCAACGTTTTGTTCACATCTTCCACGAATAAGGAACGGTTTCTGATGGCTTTCTGCACTGCTCCAGCCGCTATGAATGCAGCACCGACAGTTGGGCTGATCGGTGTGGGTTCAGGAATCATCACGAGCGCTACCCCGATCTTGATGAGTCTGGATTTGTAGCCCGCTCGCCACAGCTGTTTCGCGTCATGAGCGTTCTGTGCAGTTGCACTTGTCGCCCTGAGCAGGTCAATGTAGGTCTCATTTAGCTCGGTCAATGTTTTTCTAGTGTCCTTAAGTCGTTCCATCCTCGTAGATGCTCCTTTCCTCAAATTAGGTGTCTTCTGAGAGAAAAGGGTTTAACGCCAAAACAGCCTCTTGCCCTCGTATTTTTTCTATTATGAACTCGATTGTTATTTAGGAAGCAGAGAATCTAGTGTGCTCTTGAATGCTCGTTTCGGCAAATAGTAGTCAACTTTGAAAATCGCTGAGCAAATTCAGAATCGAATTTTCAGCCGTGCTCACAAACAAGGAATGTGCTAATCCTCTATATCTTGCAGAACCTCAACTATCTTCGCTAGGCGCCTGAGCAGGTCGGAGTCGAATTTCTCTTCGTCCTCCAAGTTTGTTCGTGGATTAGCACTTCTCATATTCGATTCCATTGTGTTCTTTGGATTATAACAATTCTTGCGGTTTGCGCTTCGAAGTTCGAAGTAAAAAGGGGCTTGAATCTGAGAGTTTTGACGTTTTAATGCTTTTTCGTGAATGTGTTCTCACACTTATTGCGTATTACATGATCGCTGATTTGACTTTTGCGGGACTCTAAGGTTCAGAAAGGTATGGTTCTCGAAGACTTTGTTTGTTGATTGAGGAATGTGTGGTGCGGTCGCCGGGATTTGAACCCGGGATCATTAGCTTGGAAGGCTAATGTCCTAAACCAGACTAGACGACGACCGCGCTCGGTAAGTCCATATTTGAGGGTTAATTTAAGCCTATCTGGCTCCGGCTCATTCACATTTATCCTTGAATCACGTTAAGCGGTTGCTCCTTTTTTCGCAGCATCGGATCTCGGAAGTGCTTATTTAATGCCTTACATAATCCTCGGTAAGTGATATCGTGTGAGTTCAGCCAAATTCGATTTTCCGAGAAACCTTGTAGTCCTCGGCAACTTGGCAATTCTCGGCTGGATTCTGCTAGCATTCTTCACAGTAAGGTTCGTTGATCAACTTTTCGCCTGGGTGTTCTTGCTCTTTACCGCCACATTCGTCTTCCTCATTCTCCGTCGGCAAGGGTGCAGCAGCTGCTACTATTGTAAATCCTGCACTTCAGGGTTTGGCAGACTTGCGGGATGGTTCTTTGGCACTCGGCAGCACAAGGACGTCAACAACAAGGGCGCGTTGGTCCTTGTCGGGATAGTCTATTTTCTGTTGGTTGCGGTCCCATTATGGATTCTCGCCGGTTCGCTCACTCAAGAAGTCACCGCGCTCAAGGCAGTTCTGCTCGTGGGGTTGTTACTGCTAACTGTTTACAGCGCCTTCACGTGGTTTCAGTCTTCGCGTCCAAGATAGCCTGCTAGGAAGCGAAAACCCCCGCTCAATGTATTGTGCCTGACTTCCTGTTTCTTCTGTTCGTTTCACAATTCGTGGCGTCTAGTTGGGTTTCTTGTTGGACTTGAAGAGCCGTTTCTGATATTGTGATCTCTGTTTAAGCCCCCTTACGTTAGCTCGGGAAGCGTTTCGTTGTCGCTCCAAATTCAGAATCCGTGCGTAAAGTTTCGACGCTTTCGTATTTGAAGGAATCTTCGACTTCAACGGTCGAACAGGAACCGGCGTGAACGGCGTAGTAATCTCAAGCTTATTCCTTCGTCCGCGACCGCGTGTTCGGGGCAGTTCTCGAACCTTTTTGAAAACAACGTAACCTTCTTTGAGGTTTACTTCCTCCACTTCCCAGCCTGCTTCAAGCCAGCCTTTAGAGTGTGAATTGGACGGTGAATTGCTCCACCATGTCTCACTTCGATACGCTTCGATGGGGAGGTTGGTGCCTATTAACCCGTCTATCCGCGCAAACCCCAGTTTGACTACGCTCGTGAATGCAGCGCGGAACTTCAAATGCTTTGTAAGTCCATCATACTTCGAAACAATTCGTGGAGAGACCACGCGTCGAGCGCAGTGCAAGCAGAACATAGCGGTCGGGTCGCCTGTTGCTACGTCGGGGACCATGCAATCGCGGCAGAACAAGCGTTTGCAGCGTTCACACTTCCTCAGACGATAACTCGAGAGAACTCTGCCGCAGATGCCGCATTCGTCCTTGAATGTTGCCACGCTCCTTATAAAAAGGCGCCCAGTCTGACGCTCTTCGTGAAATATAGCACTGGGTTTTGGGATATTAATCTTGAGCATGGAAAATGGAATTTTTCAGGGAAAAATGAGAAGAACGCCCAACCAGGGCGATTTTTCTATTCGAATTCTATTGTTGATGGGGGTTTGTCTGTTAAATCGTATAGGCATCTTACTACAGTTGGGATCTCTTCGGTTATTCTCTTGGCGATCCGCACGAGTATGTTGTACGGGACTTGTTTTGCTTTGGCTGTCACTGCGTCCTCCGACTCGACAATCCTGACGGTGACGATGTTGCCATAGACTCTTGCGCCTACTTTTATCCCTGTAGCCATGTCGTTATGAAGCACTGCAAAGTTCTGGAAGGTTCCGAGTCCCTTGGTCTCCTCCTCCACAATTACAGTGGCCTTCCGAACGATAGCGACTCGTTCAGGAGTAACCTCACCGAGGACTCTTAACGACAAGGCTGGACCTGGGAATGGCATTCTTTCAGAGATTTCTTTGGGTAAGCCCAATTCACGAGCAACCTTTCTCACTTCAGGTTTAAACAGCTCTCTCATTGGCTCGAGAATTTTGTATCCGTATTTTTCAGGGTTTATGCCGATTTGTGACAGGACATTGTGCTGAGATTTTATGCCTTTCACGGTTTCTATGACATCGGCTTTAATCGTTCCTTGGACGATGAATTCAACTTTTTCCTCCTTGGCCGCCTTTCCTAAGGTTCTGTAGAATCTCTCCCGGAAAGCTTTGCGTTTCTCCTCTGCGTCTGTTTTTCCCTTGAAGACTTCAAAGAATTCTTTTTTTGCATCAACGTATCTCGACTTGACTCCCAGATTCTTGAGTGTTTGCATCACGAACTCTGGCTCGCCCTCTCTCCGTAAACCATCGTCTATGAAAACAGCGATTAGATTCTCTCCGACAGCTTTGTGAACTAGGAACGTGGCGACAGTACTGTCGACGCCGCCAGAGCAAGCTGAAATTACTCTGCCCTGTCCGAGAGTCTTCCTTATTTCTGTTAGGGATGTTTCTATGAATTCTTTTGTGTTGAACATGTTTTTCTTGTCTCCCAAACTGATGCGTATGTGATTCACCAGCCTTTTTAGTTTTGCCGTGACGTTGAAAACCAGACTTTCTATTATTCTACAAATGGACAAATGGCCAAGAAGCATGGGAAATAAAAAAGGCGGGCACTTACAGCGGAATGGACGTTGTGTTCAGAAAACCTTAAATTTACAGCCAAAACGAGGCTATCCACAAACCAACTCCGACAAAACGGCATCTCAAGAAGGCAACTTCATGGTTTTGTTCAGTACGTACAGAGGGCTACCCAAGGAAGCCATGTGGATAATCTACTCTCTGATAGTGCCTTCAATCGCTTATGGCATGCTTTACACAGACATAAGCTATTTCCTCACCACAATTCAAGGGCTCCCAGATGTCACAATGGGAATAATCGTAACCCTGATGGGAGTATCAACCTTCACAGCTAGCATTCCATTGGGAATCGTGGCTGACAGGTATGGACGAAAGAAACTTCTAATATTGGGCAACGTAGCAGCCAGTGTTACAATAGCAGTCTTCGCCCTGACTGCAAATCCAGCTATACTTTTCGCAGCCGCCATTCTCGAGGGGATTTCTGAAGGCGCAACATCAGCTGCAACAAGCGCTTTGCTTGCGGAAAAGTGTGAAGCCGCCAAACGCAATAGTGTTTTCTCACTCTTCGGCTTCGCTCAGAGCATGGCTTTCGGAGCGGGAGGCTTTGCTATACCAGCTATCGTAATCTTCCAAGTTTTAGGCTTCAACGACCAGGAAAGTCACGTACTGCTATACATCGCAATGGCATTGCTAAGCTTAGCATCAACAGCTCTAATGCTGAAAATCAGCGAATCAAGGGTCCTGAGGAAAGCACAAGGTTCCAATTCGAAATTCACCATAAAGGATTTGTTTCCGCGGAAATCGAGAGAAGTGTTACTAAAATATGTGATAACCGGCGCAACAATTGCATTCGGCGCAGGTATGTTTGTGCCTCTCATGACACGTTGGATGCATTTACAGTATGGCGTGGAAGACACTTTAAGTAGTTCAATTCTTGCTGCAGCCAGCATAGCTATAGCATTTGCAACTCTAGCCTCACCTTACATCGCTAAGAGGATTGGGCTGGTCAAAGCTGTTGTCGTGACTCAGAGTTCGTCAACGTTGTTTATGTTCCTCACACCACTTTCGCCCAGCTTCTTCCTTGCGAGTTCCGTTTATACGGTACGCACCTTCCTCATGAATATGTCCAGCCCCCTGGAACAGTCAATGATTATGGGTCTTGTTGACAAAGATGAGCGCGGAGCTGCCTCGGGAATCAGCACAGCGCTCTGGAGACTGCCAAATGCCTTAAGCTCTTCCGTCGGCGCTTGGTTGATGGGCATCGGGCTACTAGCATTACCTTTCTTCCTCGCAACAGTTGTCTATGTTGTTTCTATTTGCATGTTTTGGTTCTTCTTCAAAAACACGCGAATGCCCGAAGAGATGACAGAATGCGAACGCCAAGTGGTGATAAAGGAAAGCTAGGCCGGCAAATCACCCTTTGACGACGGCGATTGGCACAAGCCTCGCAACCTTAGTGGCTATCCCAATTTTGTCACTGACCTCGGCGACCACATCCACGTTTTTGTAGGCTGGGTCAGCTTCCTCAGCTAGGACCGAGCTACTCGCAGCCCGAACTACGATGCCACGTTTCTCCAATGCGGTTTTGACGTCTCCGCCCCAAAACTTGCGTTTGGCAGCGGAGCGGCTCATCATCCTGCCTGCGCCGTGGGCCGTCGAGCCGAATGTCAAATCCATCGCCTTTTCGGTGCCGACGAGGACCCATGAGCTTGTTCCCATGCTGCCCGGGATGAGTACTGGTTGTCCAACCGACCTGTAGTCTGCAGGGATCTCTGGGTGTTCAGGTGGGAAAGCTCTCGTGGCGCCTTTCCTGTGTACCCAAACCTTTCTGTAGTTGCCGTTGATTTTGTGATTTTCAGTCTTGGCTATGTTGTGCGCTACGTCGTAAACTAGCTTTAGCCCGAATCTTTCGGGATCTTCGTGGAATACCTGCTTGAAGCTCTGTCTAACCCAGTGCATGATGGCTTGGCGGTTCGAGAAGGCATAGTTGACGGCGCATGCCATGGCCTGAATGTAATCCTTTGCTTCGTTGCTGTTGCCTGGGGCGCAGGCGAGTTCCCTGTCGGGCAAGCTGATCTTGTACTTCTGTACTGCATGTTCCATGACTCTCAGGTAGTCAGAGCATATCTGATGCCCGAAACCTCGTGAGCCGCAATGAATCATAACGGTGACTTGTCCTTCATGTTCAATGCCGAAGGCTTTGGCGGTTCGCGAATCGAGAATCTTGTCCACCTTCTGCACTTCGAGGAAGTGGTTGCCCGAGCCCAATGTGCCAATTTGCGCTAGTCCCCGGCTCTTCGCTGTGGATGTAACTTTGCTGGGATCGGCGTTTCTCATAGCTCCCGACTCTTCGCAGTGGTTAGCGTCTTCGGGCCAGCCTAAGCCTCTGTTGATAATCCATTGAACACCTTCGGTTACGAGTTTGTCGAGGTCACTGCTGGAGACTTTGAAGTCTTTCCGTGAACTGCCCAAGCCTGAGGGTACATTGTTGAAAATCGCTTCCGCAAGTTGAGGAAGTTTCGGTCTCAGGTTTTGTTCCGAAAGGTTCGTGGAGAGCAAGCGTACCCCGCAGTTAATATCGTAACCCACGCCTCCTGGGCTGATGACTCCCTCATCATAGTCAGTGGCTGCGACTCCGCCTATGGGAAAACCGTAGCCCTCGTGCCCGTCGGGCAGGGTGATTGCGTATTTGTAAATGCCTGGCAGATGGGCGACGTTGGCACATTGCCATAGCGTTCGGTCGGTTTGCATCTTTTCAAGCAAATCCTCGTTCGCGAAGACAATGCCTGGGACTCTCATGCTTGATTTGTACTTGGGAATACGCCATGAGCACTCGTCTATTCTTTCGAGAGGAACTTTCTCCGCTAGAGCTCTTCCTTCGCCTTCACCCATCTTAAAAGCCTTCAACAGAAAAGGGGCGCAGCAAAATATAAACAAATATTGACAACGCTACTGCCGTCGTGGTGGTAAAGCAGAAAAGTCATCTCTCCATAGTAAGATACTGGTGGAAGTCTTTGACAGAGATAACGGACGAGTATATGCGCGACATGCTTGGTAAGTCGAAACAATATAGCGTTATAATTCTGACAGAGGGTTTGAATGCGAACAAACCCGGGGTCGAAAAAATCAAGTGGGAACACGGGAGAAGGAACTTTTCGCTTCGCAGAAGCGGTTTACTGTCAATTGTCTGTCCAATATCCGGTGGAGGCAGCATTGTCGGCATCGGGATTTTTAATGCATCAGTCGATGAAGTGAAGAAGATAATGGACGAGGACCCCGCGGTTAGGGCGGATGTGCTCAGATACCAAGTTCTTGACTGCAGGAGTTTTCCGGGCGACTGCTTACCGAAATAGAGAGGACAGACCCTTCACGTTCGAGGGTTTTTGACGAATTCGATGAAACCTTCCACGCTGTTCTCGATAAGAGTTTTTCTAGAGACTGGATCCGTCGCTACCGCTGGGACCGCTTTTTGGATGGTTAAGTCTTCTCGAAGGATTCGCTCACAAATAGCTTCCGTTGACTCGCCTCGGCGCACGCCGTCTCGGGTGATTTTTAGCCACATTCTGATTTGTGCTTGATAGTGTCCCAGCAGTTTGATGCCTTCTGGGGCTTTTCCGAAATGGCTGAAGTAAAGGACCTCAGGCTTGAATTCGACAAGTTTGTCGAGGGATGCCAAAGCGATGTCAGGTCGGAACGGCGGCGGAGTCGTGGGGAAAATGGTGTCTGAATCAGCGAAGTAAGCACCTGCGGCGTCGCCAGGAAAAAGTCCTCTGTTGAGATGTTCGTAGTAAGCGAGGTTATGCGAAGCATGTCCAGGCGCCTCAATGGCGGTTAGAGCTAACCCTTTCCCGAGACTGAGGGTTTCGCCTTCTGTCGCCACGATTATCCGGTCTTCTGGCACTGGCTCGGGTTTCCCGAACATCGTTGCCACCGGTCCCAACGTCTCCTGCGAAGCCGCCCAGAGTTTCGTCGGGTCGTTGAGGTGTGCTGCCCCTTTCGGGTGCACTATGACTTTCGCGTTTGTCAGGCTTTTCAGGGCTGTGCCAGCGCCGCCACCGTGGTCAATGTGAACGTGAGTGATAGCCAGATAGGCGACTT
>Ga0153916_10002292_pt1 | contig 14067 bp, 4 predicted proteins | sample Opewatmetagenome_FD_109642 | JGI IMG/M metagenome (GOLD analysis project Ga0153916, IMG submission 109642) | Freshwater wetland microbial communities from Ohio, USA - Open water 3 Core 3 Depth 4 metaG | ecosystem: Environmental > Aquatic > Freshwater > Wetlands | place: USA: Ohio, Lake Erie, Old...
AGGCAACGTCCGTATCGGGCTGCAGTGTGCCCAGGATATAGTTGAGCACCGCGTCCCCGTAGGCTTGCTCCAGGTCGCGCCCTTGCTCGACATAGGTGGCCTCGTCGATAATGCGGCCTTCGAGCGGCGCGAAGTCGGCGCCAATGGCCGTGGGCAGGTTGTCGGCGATGTATTTCTCGAGGCGGTCTTCGCCCGCACCGCCGGCGGGGAGGGCGTTGCATGCTGCCGTGGCGCATTTTGCGATCACCCGCTCGACGGAAGTGAAGTACAGCTTGAAGGACGAAAGATCAGGTGCCAGGGTGATTAGCTTGGTGTAGAAACCAGCGGTCTGCCCTGCGCGCGCACCAATCAAACCATCCGCGCCCATGAGTTTGATCTCTTTGAAGTCACCGACGCCGAGGTCGACGGAAGCCTGGCTGCCATCTTTCGCGGCTGCGCTCCTCACCAAAAGGAGGTGGTCATACGCGGCTGTGCCGTCCACCACGCTGTCGTAAAGGTAGATATCATAGGCACGCGTTGGATTCTGGGCTGCAAAAGATGTGGCGACGGTGAGGGCGGTTTGCTGGGCCGGCGCGGCCGGATCGCCTGGGGGCACGTTCGTCCAACCAGCAGCCGCAGCGAAGCCGGCTACCTGATACGAGATACCAAAGGCGGCTGCGCCAGCCTGCTCATCCGCATTGAGCGGGGCGGCGAGTACGCCGCGTGTCGAGAAGATGGTGACAAAATCGACTGTTGGGCCGGCGATATTGGCATTTGCCCCGCCAACCCACTCGATCTGAGCTACCTTCTTGCCCGCACGCTCGGCAGCAGCGGCCAGGGTGTCGGCCTGCAAGATGCCGGAGGCTGAGAAGGAGGTGCGTCTGTCAAAGGTATCGCCGGTTCGGAAAAAGGTATTGTTGGTAGAACCGTGCTCGCCTGGATAGGTGCCGGTAGCCAGCGTGTACCAGCCCACGCCGGTGTTAGGCGGGAAGGCCTGTACCATGCCGTTATCGCCGCGCACACCACTATCCATCAGGCCCTGATAGTTTGGCATCAGGCCCAAGGAAGCGTAGCGTTCCATCAAGTCGGGGCGCATACCATCTGAGGCGAAGAAGATGACTTTCGAGGTGAGGGGGGCTGCGTTGGAGGGAATTGACGTCTGGCTGGCGAACACAGGCGTAGCCAGGCTGGCGACCAGGGCGAGCGTTAGGATTAAATAGAGTATTCTGCTTTTCATAGATCGTTCCTTTCTCAAATTGTGCACCTGTTCATAAGAAAATCGATGTTCCCCTTATTGTTCTCAATAAGCGAAGGCCTCAAAGACCATCGTGGTCTGATGACCACACTTGAGATCGCGCTACAGGTAGTCTGAACCAATAGAAAATCGCTCCGTGGATAGGATCACCTCCTTTCCTTGGAAGGTAAGTTTGATCTGTCATAGAGAGGATGTTTGCGTCGAAGAACCCCATACGCTAGGAATTACCGATAAAAATGCTTCATCCTGTTTGAGCGATCTAAAGAAGCCGCCCTGTCAAACGCTCGTAATGCTACTTATTTTACCAAAAAAAGCGATTAAGATTCCTGACAATTATCATCTTAATCAGAATTTATTATTCCTCCAGTAAGAAGGGACGGATCAAATGCATTGGATATGAGTTGCTTTCCCTCAATATGGCACATCTCCAACGGAAGGATCGACTCAAAAAACTGGGCGACCGTGGCAATCCAGCTGCTACGGTCACCCAATTCTTTAGTTATTTCCCCTTCTATCGACCATGTTTGTGGAGAACGGAAGGGGTAGATTGAATAGGTGTGGGTAAGTTTTACGGAACCGGCACCGGGCAGGCAGTGGCGCCGCTGGTGGTGCAAACGACGCGTCCCTGGATGGCCGGACTGACCGGCGTGTTCGTGGTAATGTAATTACTCACCACCACGTCCATGTAATCCAGCGCGACCACCCGACCGGCGAGGTAGAAATTCGGGTATCCGTCACCGCCGAAAGCCATAAAGTCGTTCTCGGCGATCAGGTACGTTGATGCGTCGGTTAAGTCGATGGACGCACCGGTGCAGCTCCCGTCCGTCGCCTGGCGCACTGCGCTGAGCACGCGGCTGCTAGTTGGCAGGGAGACGTCATAGGTGAAGCACAGGCCAGAAACCTGCGGGAAGCGACCGTTAGCCGCCGGCATCGACGAGACGCCGTTTTCTAACATGGTCTTCAGTTCCGTACCACTCACTTGAACGGTGGCGACGAGGTTGCCGAAGGGTAGCACACCCAGCGCCGTGCCGCGCGTGATGGGGAACACTCCCGCCGCGAACGGATACAGATCTGCCAAGCAGGTGTCGCTGGCCACATCGACGCTTGGGCAGGTCAGGTCGGCGCGCAGACCACCAGCGTTGGTGATGGCGAAGTCGGTGCCGTAGGCGAGGCGCATGGCATCGGCGGCCAGGTCCCCGACCAACGACTCGCACAAGCGGCCATCACTCCGACCGCAGGAGTCGGCGCGCGGGATAGCTACCGTCGATTGGCCGATGACCGGGCTAAGGATCGGGATCAGTTCTGCGTTCAGGTCGTCAATCATAGCCTGGATTTCCGGGTCAGGCGTCACGCCGATATTCCACGGCTTGTGGAAATCCGCCGTCGTATAGACCACCCCCTTGGTTTTGGGATCGACAGTCAGGCGGATGCGGGTGAAACGCAACCCAGAGTTAAGATTCTCTGTCACCACCACGCCGTTCGCCGCCCTGGCGACATATTGGGTGTGCGTGTGACCTCCCATGACGGCATCCACGCCGCGCAGGTTGCTGGCGAAGTCCATCAACTCGCTGGCCGGATCTGGATTGGTCACCGTGGTGCCGCCCGTTGCGCCCAGGTGGCCAACAGCTACGATGGTCTTCACTTTGGCCTTATTGCGCAGATAGGCAGCAGTATCATTGACGGCTGTCACCGGGTCGGTGATGACAAACGGATCGAGATAGCCCGGGAAGATCAGGCTGGGCAGCTCGGTCAACGTGTAACCGATCACTCCCATCTTGAAGCCATTGAAGTTAAAGATGGTGTAGGGTTTCCACTCAGCTGGCGGCTGGCCCGTGTCAGGGTCGATCGCATTGGCTGCCAGGTAGGGTTGGTTGGCCGCCGGGATCAGCACGGTGCGCAGGTACTCCTGTCCGCGGTCGAAGCTGTGGTTGCCCAGCGTATCGGCGGATAGGCCCAGCATATTCAGGGCTTGTACGGCAGGAAGATCGCCGAAAAAGTTAGAGATCGGCGGTGTGGCGCCGGTAGAGTCGCCTGCGGATAGGGTGATAGCGCCATCCTTAGCCTCGCCCCGGTACAAATCGAACCAGTACTTCAGGTAGGCTGCGCCGCCTATGCCAAAACTCGGGTTGGTCGTGCCGACATTATCGGCTGTCTGGGTGGTTGGGATGATCTGTCCGTGGAAGTCGCTGATTTGCAGGATGGTGGCTTCTTTATACCTCCCAGGGGATTTGACCATCTCATAAAGGATGCGACCGCGGGCGTTGTAGGGGCCGGGGATACCCATCAAGAAAGCGATGGTCGGAGCCAGGTCCACCGCACGTATGCCGGATAAGGGACCCTGGTGGCGCACACCTGGGCCAGCGGCCACGAAGGTGGCGTGCATGTTGACTCCGCTGGTCAGATCAACTGTCTCGGGCAGGAAGCCGTGCTGGCCGAAGAACTGCGAGAAAGCTATTGTCTGGCCGAAAGTAGCCGCGTCAAACTGGTAGGGCGGATTGAGCACAACGACCACATCGCCGCTGCGGTTAGGGTGAAGCGAGTCGCTGCCGTCTACATTGCGCAGCTCTTCCTTCATCATGATCTTTAAGACTACCTGGGCACCGGGATTAGCTGGATCCGTAAGGTTCTGGAAGGCATCGACCACCGCCGTCCTGACCTGCGCGTAGGTCGTCCCATCTGGCAGCGTGGTGTTCACATAGATCTGCGCTGTGCCGCCCGCCCAGCAAGCCTTGGCCAAATTGATGGCACCGTCACCTGTACCACTGCGGCAATTGCTGAACACTTCCGTAGGCGTTTCACCGCCACTGTTCTGCAAACCAGCGTCAAATAGAACCTTACCGGCATTCACTGCCAACCATTGCGAGCCGAAGCCGTGGTCAGAGGTGGCAAACGTCGTAGGATTCTTGCCCATCAACTGCCTACCGAGCGCCAGGGTTGCATCAGCCTCCTTGTAAGCATCGCGGATAATCCCTTCGGCTCTGGCAGGAGTGATTACTTCGCCATAGGACTGATAGGTATTATAGTGTGGGTTTGCAAGGCCGTTGACCATCGGCACGGTGAGGCCCAGGAACATGTGGGAAAACTCGTCGGTGGTTGGATTGCCCAGCATCAACAGATCGGGTTTATAACCCATACCAGCTACACTCCCGCCATCCACGGTGAGAACGGGGGATGTACCGATGATGTAACGCAGGTATGCAAAATGGGCGTTTTTCCACATCAGACCCTGCTCGACGTAGGTATCCGCGTCAACCAGTCCCGATTCAAAAATGGCATAATCGGCCGCTGTGGAGCTTGGGAACAACCGGTTCAGGTCGTCCTCGAAGTCTCCGCTGTAGCCGCAGCCATTGCAGGTGGCGATGGCGCGCGCAACGGAGGTGAAGAACAGGCTGAACTGGCTTAGATCCGGGGCTAACAGCATGGCTTTCACATAGAAGCCGCCGGTCTTCCCCGCTGGATTTGCCAGCACTACCTTCACATCCGCCCATTGCTTTTCCATGAGGTCGGCAACGGCCTGGTTGCCATCTTTGCTATTGGCATTGGGGACTACCAACACGTGGTCATAGTTGGTGGTTGCGTCATTGGTCGAGTCGTAGACATAGAAATCGTATTGATCATTGGCGATGGCCTCCAAACCGCCGCTCACGTAAGACACGATGTCAAAGGTGCCTTGTTTGGCCGGGGTGTAAGAAGTCGGCACATTGCTCCAACCGGCGGCATCCACCAGATCAAAGCGTTGGTATTTCACGCCGAAAGCATCCGCGCCAGCAGGCTGGCCGGGAACATCCCAGTTGGTCCACAATCCACGGTTTGAGTAGAAATTGCGGTAATCGACAACTGGTCCCTGGATTGCAGTCATCGTCCTGGCACCTCCAGCCCATTCGACCGAGACAACCTTTTTACCAGCCCGTTCGGCTGCTTCAGCTATGGTATCAGCCTGTAAAACGCCTCCTGAGAAGGCCGCTGTACGGTTGCCGAAGCTATCTCCGGTGCGGAAGAAAGTGTTGTTGGTCGAGCCGTGCTCGCTAGGGTAGGTGCCGGTCGCCAGGGTGTACCAGCCTACGCCCGTGTTGGGCGGGAAGGCCTGCACCAGGCCGTTATTGCCTTTCAGGCCGCTCTTTAGGAGACGGGCGTAGGTAGGCAGGAGGCCTTTAGCAGCGTAACTCTCCATCAGGTCGGGGCGCATGCCGTCGGCAGCGAAGAAGATCACCTCTTGGGCGAGTGATTTGGTCGCGGTTGGGGAGATTGGAGTCGGGCTGGCGAACACAGGAGTAGCCAGGCTGGCGACAAGGGCGAGCGTAAGGATGATATAGAGTATTCGGTTTTTCATCGAGCGTTCCTTTCTCACAATGTCCTCTAAATTCACAAAAAAATCGAATTCCCCCTGCAATCATCTGAATCCGATGATCCCCCAGGACATTCATGTCTTAATCACCTAGCGGGGACCGTAGTGCATGGTACGCGCAATGGCAGAAGGTCGAAGCGTGGCTAAGATCACCTCCTTTCTTATAAAATCAGACCTGACCGATCAACGAGTGAATAGTTACGCTAAAAGACCCCACCAACCGGGTGATACCGGTAACAGCGCATTGCAAAGCCCAAGCGATTCATCGAAGCCTCCCTGAGAAACGCTCCCAATGCATTTTCATTGTACCAAAAAAAGTTGTTAATGTTCCTGACAATTTGCATTTCAATTTGAATTTTTTATCTTAGTCAATATGCAAACGATTGTGTACCCCGATATCATCTGTGATAGTTATCCCCGAAAGTATGGACAAAATACAATGGTAGAAATAGATCCATATAGGCTATATTCGAAGCATCCAAATAGAGCCCTATCAAGGAGGGGATATGGATTCTCTCTTACTCGCTCGATTGCAGTTTGCCATCACCACGGTGTACCATTTTTTCTTCGTGCCGCTTACCCTGGGCCTCTCCGTGATCGTCGCGGTCATGGAGACGCTCTATGTGCGCACGGGCCGCGAAGTGTATAAAGAGATGGCGAAGTTCTGGGGGAAGCTTTTCCTGATCAATTTCGCCATGGGGGTGGTCACCGGCATTGTGCAGGAATTTCAGTTTGGCATGAACTGGTCGGCCTATTCGCGCTTTGTCGGCGACGTTTTCGGCGCTCCGCTGGCGATCGAAGCCCTGCTGGCTTTCTTCCTCGAGTCGACTTTCCTCGGGCTATGGATTTTCGGCTGGAATAAGCTCTCCAAGCGCATGCACGCCGCGACCATCTGGCTGGTCGCCTTGGGTGCCAATGTCTCCGCTTTGTGGATTCTCATCGCCAATTCTTTCATGCAGGAGCCCGTGGGGTTTGTCCTGCGCAACGGCCGGGCGGAGATGGCCGATTTCTTCGCCCTGTTGCTGAATCCGAACGTACTCGTCCAATTCCCGCACACCGTCCTGGCGGGCTTCACCACGGGGGCTTTCTTCGTCATCGGAATCAGCGCTTATCATTTGATGAAGAAGGACAAAGTCGAGATGTTCCGCCAATCCTTCCAGATCGCTGCCACCCTCGGTACGATGGCAATTATCCTGGTGGTGCTCAACGGGCATAGCCAGACTCAGGAAATGGTGCGCTCCCAGCCCATGAAGATAGCCGCTGCCGAGGCGCTGTGGGAGACCGAAGACCCGGCGTCATTCTCCGTGCTAACCATTGGCGATCTGGCGCAAAGGCGAGACGTCTTTGCCATCCGCTTGCCCAGACTGCTTAGCCTGCTTGCCTATAACCAGTTAAACGGCAAGGTCAGAGGGATTTATGATCTCCAGGCGGAATTTGAAACGCAATACGGGCCAGGCAATTACATCCCGCCTGTCGCGGTGACCTACTGGACCTTCCGCATCATGGTGGGAGCGGGCTTCGTGCTGCTCGGACTGGCGTTCTATGCCCTGTTCATCAGCATGGGTGGCGTGTTCGAAACCCAGCCGCGTGTCCTTAAGCTCTTTACCCTGGCGATCGCCCTGCCGTACCTCGCTAACACCAGCGGCTGGTTGATGACCGAGCTCGGACGCGTCCCCTGGGTTGTCTACGGGCTGATGAAAATTGAAGATGCTGTCTCTCCGACTGTCTCAGGAGGTGCAGTACTGACGACCCTGATCGGTTTCACACTCATCTATGCGGCTTTAATGGCGGCCGATATTTACCTGCTGGTCAAATACGCCAGGGCAGGTTTGGGATCTTCCCCAGCCGAGGGCGAAGATGACGAGCCCCTGCCTTCACTGGTCGGTGCCCAGGATTAGCAAGAGGAGATGAGCTATGGACCTCAAAATCATTTGGTTTATCTTGATCGCTGTGCTCTACATAGGCTTCTTTGTCCTGGAGGGCTTCGACTTCGGGGTTGGCATCTTGCTCCCTTTCCTGGGGAAGACTGACGGTGAGCGGCGGGTGATTATCAACGCTATTGGGCCGCATTGGGATGGCAACGAAGTGTGGCTGTTAACCGCTGGGGGCGCCACCTTTGCCGCGTTCCCCAACTGGTATGCCACATTATTCAGCGGTTTCTATTTGCCGTTCTTCCTGCTGCTCTTGGCGTTGATCCTGCGCGGTGTGGCGTTTGAATTCCGCAGTAAGGATGAGGACCCGCGCTGGCGCCTCACCTGGGACTGGTCCATCTTCGTTGGTAGCCTGCTGTCAGCGCTGCTGCTGGGTGTGGCCTTTGCCAACCTGGTGCGTGGGGTGCCCATCGATGCCGAGATGAACTATGTGGGCGGTTTCTTCAACCTGCTGAACCCCTACGCCTTGTTGGGCGGCGTCGTCACCACCCTGGTCTTCCTGATGTATGGGGCTATTTTTCTGAGCTTAAAGACCAGTGGCGAGATGATGTACAAAGCCCGGGCGACTGCCCGGCGCTTGTGGATGCCGGTGGTTATCTTGCTGCTGATCTTCCTGGTCGCCACCTATCTCTCTACCGACATTCTCGCGCGCCTGGGCGTCGATCCGGGGGTCGTCCCTGTGACGGGCCTGGCGGCTGTGCTCCTCGCCGGTTATTTCATCCGCCGCGAGCGCGATGGCTGGGCTTTCACCATGCTGGCTATCACCATCGCATTCGCCCTGATCACCATGTTCATGATCCTGTACCCGCGGGTCATGATCTCCAGCCTGAACCCAGCCTGGAGCCTGACGATAGACAACGCTTCCTCCAGCCCATATACCTTAAAGGTGATGACGATCATCGCCTTGATCTTCGTGCCGGTCGTGTTGATCTACCAGGGGTGGAGCTACTGGGTCTTTCGCCAGCGGATTGAGAACAAAACGGAAAAGTTGGTCTATTGAAAGTTGATCGTCGCCTGCTGCAGAGCGCTTCCTCCAGCCGGGCCGTGTTATTGGCTGCGGTCCTTTTAGGCCTGCTGGGGGGAGTGCTGGCAGCCGTCCAGGCGCGCTTGCTGAGCCGGGTGATCGCCGGCGTGTTTTTAGGCGGCGATATACTCTCCCAGGCTGTTCCGGGGTTGGGGCTGCTGGCGGTAGTGCTGCTGGTGCGCGCTGGTCTGAGCTGGGGGTTGGAAATCGCTGCTAATAGCGCTGCAGTGCGCATAAAAACCCGCCTGCGCCAGGAGCTCTTCGAGCACATTCTGGCACTGGGTCCAGCAGCCACGCGCGGCGAGCGTACGGGTGAGCTGACTGAGACCGTTGTGGAGGGGGTCGAGGCACTGCATGCCTATTTCAGCCAGTACCTGCCCCAGCTCGCGCTGGCTGCGCTCGTGCCGCTTTTACTGTTGGCTTTCATCGTGCCCCTGGATACGCTTTCTGCTCTCGTTCTTTTGCTCACCGCTCCCCTGATGCCGGTGTTTATGGTCTTGATCGGGAGCATGGCAGAAGCGCTCACCCGCCGGCAATGGCGAACCCTCAGCCGTTTGAGTGCCTATTTCCTGGACGTGCTTCAGGGGATGACTACGCTGAAGATTTTCGGGCGCGCCCAGGCGCAGGTGCGCCTGATTGCCCGCCTGAGCGAGCAATACCGCCGCACGACGATGCAGGTGCTGCGTGTGACCTTTCTGTCGGCGCTCGTGCTGGAGCTGCTCGCGACCTTGAGCACAGCGGTTGTTGCGGTGGAGGTTGGCTTGCGCCTGCTCTATGGCAGGCTGCAGTTCGAACAGGCTCTCTTTGTCCTACTCCTGGCGCCGGAGTTTTATTTGCCTTTGCGCATGTTGGGAATGCGCTTCCATGCAGGCCTGGCGGGAGTGGCAGCTGCCGAGCGGATATTTGAAATCCTCTCTATGCCTGCGGGCAGGATGAAGACATCCATCTCCCCCAAATTCGCATGTTTTTCTGTCTCCCAGAGGTTGGAGACAAGTCAGGATTCTCACCTGGCGTTTGAAGGGGTCAGCTTCGCCTTGTCCGACTCGCCCCTGGCGCTGAGTGGCCTATCTTTTGTGCTGATCCGCGGCCAGCGGGTGGCGCTGGTAGGGCCTAGCGGGGCCGGCAAATCCACCGTAGCCAATCTTTTGCTGCGCTTTATAGAGCCTGACCAGGGCCGCATCACATTGGATGGGGTGGATATTGCCCAGATTCCTGCGGATCAATGGCGGCAGCAAATCGCCTGGGTATCGCAGCGCCCTTATCTTTTTCACGACAGTGTGTTGGCCAATATCCGTATGGCGCGGCGCCAAGCCAGCTATGAAGAAGTGGTCAACGCGGCCCGGTTGGCCCATGCCCACGCCTTCATCGAAGGACTCCCGGATGGCTATGAAACGATCGTCGGCGAGCGGGGTGCCCGGCTGAGCGGGGGGCAGGCGCAGCGCATCGCTCTGGCGCGTGCCTTCCTGAAGGATGCTCCCATATTGATTCTGGACGAGGCTACCTCATCCCTGGACCCAGAGCATGAGGCCCTGGTCAGCGACTCGCTGGAGAAGTTGATAGCCGGGCGAATGACTCTGGTGATCGCTCATCGCCTGGCAACGGTATTCAGGGCAGATCAAATCCTGGTTTTGGATCAGGGCAGACTGGTCGAAAAAGGCACTCACACCGAGCTGGTCGGGCGCGGCGGCCTGTACCAACAACTCGTCCATGGCTCACAGAATATGAGATTTAGCGAAATTGGGGATATGCGTGCACAAAGCACACGCATATCCCCAATTTCGTTGTCTTTCCCCCCTTCCCCCTGCCTGGCCGATCAGCAGGCCATGGCCGAAGGCCTGTTGCACAGCGAACAGGCAAGGGAAGGGGGGTCGAAGATCTGTCGATCGCAGGGAGACAGACCAGGGGAGATGGGGACGTTTCGAAAACTGCTCCGGATGGTATTGCCATTTGCAGGATGGATCACATTGGCTATCTTGCTGGGAGCCGCCACAGTCGGAAGTGGTATAGGGCTGATGTCGGCCTCTGCTTACATTATCTCTGCTGCCGCGCTGAAACCATCGATTGCTGAGCTGCAAGTAGCCATCGTGGGAGTGCGCTTCTTCGGCCTTGCCCGTGGTCTCTTCCGTTATCTGGAGCGCTATGTCTCCCACCGGGTGACATTCCAGGTGCTGGCGCGCCTGCGAGTCTGGTTCTATCAGTCCCTGGAGCCTTTGGCTCCGGCGCGGCTGTTGGCCTATCGCGGCGGTGATCTGCTCAGCCGAGCTATTGGCGATATGGCCGAGCTGGAGAGCTTTTATGTGCGTGCCCTGGCACCACCCTTGGTTGCTGGGATCGTGGCGGTTGGTACACTGGCGTACCTTTATGCCTTTGCGCCGGCCCTCGCGTTTACACTATCCCTATTTTTCGCCCTGGGCGGGGTCGGCGTGACGTGGCTGGCCCGCCAGTCAGGCAAAGGCGTGGGTCAGGAGTTGGTTGAAGTCCGCGCTGGATTAAACATCTTGTTGGTCGATAGCGTTCAGGGGTTAGCAGATGTGCTTGCCCTGGGCCTTGAGCGGTATCGCAGCCAGGAGTTGGCCGAATTGTCGCGGCGTTTCGGATCGGCGCAAATGCGCATCGCCCGTCTGGGCGGGCTACAGTCTTCGCTAAGCGGGTTGTTGGCTCACCTGGCCATGTGGGCGCTCCTGGTCCAGGCCATACCGCTGGTCAGGGACGGCCAAATCGAGGGGACCTATCTGGCGGTGCTGACCCTGGCCGCGCTGACCAGCTTCGAGGCGCTCCTGCCACTGCCGCTGGCTGCTCAGCACCTGGAGAGCCATCTGGCGGCCGCCCGCCGCTTGTTTCAGCTTGTGGATGCACAGCCTGAGGTGAAGGATCCGCCTCATCCCGTACTTGCTCCGGATAGCTACGCGCTTCAGGTCAAAGGACTGAGCTTTACTTACCCGACCGCTTTCCAAGGCGATGGGTTGTCCATTCGACGAGTGTTGGATGACCTCAGCTTCTCCCTGCCCCAGGGAGGAAAGCTGGCGCTGGTCGGTTCGAGCGGGGCAGGAAAGACGACCCTGGTCCAACTGCTCCTCCGCTTTTGGGATTATTCGGAAGGGAGCATCCTATTGGGAGGAAAAGAGCTGTGTCATTACCGGCAGGAAGACGCGCGCCGCCTTTTCAGCGTCGTTTCCCAAGATACTTACTTATTCAATGCAACGATAAAGGAAAACTTGCTGGTCGCCCGCCCGGACGTCTCGGATGAGGAGCTTTTTCAAGCTGCCCGTCAGGCCCAGATTCACGATTTCATCCTATCGTTACCTGAAGGTTACCAGACCTGGATCGGCGAGCAGGGCTTGCGGTTGAGCGGTGGCGAGCGCCAGCGACTTGCGATTGCCCGCGCTTTGCTTAAAAATGCACCCCTGCTCATCCTGGACGAACCTACAGCGAATCTCGACATGCTGACCGAGCGCAAGCTGGTGGAGAACCTCTACCGACTGATGGACGGGCGTACGACTTTACTGATTACACACCGCCTGGTTGGGCTGGAGGCCATGGAAGAGATCCTGGTGCTGGAAGCGGGACACGTGGTCGAGCGCGGCCGCCACCAGGATTTGCTAGAGGCCGGTGGTCTCTACCGCCGCATGTGGGATTTGCAGAATCAGGTGTTAGTGTGGGATGGGGGGAAAGTGGGGGCGTGAGGTGATACGAATCCCTGGTGAGTGACCCACTCACCCGCCTCGCTTGAACTCCAGTTATAATACCTATGGAGTTATCATTTGGATTTGAGAGGCTGGCGTGAAACGGTTTGACAGCGTGCAGGGTAGGATCAACCTGATCTTCCTGGCCTTCGCCCTGTTAGTAATGCTTTCCGTTGGGGCGACTTTTTGGGGCATCCAGACCCAGCGCATGGATGCACTGCTCATCAACCTCGCCGGGCGTCAACGCATGCTCACCCAGAAGATCATCTGGCTGGCCCTGGCGCAGCCGGATAATCCTGAACTGCAGTCTTCAATCCAGCTCTTTGAGCAGACCCAGATTGCCTTGCGCCAGGGCGGGACCGCCTCGTCTGAGGGTTCTGCAAACGTGGAGACGCGCAGGGTGACGCTGCCTCCCGCACCCGACCCCACGCTGCGCCTCGAGCTGGATGAGGCCGCCCGGCTGTGGGCAGACTTCCGCCACCACCTCGAGCCAGTAGATTCCCAAGCGCTGCAAGCCGCCTCCCCTGCCTTGCTCTCCCAACTCGACGACATCGTCAACCTGTTCGAAGACCGTGCCGAGGCCAAGCTCAAGCGCGTGCAGATCATCCAAATCGTTACTTTCCTGGCGGCGCTGGCATTGTTGGTCTGGGGCTATCTGCTCACCCGCAAGCGCGTCTTTTCTCCGCTGGAAAAGCTCGGCGCCGTTGCTCGCCGTATGGCTGGCGGGCAGCTTGTCGAGCCGGTGCCGCCTTTGGGCAACGATGAACTGGGTGAATTGGGCAGCACCTTTGAGACCCTACGCCTCGAAGTGTCGAGCGAACAGGATAAATTAGAAGGGCGCGTTGCTCAGCGCACGCGCGAGCTGATGGCGGCTTTCGAGCTCAGCCAGGAGATCGTCTCCCAGTTAGACCTGGACCACCTGCTGCGCTCGGTCGCCGAGCACGCCCGGTCGCTGACCGCTGCCCGTGCTGCCGCACTCTGCCTGCTGGAGGAGGGTCAGCCGGCGCTGGTGCTATCTGCCAGCAGCCCGGAAAGCCACCTGAATACCCGCCAGCCGCTCCACCGGGATCCCGCTGCGTGCGTGGTATTTTCAGGTGAAACAGTGACCACAAGGGCCGAGTGCGTCTACTGTGCTTTCCTGCAATCACATGCGCCCGGTGAGACTGCTATCGCCCCCTTACGCCTTGGGGAAACCTCCTTAGGCGCGTTGTGTGTCCTGCGCGACCCAGGCCAACCCTTCGACCCGGATGAGACGCGCGCTCTGGCGCTGCTCTCGAACGCCGCAGCGCTTGCCATCGCAAACGCCCGTCTCATCGAGTCCGAGCGCCGGCGGGCTGAGCAGGCTGCTGTCTCATCCGAACGCGAGCGCCTGGCTGCCGACCTGCACGACCATCTGGCCCAGACCTTGAGCTTCCTTAACTTGCAGATCGACCGGATCAAGGAATTGCTGCCTGTAGACGATGCCAGGGGCAGCGTGGAGCGGTTGGACCAGATGAAGTCGACGGTTGGAGAGGCCTACGAGCAAGTGCGCTCTGCTCTGGTAAGCTTGACCGAGCCACAGCCTGCCGCCAGGGATTTTGCACACCGGCTGGCGGGCAGCCTGGATGAAATCCGCCAGGTAACGGGCCTGTCCATCGAGCTGGAGATCGTTGACCCAGCTGCCCTCGAGCTGCCGCGGCTGGCGCAGGCCCAGGCGCTGCTCATTGTCCGTGAAGCGCTGACTAATGTCCGTAAGCACGCCGGGGCGCAGCACGTGTGTGTGCGTGTCGAGCGTATGGATGGGCAAAGTCGTTTCACTGTGGAAGACAATGGCTGCGGCTTCGATCCCCAGGGGATCCAGGGGAGCCACC
>Ga0153916_10002293_pt1 | contig 14067 bp, 11 predicted proteins | sample Opewatmetagenome_FD_109642 | JGI IMG/M metagenome (GOLD analysis project Ga0153916, IMG submission 109642) | Freshwater wetland microbial communities from Ohio, USA - Open water 3 Core 3 Depth 4 metaG | ecosystem: Environmental > Aquatic > Freshwater > Wetlands | place: USA: Ohio, Lake Erie...
AGTTGAGGCATTGTCAGAGCTCCTCACGCTCACTCCCGATCCAATGTTCGTTATGGACCGGGATGCTCGTTTCACCCACTTCTTCTGGCGCCGAACTCGGGATTACGGAATTGATCCGGCCAGCTTGATTGGGGGTACTGTTTATAACCTGTACCCGGAAGGAATTGCTAAAAAAGAGATGGCGCGGTATCGTGAGGTCTTCTCTACCAGACGACCTCTCCTCTACCAGTCACGGGTTCACATCAAAGGGGAGGATCTGATCTTCTCCACCCACCTCCTCCCGTTGCTCGATTCTAGGGGTGAAGTAACTGAGTTACTTGGGGTGAGCCACGACATCACCGAGCAGGAACGGGAGAAGAAGGCAGCAACGCAGCTCGAGCGTGAGATGGACTATCGGAAGGATTTTGTGATGACTGCAGCGCATGAACTCCGGACTCCGCTGCAACCGATTCTTGGGTATCTGCACCTCATTCTTGATGATCCGGCAGCTTTCAGTCTCACTCCAGAAACGCAAAGGATGCTTTGCATCTGCCTGGAGAACGTTGAGCGTGAGCGGCACATCGTGGACCGGATGCTGGAACTGAGCCTCCTCTACGCAGAAAAATTCTGCCTCACTCTCTCTGATGTGCACCTTCAGCCGTTAGTCGCGGAAGTTATTCGGTTAGGAGAGTATGACCGTGAGGCAGAGATTATCAACAATGTTCCCTCGCATGTCCTTCTTACCGCAGATCGGGACTGTCTCTATACGGTTCTCGCCAGTCTTATCACCAATGCCATTCAGTTCAACAACCCCCCGAAGAAGGTGGAGATTGATTATCGATGTGAGGATGGGTTTCACGCCATCTCGGTGAAGGATAATGGGATAGGTATTCATCCCAGTGCACTCCACGCCATTTTTGAACCCTTCCACCTGGCAGACGCTGATAAACTGAGTCGGCAGTGCAATCGTATGGGGCTCGCCCTCTCCATCGCCAACAAATACATGCAGCTTCATGGGGGAACTATCGGGGTGGAGAGTACGGTGGGTGAGGGGAGCATTTTTACGGTGCGCATACCGTTGGAGGTTCCGTATGGTTTTTAAGGTGATGGTGGTGGATGATGATCTCCCCACCCTAGAAGTGATGAATCTCATCCTGAAAAAGATCGGGTATGAACCGGTGCTTTACCGAAATGGTCTTGATGCACTCCAGTGGCTGGAGCAGCATTGTCCGGACCTGATCTTGCTCGATCTCCAGATGATTCCCATTGACGGTTGGGAGTTTTTACGGCGTCTGCGGGAGGACCGATCCCGGTCCACCATCCCAGTGATGCTGTTCACGGCACGCCCACTCCTCGATCAGGAGCGGGCACATGCAGACCGAGAGGTGGTGAAGGTGCTGGAGAAACCAGTCGCTCCCAATGAATTGAAACAGGAGCTAGAGGAATTTTTCAGGAAATTGGGAAGAATGTAGCCATCTTTCTGTTAGATTCGAGAAGGAATTTTTATTCACTCATGCTTTGGAGTGTGATTGGGATCCATCACCGAATAATGAACTGATCCATTGATACCATAGTTGACATCAACCCCCAGACCTTTCCCCCCGCTCTTTCACCACGTTCCTCCCCGTAAAAAGACATGACATGGCACGCACCATTCAACACGAAATCCATGCGAAAGTGACGTCATTGGAACCTTTGATAAATTGACGGGGAAAATCTCGCGAAAAACAGATGCCTCAGCCCGGATTTGAACCGGGGACAGCCAGATCTTCAGTCTGGCGCTCTCCCAGTCTGAGCTACTGAGGCGGTGAGATCATGTATGCTCCCTATCCTCTAATAAATGATCGCTTTCCCGTTATGGAAGCGGGAATTTGTCAACCGGACCCTTTATGATCCTCGCCTACCAGATAATAGGTGGTATGGTGATAGCCCTTCTGCCCGCGAAGACGAGGGCGAATGGTGACCGGCTGGTTGATGCTCTCCTCGTCAGGCAATCAAAAGTAGTACATCTCACCCACAACGATCTCGATGCGGTCGGGGCGGATGCCGTTCACCGCATGGCCTATGGCGAGGTATTCTCTATCTTTTGCTCGGTCGGAGGATTCCTCCCTATCTTGGAGAAAGTGGTAGGCACACCTGGCAAAGGAGATCTGCTGAGCATCACCGACTTGGGGTATCAGCCAGGAGCTGATGGATTACTCAAACGGGGGCTATCGAATGGGTGGCGGGTGGAGTGGCGGGACCATCACCGGTGGGAGGAGAAAGAGGAGCGAGAGATACGATCACTCGCCCAGGTGCTGTATATCGATACTGCTCTCTGTGCTTGCGGAATAGTCGCCCGTGATCTTCAGCCATCAAATCCAGTTGCTCGGGAAGTGGCCTCAGTGGTCTGTGATTATGACCTCTGGTGGAACAAGGAGCCCCGTGCCGGGGTCTTGGCGAGAGTGGTATCGCGGGAGGAGAATCGCACCCATGTCAGGGACTGTCTGGTGAAGGGAGTCTTCTCTGATCCCTTCATTGAAGGGCAGTATCGCACTATCCAGCGTGAGATGGAAGAGGCGATCAGGAAGAGTATCCGCAGGACACGCATGTATGGTACCAAATACCGTATCGCCATTGCCCCTCTGTATGGGTACCCCAGCGAGACCGCAGCAGCCATTCGTCAGGCAATGGGATCAGAGATTGAGGTGCTCGTGTCCCCTACTGGCCGCTTCTCCATACGATCGGTTCCACCGATTAGCCACTTGATTGCCCGTGAATTCCAGGGTGGCGGGCACGCAAATGCTGCAGGTGGATCGTTGAACTTCTCACTCTGGGATAGGATCACATTTTTTCTGATGCACCGCACCCCCCACTATCCTCGTTTGGTTACGGTTGCGGAGACGAAAGAGTGACTTCCGCCCTCCCAATGATCTGGGTCCAGTAACGTTCACACTCCTTCCGGCAGTAGCCTCCCACCACAATGGTGTCTGGGTCGTATTCCCGGAGGGCAGAATGGAGGTGCTCAGGGTCAGGGTTGACAAGAATCACCTGGGAGATATCGAATTCGTCCCTCATTGTCAGGACGAGATCGAGGCGGCTCGCTGGCACTACCACTATCGTTTGGTATTCGAGGAGGAGGCTGAGCGATTGCCTATCCGCGGTCTCACAATACACCAGCTGCCGCCTCCCGGTAAGCCTTTCGAGTTCCTCTTCAATCACCCGGTCGCAGAGGAGTACATGGCCCTGCACTCCCGCATCCCTCATACTCCGCATAACCTGCCGGTACGCGGAGATCGCACCATAACTACGCTCATCTGAGTCACTCTCAGAGGAGTCTCTTGCAGAAAGGAGATGGGGTGCAGGGATAGAGAACCAGAGCCGTTTTCGCAAGGTGATCATATGGGTTGCATCAGCAACCAATTGATCGGGGTGAAGGATAATCTCCTCCAAAAGGTACCCTTCCTTAGGCCCCGGCAACGCTTCCCTGAATCGGGGGCTATACATCCTGCCCCCCACCGCAGGAATATCAACCCCCTCCTGGCAGCTGAGAGATTCCTCCAGCTTGTAGGTGAGGAGATCTCCCTCCTGGCCATGCCGGTCAGTGATCCAGCTGGCGAGACGCTCCAGGGAGGGATTCTCCACCTCTGATCCTAGGGAACGGACCGGGAGCTTCAGGCGTTTGGCCATCGTCTCACTCCTTCCGCTCCCAGAATCCGGTCAGCGTCCTCCATATCTTCTCCCGTACGTCACTCATCCGTTCCTTGATGATACCGTTTCCGCGGGATTCCCCCTCTTCATACAGGGAACGGTTCACCTCAATCTGGACCCAGGGGATTCCCTTGTGCCAGTAGTGGGAATTGATGATGAACCCCCCGGAGAAGGGATCGTTGATCGCCACCTCATGGTCCAGTGAAAAAACCTCCCGGAACTCTCGGGAGAGTGAGATCACCCATTCAGGGGGGCATGTAACGAGGCCTTTCCGCCGCGGCCTCCCCCGCCGGTCACCATTGTTCCCCAGACAGATGAGCGGCCGTTCCTTTCCCGCATCTTTCTGGGTCAGGGGACCAATGGGAAGCATGCTGTGGCAGTCGAATGCGATCTGCACCGCATGGGTATCGAGTAACCTGTCCACCTCAGCATGGTATGGGAAGTAGTATCGTACCAGCAGGGTATGGATGAGCCTGATATCGGGATAGCGGTCTGGGAGATAGACGTGTGAACCATCCACTGTCTGCCGTTTTATCAGCCCGTCAGGATCGCGGGGGGGCAGGGGGTAGGGGGGCCGGTTTAGGTCAACAATCATCCGCGAGACGGGAGTATCGATGAATGCGGCAATCCTGTCATGAAAATCGAAAAGATGGCGGGTGCCCGGGTCGCTGTAGTGAGTGAGTTCCTTCACTTCCAAATTGCAGAGACCACTCACTTCGGGAGGTACTTTTATCCCACCATGGGGGACTGAAATGAGGAAAGGGTATCGTTTGGTCACCGTTGTTCCGGAGGAATGTACATCACGGCATGGGTTAATGGTTTGGTGCTGACTGTGAACGATACCCATGCATTAACCTTTATTACGCAATGTATCATGTTCGTACCCGAGAGGCAGGCAGTACGTTCATCTTATTTATAGCACGAAGATGAAATCGTTAGGGATGAATCACCAACCGATACTGGTGACGTGTGGTCTTCCCTATACTAACGGCCGCTGCCATCTCGGGCACCTCCGCACCTATGTGCCCGCTGACTTCTTTGTGCGGTTTCTCCGCCGCACTGGACAGGAAGTCGTTTTTATCTGTGGTTCCGATAACCACGGCACTCCGATCGTGGTGAGTGCTGAAGAGGAGGGAATTCTTCCCCGCGATCTCTCTCTCCGCTACCACAAGCATTTCGATGAAACCTTCAAACAACTCTCAATAAATTTTGATCATTTCGGGATGACCGATGGGGAAGTTAACCACCGACGTACCCGATCGATTGTCCAGAGGCTCATCGACAAGGGATATGTCTACAAGAAGACCATCCAGCAGAGTTACTGTGCCAAATGCTGTCGATTCCTCCCTGACCGGTATGTCGAGGGAAACTGCCCATACTGTGGCGTCTCTGCCCGCGGAGATGAGTGTGACCAAGGGTGCGGTCGCCACCTCGAACCAGGGGAGATCAAGAACCCGCGGTGCCGGGTATGCGGACAGTCCGCGGAACTCCGTGAGCAGGAGCATTATTACTTCAAACTAAGCGAGTTCAGGGATTTTCTACTCTCCTATCTCCCGGACCTGGGAGGCACGGTAATCGCGAGGAATTATGCCATCGGCTGGGTGAAGGAAGAGCTCCATGACTGGTGTATCACCCGTACCCTTGACTGGGGTGTCAGGTTTCCCGGGGCTGAACACCTGGTGGTCTATGTGTGGGTCGATGCCCCGATCGGGTATATCTCTTTTACCGAGGAATGGGCAGAAAAGACAGGGGAAGATTGGAAGGCCTTCTGGTGCGGGGACATCGCGTCGGTCACCCATTTTATCGGAAGTGACATTATCTACCACCACACTATCTTCTGGCCAGCGATGCTCAAGGGAGCAGGGTACGGCGTCCCTGAAGCCATCGTTGCCAGTGGCATGCTTAAGGTGAATGACCAGAAGTTCTCCAAGAGCCGGGGATACGTCGTTTGGACGGGTGAAGATTACCTGGAAAAAGGAATGTCACCTGACTATCTCCGGTATTATCTGCTCTCCTATACCAACCACACGAAGGATCTCAATTTTGCCTGGAAGGTCTTCCAGGAACGGATGAATAACGAGGTGGTGGGGACTCTCGGTAACTTCATTTATCGCACCCTCTATTTCGCGTACAAGTTTTTCGGGCAGATACCTGAGACTTCGCCCGATGAAACGATCTCTGCTGAGATTCAGCGTTCCATCGATAGGATCGAGACAAGTGTCCGGGCATATGAGTTCAAGTCAGCGGTGGATGAGCTGATGGCCCTGGCAGCGTATGGGAACAGTTACATCCAGAACAATGCTCCCTGGCAGGTGGTGAAGACTGATCGCCAGGCAGCAGAGACGATCATCCGCACCTGTCTTCAGATCGTTCATGCTCTCACCCTTCTCTTGGAACCGGTGATGCCCGTTTCAGCGCAAAAAGTCTGGTCCATGCTCGGGAATAACGATGATGTGGGAACGCACCGTTTTAGCGAAGCACTCGACCCACTTCCTCCACGGACCCTTCCTGCACCTCAACCTCCTTTCCAAAAGATCGAGGATGAAAACGTCAGGGAGCTGGAGGCTACTCTTCAGGCCAGGGTGGAGGCTGCACAGATGAAGGCAAAATCGCGGGAGGAAGTATCGATCGAGGACTTCGGGAAGATCGATATCCGGGTGGGGACGATAACCTCTGCTGTACCGGTGAAGGGATCAAAAAAACTCCTGAAATTGCAGGTACATGTGGGGGAGGAAGAGCGCCAGATTGTCGGTGGGATTGCGGAGTTTTACTCAGCCGAAGAGCTGGTGGGCAAGGAGGTGGTGGTCGTACTGAACCTGAAGCCGGTCAAGATATTCGGGATAGAGAGCAGGGGTATGATTCTTGCTGCCGGGGACCGGGCATCTCTCCTTGTGCCCCTTCGGCCAGTGGAACCAGGGACGAAAGTACGGTAAGACCCTCCTATTCATCTCGGACAGTATACCATCAATGAATACTCATCCCTCTCATAGCACGTTTTGATGAGACAGTATGTACTCCCCACTGAAGAATTTCTTCTGGACAGAGTTTTCGGCTGGTTGCAGTACATTTGACGGTATTGCAGGTTCAGTATCGGAGCAGAGCAAAGGACCAACATAAAAAAAACCACGGGCCTGGGGGGATTTGAACCCCCGACATCCGGGTTAGAAGCCCGGCGCTATGTCCTGGCTAAGCCACAAGCCCCGATTCTAAGTATGTGGCGCCGTGCACCCTTAAAGGTTACAGGGGTGCTAAAAAAGGGTATTACAAGGCACAGTATTGCAGTGCCTTTACCGCGTCCACAAGGGTGGCCTGTCCAAACCCTCGTGATTCAACCTGCTTGATGGTGGAACTGCACACATAGCGGAGCTGGATCCGCGCCGACGTCCTCTCCCGTTCCTCGTAGACCACGGGATTGGTGAACTCGATGATGCGTTTCATACTGATGCTGATCCCAAGTACATGGGCAAGGATCCCACCGTCTCCTGGCGCAAGATCCTCGAGATCGGTTGAAGTCATGAATAAGAGGGTTTCAGGATGTACCTCGGTGAGGGTGATGATGTTGTGGGCGCTTGCCAGCTCCAGGGTCCTCGGTCTCCCCAGCTTCAATTCCGCGATGATGGAGGGATTAATTCCAGTCAGTGTTGCATACCTCATCATCATCACCCATACATCGGAAGCTGTTCTTTCTTCTGTACTTTTTCCGTGGTCTGCACTTCTTCAGAGAGCTTGTGCATCGCCGCCTCAATCTCCTCTGCCTGTTCGAGGAGGGGCGCGGTATCCAAGTTCAGGTTGAACATCTTGTTCAGCACATCGATGGTTGCTGCCGAAGAACGGGGATCCGGGGCATTGATGGTCTCACCAAGAAGTCCAATAGCAGGGATGCCCCGCACCTTGCATTCGGTGAGGATGCTTCCCGCGATACCAGAGATGGTGCCCATGGGGAGGATGATAGTGTGATCCTGGATGCGGGGGAGATGCTCCGGCTCTGTTGCCACCCCGAAAACCCGCTTCTCCAATTCATTGGTCACGATACCTGCAATGGCAACCACTTCCTTCAGTTTGAACTGGTTCAACCAAGTCATCAACCCATTCGCAATCTCATAGCAGATCATTGGATGAACCGGGATGTCACCTACCACCACGGCGAGCTCGTCTTTCTGGTAGAACCGTACCGGAACATTGATCACACCCTTGTTCATCATCACCAGTGGCGGAAAGTACTTGCTGGTCATGTTCCCGATCAGCTCGAACTCCAACTGGTCCACCATATACTGGAGTGCAATACTGCCCACCAGTCCGCTCCCTGGAAATCCCATCAACACAGATTTTGGGATCTCACTCAGCGGTTTTGAGGATATCTTGATCTCTTCCATACTTCATCACGCCGTAGTTTTTACATAGTTTAATTCGCTTAAAAATATTATGCAAGAGTTTCAGATAAAAAGGTCGCAGGTAAAAAATTTCCGCACCACCATGGTGGAATCTCTCACTGATATTTTTGGCACACAACCTCACGATGTTGGGGGGAAATTTGAGATTACCTATGGTGCCATGAAGCGGCTCGCTGTCTGGGTAGGAGAGGGGGAGCGATCGCTCTGTGTGGAGTCTGAATCCCGATCAGATGTGCCAGATGAGGTCATCCTGGATACGAACCGACGGTTCAGGCAATACCTGGAGAAGGTTACCGGTTACACGGCAAAAGAACGGGTCAAGATGGCAAAAAAAATGGAAGAAGATTAATCACCCGATCTGGATCGCTGGTTTGAAAGGCAATGCATTCGCCGCCTTGGGGTGCGTGCTCCGCTCCGCTGCTTCTATATAGACCGGTATTCCAAATCCTCTCTCTAAAAAGGCTTTTGCCTCTGAAAAAACGGCAACTTCATCGACCTGAGTGGTCATTAGCTGGTCGATAAGTTCTGGCGACAGGCGGTGGATGAGGGTGGCTACCTGATTCGTCGCTTCGGCGGCTGCTTTTCCACGCTTTCGCATCTCCGCGTCCTGCATCACCTCGCGAAGCGCCCCTCGCCGGTCGTTGCTCGCCCCAATGGTCCGGAAAATCTGCCATTTCCATGCAGGTGCACAGAAAAGGGTAATAGATGCGGGATTAATCTTAATTAACTTCATAATAGAGGCTACATCCTCCATTGTCCGCTGGATTAGCTCCTCTGCTAGTTCCACCCCCGTGTTCACGAGGGCTTTATTGGGAGTTGGCCAGGGGGCGCTGCACACCAGCTCTTGCTTCCCGATGTGGTGCCACAGCCGTTCACAGGTGTAGGGGATGTAGGGCGCCAGGAGTCGGATCCAGGTATTGATAAGGAGGGAGAGTTCTGGTCCTGGCGGTTCAGTTCCTCGTCGCTGCCGGTACCACTTAAGGTCTAACTCACTACCGTGGAACGCCTCCTGGAGGGCCTGCCGGGTCTGGAAACCCTCCATAGCAGCAGTGACTCGTTCAATCCTCGACTGGAGACGGCTTAGCAGCCAGACCCCCACTTGCCCTCCTTGGCGGTCAGTGGTTTGGCCATATGCTTCGGTGACAGTTGTGGAGAATCTCTCGATCTGTTTCCGGGTGGCATGCACCAGCTCATTCCGCCAGTCGAAGTCCTGCCATGGTTCCGCGCTTCCTAGGAGGAACATGCGCACGGCGTCAGCCCCGAATTCATCAATCGCATCCTCGAGAAGGACGACATTTCCTTTGCTCGAGGACATCTTCGCTCCGTTCAGGAGCCCCATCCCGAAGACGACAATACCCTGTGGCTGGAGTTCGGGCGGGAAGATGGCGAGGTGGTGAAAGAGTTGGAAGGTCAAGTGGTTAGAGATGAGGTCTTTTGCCGAGAACCGGAAGTCATAGGGATACCAGTACAAGAATTCTTCCCGCATCGCATCCAGGAGTGCACGTTTCGGAAGGTGGGGGGTCTCCCTACCGAGGAAAATATAATCAAAGACTTCAGGAGTGAGTTTTGAGGGTTCTATAGCCTTGATCTGGTGCGCGATGGTGTAGTAAGCCATGTAGATAGTTGAATCACTGAGCGGTTCGATGATCCAGGCAGGATCCCAGGGGAGTTTTGTGCCCAACCCCACCCGCCGGGTGCACGCCCAGTCTTTCAACCAGCCCACCGTTCTCGCGAATTCTGCACGCACTTCTGGAGGTACCAGATCCATCCGTGCCAATTGATCATAGACCATCTCCTTCCAACCAGCATCACTATACTGCAGGAACCACTGGTCACGGAGGATCTTCACGTATACCCTACCACCGCACCGGCAGACCACCGGTCGTATATCGAAATCGAACAGGTAAAGGGATCCGTACCGCTCAACCATCAGAGCAGCCACCTCGTCCCTTGCCTCCCTTACCGCCTTGCCCCCGAACTGCGGGAACATTGTTCCCCGCATGAACTCGGTGCTATAAACGTCCTGAGTGATGGATTCCATCCGGGGGTCTTGCTGGTTGTTTATCTGCGCCCGCTCAACGGCGTCCTTCGCTGGCCAGGCACCATACCCCTCCACGCTCAACAGGGGGATGGGAACGATCTCCCGGTACATCCCTCTCTCCTGGAGATCCCGCAGGGCAATGTAGTCAAAGGGAGCATGAGCCGGAACACTCATCACTATTCCGCTTCCCATATCGGGGTCGACAAACTCAGCAGGTAGGACCGTGATCTCCCCGCAAAGTGGATGACTGACCCGCTGGTCGATTAGTGCCCCCGGGGAGAGCTCATCTATAATCTCCACCGTATGATCCTGGATACGCAGTTTCTCTGCCGCTTCACGGCTGAGTATATAAATGACATTATCGATCCGGGTTTTTACATAGGCTACTGCAGGATTGACCCAGATATTAGTGACCCCATAGATTGTCTCAGGTCGGAGCGTGGCAGTGGGGATCAGCGCATCCCCGTACCTGAAAATCACGAGGGTGAACTTGATGATCTCAGATTTATCTCCTTCCAACAGATCGTGATCTCCTACCGGATTCTCACACTGCGGACAATACTTCACGGGGTGGATCCCCTTCACCACATATCCCTTTTCACCGAGGTGCTTGTACTGCCATTCGATGAACTTGCTATAGTGAGGATCGACGGTGATGAAGCGACGACGCCAGTCAATGGAGAGACCAAGGGATCGCATGACCCGCTCATATTCCCCGCTGAAATGACGGACGATGACCATCGGATCAGTGAACTGGTTTATCTCCTCTTGCGATACCCGATAAAGGTCACGGTAGAGCCGGATGGTCTTTTCATCCCCCTTTGCGATCCTGCGGGAGATACCGATCACTGGGGTGCCGGTGACATGGAATCCCATGGGAAAAAGGACCTTTCTCCCCCGCATCCTACAGAATCGTGCAATCACATCGGGAACTGTGTAGGTTCGCCCATGACCAACATGCATCGCTCCACTGGGGTAGGGGAATGCCACATTCAGGTAATACTTCCCCCCCTTACCAGGATTTACCTGAAATACCTGTTCCCACAGGTCCCTGCACTCCCTCTCTGCCACAGCCCGTTCTACGTCATCCACCATGGTATCACCAGTGGGCGGTCCTCACACCGGTCTCAATTTAATAGTCTCACCGCTGCCGGACCGCCTGAGCATCTCTTGGGCAATGGTGCTGTTCTTGGAGAGCTGGATCTCCCCATCATCGTTGACCGTTGCGGTGAATAGGTACTCCTTCCCGGCGAAGACATCCACTATCTTCCCTCGCTGTTCAGGAGCAATAATTGCCAGCTGTTTCTTATCCATGCGGATACGCACCCCCCCCTCCAACTGAACGGTTTCTTCTGGAGCGGGCTCCTCCAGCTCCGTCCTCGGGCGGATGTCGATCCCGATACCCAGCTTGCTTACGATCGCTGAGATATTTTTCCCCCCTTTACCGATGGCTGCTGGTACATCTTTATCATCGATATACACCACCGCTTTGTTATCAGAGAGCATACGGACGTCAACATATCCGACAGTAAATCGTCCTATCTCCCGCTGAATCTCTTTCTCAGAGAGCTTCCAGGAGAATCGCTCGCTCTCCCTCGGGCCTGGAACCTTCGCCATTTCCTCCCCAGGTCTTCCAACGGGAAGGACAAAAGTCTCCTGGTCGTACTTAAACGCTTCAACCACCACTTCACCGGTCTCATGGTCCCTGACCACGATAACTGGTTTGATAGAGCGGTCATCGGGCATGCCAGAAGGAACCTTGAACACCAGATCAAGATCACAGACCCGGCTTATCTCACCCTCGTTCACAAAGATGATAGTGTTGAGTACCTGGGGGAGTAACCCAAAATCAATGCGGGTGAGGAACCGCTGGAGAGCGTCCTGGATCTCCAGAGCATGGATCACCCCGACCATTCCCACACCGGCAAGTCTCATGTCAGCAAAGATGCTGAAGTGCTCAGACTTCCGTAATTCATCAAAGATAACATAATCTGGCCGGACAAGGAGAAGGATGTCTGCTGTCCCCTCCATACTCCCGTCGAGTGAGGTATATTGGGTGATGTGGTCAGGTACCTGAAGATCTCGGGGGGCCTCCATGGTCTTTACGACAAATTCATGCTCAGACAGGAATGAGGCCACACTTTGGGCAAGCGTAGTCTTCCCTGATCCTGGCGGGCCTGCAATGAGGAATCCCCGCTTATTCGCAAGAATCCGCTTCTTGATGAGGTTAGATCGTTTATAGTCATCGAGAGTGACCTTACCAATGGGACGGACCGCGGTGATCTCCATCCCATCACTGAAAGGACGCCGTGCGATGGAGATGCGCATGGAGCCAATCTGGACGACGGTCACTCCCCTCTTCTCCACTTCGATAAAGCCATCCGGATCCCTTTTCGCTCGTTCCAGGATCTCCTGAGCCAGGGTCCGGAGCTCATACTCATTAAGGGGAGCCTCTCTGACCCTGACCAGTCGGGCCTCCTTCATGGTGCCTTTTCTCACGATAGGAGGTACCCGTTCTTTGAGATAGACTGCTTTGGTCTCTTCATCAAAAAACTGGTCAATTCCCAGTGGAGAGAAGTCTCCTATCTGTGGCTTCAGGTAGAGTACATCCAATCCTTTTGCCTTAGCTACTTCTGCCTGCACGATATCGTTTGTCAGGAACTTTGCCTTGTATTCAATAGCCACATTCCGTATGAGGGCATCGATCTCCCCCCCACTCGCCAGCTTCACCTGTTCAAGGTTCGGCCTTTCACCGGCGAATTTTACTTCAATGATTCCTTCCTGGGCCAGCTTCCACAGTTCCTGGAGTTCAGTTAGCCCGCTGAACCCGATCTCCCTGCCCTGATTCGCCTGGGCCTCGAGTTCTGCGATAACCGGTTCAGGAATCACTATTGTCGCAGCTTTATATTCACCGGATTTTATCATGGAGGTGATACGTCCATCTATTACCACGCTTGTATCGGGGACTATTATCACAAAAAATCACCATGATCATTGGTGTTTTTGATCTTTATTATGGTATACCCTCGCCGGATCGAAGACCTTTCCCGAAATTTCCTCACCTTGGAGCGTGCGGTAGAAACATGAGTGGTGACCGGTGTGGCAAGCCGCTCCCCGCTGCTCCACTTCATAGAGGAGGCAATCCGCATCACAATCTACAAGAATACGTAGTACCTGTTGGATATGCCCGCTTTCCTCCCCCTTCCTCCAGATCTTCTTTCTGCTCCGGCTGAAATAATGTGCAAGACCGGTGGTTTTCGTCAGCTCCAAGGCCTCACGGTTTGCGTACGCAACCATCAATACCTCCTTACTGGTTCGATCCTGCACAACTACGGGAATCAGTTCGTTTGTAAATACGAGCTCGATCACGATATCACACTCCAATTGCCATGCGCATGACGGTGTAGAGAATATCCCCCGCCAAGAGGGCAGTGAAGAACCCTGCAGTGATGGGTAGGATAAAGGGAACTCCGTAGGATATCCAGATATACCCTGCTTTCTTGAAGAGGGCACGCTCCTTTGTGTACTGTTCAGGGTGAAGTCTTATATCCTTGGTATACAGCCGGTCTCCTCCACGGACCATTGTGGATAGAGATTCTCGAACAGTTACGAACCTGCGGGTGAGCCCTCCTTCGTGCTCATTGATCTCCTCCATTACAAACCCGAAGTACTGCTCCACCCGGTCTCCGGGAACAGGAAAACCGAAGAACATGTAGGGGAACGGGGCAAAATTTTTCCTCCCCACGTTCATAATGAAAATTCCCAGAGGCGTTGCGAGGTTCAGGATGACTGCATTGGTGAGGACGGTGAAGGGGAAGAACTGGAGGGGGGAATAATCGAAAAACGGTTGTACCGGAAATACAGGGATCAGGGCAGCGATGAAGATGAGTGCCCATGCATCTGCTCCACCGAAGAGATGAATGGCTGCAAAAAAATAAAAAAAGCCGCAGAAGAGGGCGGTAATTA
>Ga0153916_10002294_pt1 | contig 14066 bp, 11 predicted proteins | sample Opewatmetagenome_FD_109642 | JGI IMG/M metagenome (GOLD analysis project Ga0153916, IMG submission 109642) | Freshwater wetland microbial communities from Ohio, USA - Open water 3 Core 3 Depth 4 metaG | ecosystem: Environmental > Aquatic > Freshwater > Wetlands | place: USA: Ohio, Lake Erie...
CGGGCACGCCGCGCTCGACCATGCCGCTGTCGAACACGATGGCAGCGTCTGCGCCACGCTCGTCGGCCGCGATCCAGTCGACGATCGAGTGGCCGCCGATCTCCTCCTCGCCGTCGCAGGCTATGCGGACGTTGACGGGGAGCTCGCCGGCCGCCGAGAGCAGCTCTGCCGCCTTCAGCAGCATGTACAGCTGCCCCTTGTCGTCGGCGATGCCGCGCGCGTAGAGCCAGCCGTCGCGCTCCATGAGCTCGAACGGGGGCGACTCCCACTGCTCGAGCGGGTCGGGCGGCTGCACGTCGAAGTGCCCGTAGCAGAGGATCGTCGGCGCGCTCTCCGGGCTCGTCGACGCCCTGACCTCGCCGATCACGAGCGGCCGCTCGCCCCAGGGGATCACGTCTGCCTGGCCGCCCATCGCACGCACGCGCCCTGCCACCCACTCGGCCGCGGCCGCAACGTCGCCCTGGTGGGCGGGGTCGGCGCTGACGGAGGGAATCGCGATCAGCTCCGCGAGCTCCGGCAGGAGCTGATCGAGGGAGGGCGTCACGGCCGGGATTGTAGGGGTGAGCCCTACGCCTCCCGCGAGACAACTGTCCGACGCGTCACGGCGACGGTCGTAGGGACCCGGCCATGCCCGGCCCGGGCGAGACACGGCCTCGCCTCTACAGGGGGATGTTGCCGTGCTTTCTCTTCGGACCCGCCTCGCGCTTGGTCAACGTCGTCTCCAGCGCGGAGATGAGGACGGGGCGGGTGCGGCGGGGCTCGACCACGTCGTCGACGTAGCCGCGCTCGGCGGCGGTGTAGGGGTTGGCGAAGCGCTCCTTGTAGTCGGCGATCAGCTCGGCGCGCCGTGCTTCAGGGTCGTCGGCCCTGTCGAGCTCGTGGCGGAAGATGATGCTGACGGCGCCGTCGGGGCCCATCACGGCGACCTCTGCGGTGGGCCAGGCGACGTTGAAGTCGGCGCGGATGTGCTTGGAGCTCATGACGTCGTAGGCGCCGCCGTAGGCCTTGCGCGTGATCACGGTCAGCTTCGGCACGGTGGCCTCGGCGTACGCGTACAGCAGCTTGGCGCCGTGGCGGATGATGCCGCCCCACTCCTGCGCCGTGCCCGGCAGGAAGCCCGGCACGTCGACGAAGGTGAGAAGCGGCACGTTGAAGGCGTCGCATGTGCGCACGAAGCGGGCCGCCTTGACCGAGGCGTCGATGTCGAGCACGCCGGCGAGCGCATGCGGCTGGTTGCCGACCACCCCCACGCTGTGGCCGCCCAGGCGGGCGAAGCCGCAGACGATGTTCTCGGCCCAGTGCGGCTGCACCTCGAGGAACTCCCCGTCGTCGACGACCCGGGTGATCACCTGCTTCATGTCGTACGGCTTGTTCGGCGAATCCGGGATCAGCGTGTCGAGCTCGGCGTCCTCCCGGTCGACCGGGTCGGACGGAGCGGCCCAGGGCGCCGTCTCGAGGTTGTTCTGCGGCAGGAACGAGAGCAGGTAGCGGGCATCCTCGAGGCACGCCTCCTCGTCCGGGGAGGTGAAGTGCGACACCCCGGACTTCGACGCGTGCGTGTCGGCGCCGCCGAGCTCCTCGAACGACACCTCCTCCCCCGTCACCGTCTTCACCACGTCGGGGCCCGTGATGAACATGTACGAGGTCCCCTCCACCATCAGCGTGAAGTCGGTGATCGCGGGCGAGTACACCGCCCCGCCCGCGCACGGCCCCATGATCAGCGAGATCTGCGGGATCACGCCGGACGCCTGCACGTTGCGCCAGAAGATCTCCGCGTAGCCGGCCAGCGAGACGACGCCCTCCTGGATGCGCGCACCACCGGAGTCGTTGATCCCGACCACGGGGCAGCCGTACCTGACCGCCATGTCCATCACCTTGCACACCTTCTCGGCGAACACCTCCGACAGCGAACCGCCGAAGACCGTGAAGTCCTGCGAGAACACGAACACGGTGCGCCCGAACACCGTCCCGTAGCCGGTCACGACCGCGTCCCCCCACGGCCGTTTCTCCCGCATCCCGAACTCCACCTCGCGGTGGCGCACGAACCGATCGAGCTCCACGAACGAGCCGGGGTCGACCAGCTTCTCGATCCGCTCCCGCGCCAGCAGCTTGCCGCGTGCGTGCTGCTTCGCGATCGCCTTCTCCCCCGCCGCCACCGCCGCCTCCGCGGAAAGCTCCGCGAGCCAGGCGAGCTTCGCCTCGGTGGTGTTGTGCGTCGCCATCGGGGTTGAGCCTAACGGCTCGCCGCGCGACCCGGGTCAGCCGCACGCGGTCGGGCAAACCGAGGCCCGGGCCGACGCCGGCCCGGCTCCCGGTCTCTCCCCCCTGACCGCAGCCGCAGTGCGGCCCTCCTTGTATCACGTGTCACGTTGCAATGCAAGCTCCCGGCCTCGCTTGCGGGGCGGTGGTACCGTCGGGGCCATGCCCTCGCGCATCGACCGCTCGACGACCTGGCCCTTCGAGAACGCCGCGTCGGCGGAGTTCTCGTACGCGCGCGACTCCCATCCGACGGGCGTCGAGGCGGAGGAGGCCCTGGGGGCGCTCGACGGCGGCCGCGCGCTCCTCTTCCCGTCGGGCATGGGCGCGGTCACGACCGTCCTGTTGACGATGCTGCGACCGGGCGCCACCGTCGCGGTGGCCAAGGGCTCCTACTACGGCACCTCGCTGCTGTGCCGGCGCCTCGAGCCGTGGGGCGTGCGCCTGCTCGAGTTCGACCAGACCGGCGCACCGCCGCCGGACGCCGACCTGGTCTGGCTCGAGGCCCCGTCGAACCCGCTGCTGACGATGCCCGACTTCGAGGCGGCCGCTGCGCACCCGGCGCCCGTCGTCTGCGATGCGACCGTCGCCTCCCCGGTGTTCGTGCGCCCGCTCGAGCTCGGCTGCGACATCGCGCTCCACTCGGCGACGAAAGTGCTGGCGGGCCACGACGACACGCTCGCTGGCTCGGTCTGCGTGCGCGACGACGAGCTCCATGCGCGACTGCGGGAGATGCGTGGGCTGACGGGCATCGTCGCGTCCGCCGACACGGCCTGGCTGCTGCTGCGCGGCCTGAAGACGCTGCACGTGCGCATCGAGCGCCAGACCGAGACCGCGCGCGCTCTGGCCGAGCGGCTCGGCACCCACCCGGCGGTGGCGAAGGTGCGCTATCCCGGCTTCTCCTACCTGCTCTCCTTCGAGGTGCACGGCGAGGAGGCGGCGCTCTCGGTCGAGCGGTCGCTGCAGACGATCATGAACGCCACGAGCCTGGGCGGCACCGTCTCGAAGATGGAGGGACGGCATCGCCGCGAGGGCGACCGCTGCCCGCCCGGGCTGCTGCGCCTGTCGGTCGGCCTCGAGGACGTGGACGTCCTGTGGGGGGACCTCGAGCAGGCGCTCGCACGCGTCTGACGACCGCCCTGTAACGAACGAGGGCCTCGCGATACCGTAGGGGCATGCTTTTCACCCGTAAGAAGACCGTCATGCCCGCACCGGAGGAGACGCTCCCGGGCCGGCCGGGCGCCATGCCCGTGACCGAGCCCCATCTCGTGCTCGGCACGCCGCTCGAGCCGCCGTTCCCCGACGGGATCGAGACCGCTGTGTTCGGGATGGGCTGCTTCTGGGGCGCCGAGCGCCTCTTCTGGCAGCTTCCCGGCGTCCACACGACCGCGGTCGGCTACGCCGGCGGCACGACGCCCAACCCGACATACGAGGAGACGTGCTCCGGCCTGACCGGGCACACCGAGGTCGTGCTCGTCGCCTATGACCCGACGCGGATCTCCTACGACGACCTGCTGCGGGTCTTCTGGGAGGGGCACGACCCGACCCAGGGCATGCGGCAGGGAAACGACGTCGGCACCCAGTACCGGTCGGCACTCTACTGGACGACTGACGCACAGCAGGAAGCGGCGCTCGCCTCGAGGGCGCGGTACGCGATGGCTCTAGCGCAGGCGGGCCACGGCGCGATCACGACCGAGCTCGCCGAAGCGGGGACGTTCTACTACGCGGAGACCTACCACCAGCAGTACCTGGCCCGGAACCCCGGCGGTTACTGCGGGATCGGCGGCACCGGCGTCGCGTGCCCGATCGGCACCGGCGTCGCCGGCTGAGCGGCCGTCCGACCTGGCTGCGCGATTGCGGATGAGCAAGCAGGGGAGCCCGGCCCGAAGCGGTTCGCCCAGTTGCGCGCCCTGCTGCTCGAGCTCAACGAGCTCTCCTGCCGTTCACCGGCGCACGCGGACCGCGGCACTCCGAGCTTGGAGCCGCGGCCCGGGCCAGCGCGCGGGAAGGTCCCCCGAGCTTCTGATGCTCGGCTAGGTTGGAGTGACCGTGGGACGTGCAGATGCGGAGACCTGGGAGTGGCCCGATTCACTCGATGCGCTCGTGGCCGCGCCTGAATTCCACAGCCTCCTACTCGAGAACGACGACGTGCGGGTGCTGGAAACCCGGATCGGCCCGGGGGAGACGGTGCCGGTCCACACGCATCGCTGGCCGAGCGTCCTCTACATGCTCTCGACCGGCCACGTCGTTCGTCGCGACGACAAGGGGAGAGTTCTCAGCGATACAAGGGCAACCGGCACACCCCCCGAGCCCGGCACCACCGTGTGGATTGCGGCGATGCCTCCCCACACCGTCGAGAACGTCGACAGCTCGGAGATCCGGCTCCTCAACGTCGAGCTGAAACGCGGATGAGCGATGCCGTCGTCCGGGCACCCAGGCCCGGTCGTCAGTGTCCTCGCCAGAAGGCGACCGTCGCCGCAGCCTGGACTATGGCCGGCCCGAACCGGGGTCGGACGTCAGGCGCTGCGCGATGTAGACCGGGATCGCGGAGACCACGATGACGACGAGCGCGATCGCGTTCACGATCGGCAGGTTCTGGCCCTGCCGGATGAAGCCGAAGAGGAGCAGCGGCAGCGTGTTCTGCGCCCCCGCCGTGAAGTAGGTGACCACGATCTCGTCCCACGAGAGCGCGAACGCCAGCAGCGCGCCGGCGACGAGAGCCGTGCCGACGACCGGCAGCGTCACGTAGCGGAACGTCTGGAACCCGGTGGCGCCGAGATCGGCGGAGGCCTCGAAGAACGAGCCCGAGGTGCGTCGCAGCCGAGCGATCACGTTGTTGTAGACGACGACCACACAGAACGTCGCGTGGCCGATCACGATCGTCCACATCGAGAAGCTGACGCCCCACAGCACGAGGAACGAGTTCAGCGCGAGGCCGGTGATGATGCCGGGGAGCGCGATCGGGAGCACGAACAGGAACGAGATCGAGTCGCGACCGAAGAACCGCGCGCGCGCCAGCCCGAACGCCGCGAGCGAGCCGAGCACGAGGGCGACCGCCGTGGCGAGCAGGCCTGCCCGTACCGACAGCCAGAGAGCGTCGCGCACCTCGCGGTCGTGCCAGGCCTCCGAGAACCACTTCGTCGTGAAGCCGGGGATGGGCCAGCTCTGGATGTTGGAGGAGTTGAACGCGTACACGGCCATGATCGCCAGCGGGATCCACAGGAACGCGAACACGAGCGCCGCCCACAGCCACAGACCGATGCGGGTGCCGCGCGTCTCCATCAGAGGCTCTCGAACGCGCCGAGACGCTTCATCAGCACGAGGTAGACGGCCATGATCGCGAGCGGCACCGTCGCGAAGGCGGCCGCGAACGGCGCGTTGTTGGCCAGGCCGAGGTTGTCGAACACGACCGTGCCGATCAGGGAGGAGCCGGGGCCGCCGACGAGCGAGGGCGCGATGTAGTCGCCGAGCGTGAGCGAGAACGTGAAGATCGATCCCGCCGCGAGCCCCGGGATCGCGAGCGGCAGGATCACGCGGCGCAACGTGGTGAGGCCGCGGCCGCCGAGATCGGCCGACGCCTCGACGTACGAGTAGGGGATGCGCTCGAGCGCGGCGTAGACGGGCAGCACCATGAACGGGAACCAGATGTAGGTGAACACGAGCCACATCGCCCAGTTCGTGTACGCGATGTTCAGGTCGGGCAGGCCCAGGCCGTTCAGCACCCAGTTGAGCGCGCCGTCGGGGTTCAGGATCAGCCGCCACGAGTACACGCGGACGAGGTAGCTCACCCACAGCGGCAGCACGGTCGCGACGAGCAGGACGAGCCGCAGGCGCGGGCTGGCGACGCGCACCAGGAAGTACGCGTACGGAAAGGCCAGCACCATGCACGTGACCGTCACGGCGGCAGCGATCCCGAGCGTTCGGAGGACGATCGTCGGGTACGGCGCGTCCGCGATCGTGCGGAAGTTGTCGAGGTTCCAGGAGCGGACGACCTTCCCGGTGAACGAGTCGGTCGTCCAGAACCCCTTGATCAGCAGCGCCACGAGCGCCGCCACGTAGACGAAGACGAATGCGGCCACCGGCGCCGAGATCTGCCCGAACGTCTTCAGGCCCGGCCGGCGCCAGGAGAAGCGCGAGACGGAGCGGAGGGCTCCCCCGCGGGGGGAGCCCTCCGTCAGCAGTGCCGGGTCTGTCGCCACTCAGCCCTTGATCTGGGTCCAGGCGGTCGTCCACGCCCGGAGGTCCATGCAGTTCTTCTTGCCGTTGCCGCAGTCGGCGATCGGCGTCTTCCAGAACTTGATCGAGCGGTAGTAGCTCTCGGGCGCGTTGGCCGAGTACTGCGCGCACGAGCCCTTCGCCAGCTGGTCCATGATCTTGCACGCCTTCTTGTTGACGGGCGTCTCGCCGAAGTAGACCGCCTGCTGGGCCTGCGGCTTCGGCTGGGTGATGTACTGCATCCACTTGTACGCGCAGTTCGGATGCTTCGCCTTGGACGACAGCATCCAGGTGTCGAGCCAGCCGGTCACGCCCTCCTTCGGGCTCACCGAGGCGACCGGCACCTTCGCCGCCTTCAGCGTGTTGACCTGGTACGGCCACGAGGCGCCGATCGTCGAGCCGCCGTTCTTGAACAGGTCGATCTGATCCGAGGCGAGGCCCCAGTACTTCTTGACCAGGGGCCGCTGCTGCTTGAGCAGCGAGACGACGGCGGCGAGCTGAGCCTTCGTCAGCTCGTACGGATCCGTGATACCGAGCGCCGGCTTCGTCTTCGACAGGTAGAGCGCGGCGTCGGCGATCTGGATCGGGTTGTCCGGGATCGTGATCTTGCCCTTGTTCTTCGGGTCGTAGATCGCACCCCAGCTCGTCGGCTTCTTCGGGAACGCCTCCGTGTTGTACATGAGCACGTTCGGGCCGAACTGGAGCGAGATCCCGTAGTGCTTCCCGTCGACGGTGTTGTTCGACGGCGACTGGAAGGCCTTGTAGAAGTCCTTGTACGACGGGATCAGGTTGACGTTCACCTCGGCGACCGCCCCGGCGTAGATGAGCCGCAGGCTCGCGTCGCCCGACGCCGACACCATGTCGTACTGGCTGCCGCCGCCCGACGTCATCAGGTTGAACATGTCGTTCGAGCTGCCGGCGTACTTCGCCTGCACCTTGCAGCCCGTCTGCTTCTCGAACGGGGCCACCCACTGCTTCTCGGTGTAGCCCTCCCACGCGACGAGCGTCAGCTTGCCCTCGCCCTTGCCGACGGACGTGGGTAAGGCGCCGGCCTTCGAGACACCCGCCGCCGGAACGGCCAGCGCGACGACGATCGCCGCGAGTGCCACGTGCACGAAGCGAATCCGCTTCACCTTTCCTCCTCTTCGATCACGAATTCCACGTCCGGGCTCCACGACAGCCGGACGTGCCTACCCTCCATCTCGCGGACGTCCCGCGAGGACGTCTCGAGGTTCTGCTGTACCACCGTCAACTCGCCGCCGCCGTCGAGCGCGACCACGAACTTCGTCACGGGGCCGAGGTAGACCGCGGCCCTGATCGTCCCGGGCTCCCCCTCGCCCGCATCGCCGGGGAGCAGGCGGATCTTCTCGGGGCGCACCGTGAACGTGCGACCCGCGCGCTCGAGGATGTTCGACGTCCCGATGAAGCCCGCCACGAACGCGGTCGCGGGATGCTCGTACATCTGCGCCGGGGTGCCGACCTGCTCGATCCTGCCCTGGTTGAAGACGGCGATGCGGTCGCTCATCGTGAGCGCCTCTTCCTGGTCGTGCGTGACGTAAATGAACGTCATGCCGAGCTCCTGCTGGATCTGCTTAAGCTCGATCTGGAGCTCCTGGCGTAGCTTCAGGTCGAGCGCGCCGAGCGGCTCGTCGAGCAGCAGCGCCTGGGGCCGGTTGACGATCGCACGCGCGAGCGCGACCCGCTGTCGCTGACCACCCGAGAGCTGGGCGGGCTTGCGGTCGCCGTACCCCTCGAGGCGCACCACGCGCAGCACCTCGGCCGCCTTCAGCCGCCGCTCCGCCTTCGGCACCTTCTTCACGCGCAGCCCGTACTCGACGTTCTCCTGCACGGTCATGTGCGGGAAGAGCGCGTAGTCCTGGAACACCGTGTTGACGTCGCGATCGAACGGCGGCAGCGACGAGACGTCGCGGCCCCCGAGCTCGACGGTGCCCGCGTCGGGCCGCTCGAAGCCGGCGATCATCCGCAGCGTCGTCGTCTTGCCCGACCCGGACGGCCCGAGCATCGTGAAGAACTCGCCTCTCGCGATCTCGAGGTCGACGCCGTCGACGGCAGCTACCGGGCCGTAGTGCTTCCGCAACCCGCTGACTCTGACGTCCGCGGAAGCCGACCGCTCAGAGACCTGCGTCAAGCGACTCCTCCAGCAATGCGAGTCCCTCGTCCAGCACGTCCTGCTCGATCGTCAGCGGCGCCAGCAGGCGGATCACGTTCCCGTACATGCCGCAGGCGAGCAGCAGCAGCCCCCGCTCGAACGCGGCCGCGACGACGGCGGCCGCCTTGTCCGGAGACTGCTCGGCGAGCTCGAACGCGAGCATCGGCCCGAGCCCGCGCACCTCGCCGATCGCGTCGTACTTCGCCGCCAGCTGCTCCATGCGGGCGCGCATCGTGTCGCCGAGCGCGCTCGCCTGCGCCAGGAAGCCCGGCTCGGATACCGCGTCCAGCACCGCGACGGCTGCGGCGCACGAGAGCGGGTTGCCGCCGAACGTCCCCCCGAGCCCCCCCGGGGGCACCGCGTCCATGATCGAGGCGGGGCCGGTGACGGCGGCGAGCGGCAGGCCGCCGCCGATCGACTTGCCCGAGACGAGCAGGTCCGGTGCGGCGTCCTCGTAATGCTCGATCGCCCACATCTTGCCGGTGCGGCCGACGCCCGACTGCACCTCGTCGTCGACGTACAGGATCCCGTGCTCGCGGCAGACCTCGAGCAGCCGGCGCGGGAAGTCGTCCGGCATCGGGATGAAGCCGCCCTCTCCCTGCACGGGCTCGAGCACGACGCACGCTACGGTCGCAGGGTCGACCTCGGCCTTGAACAGCTTCTTCAGCCCCGCGATCGCATCGTCGCTCGTCACACCCCGGTAGGGGTACGGCGCGGGCGCGCGGTAGACCTCGGGCGCGAACGGGCCGAAGCCGGCCTTGTACGGCTTCACCTTCGCGGTCATCGTCATCGTCAGCAGCGTGCGGCCGTGGAAGGCGTTGTCGAAGACGACGACGGCAGGGCGCCCGGTCGCGGCGCGCGCGATCTTGACGGCGTTCTCGTTCGCCTCGGCGCCCGAGTTGACCAGGATCGACTTCTGCTGCTCACCGGCGCACGGGGACAGCTCGGCGAGGCGCCGGCAGACCTCGACGTACGGCTCGTAGACGCCCACCATGAAGCACTGGTGCAGGTACGCGTCCGTCTGCGCCTTGATCGCCTCGACGACCGGCGCAAAGCGGTGGCCGGTGTTCTGGCAGCCGATGCCGCCGGCGAAGTCGATGAAGGTGCGGCCGTCGACGTCCGTGACGCGCGCGCCGACGGCGTGCGAGACGACCAGCTTGGGGGTGGAGACGCCGGCGCTGACGTAGCGGGAGCGCTCGGCCAGGATGCGATCGTGAGCGGTCTGTTCCGTGGTGTGCATCGCCCGAGTATGCCTCAGTCCGCGCAGGGATTCATGTCGAGGCCGCCTCGCAATGCGCAGCACCCACCAGGATGAGCTGCGCATTACGGCCACGCGGGCGTCGTGTCGCTCGACATGCGCCGCAGCAGGAGTGCGGCTGCCCGTACTGCACGGCGGCGCCCTGTCTGCCACGATTGTCCCGTGGCCACCACGATCCTGATCGTCGACGACCACCCGAGCTTCCGCGCGTCGGCGCGCGCGATCCTCGAGGCGGACGGCTTCACCGTCGTCGGCGAGGCGGAGAACGGCGCCGGCGCCCTCGAGGCGGTGGCGGAGAATCGGCCGGACGTGTTGCTCCTCGACGTGCAGCTGCCGGACATGAGCGGCTTCGACGTCTGCTCTGCGATCGTCGCCCGCGACAACGGCTCCGCGCCCCAGGTCGTGCTCGTCTCGAGCCGGGACGCGTGCGATTTCGGCGCGCTGATCGAGTCGAGCGGCGCCCGCGGCTTCATCGCCAAGGCCGAGCTCTCCGGCGAGGCAGTCACAGCGCTGCTGAAGTGAGGTCGCTGCGGTTCGCGCTCGCGGGGGCGGCCGCGCTCGTCGAGGCGGCGATCGCGATCGCGCTCATCTTCACGAACGACCGCAACGACAATCCCTGGCTGACGACCGCAGTCGCCGTCACCGCCGGTCCCTCGTTCGTCGCCGCGGGCCTCGTGGCGCTCTGGAGACGACCGGAGAACACGACCGGCTTCCTGCTCTCCGCCACCGGCTACCTCTGGTTCCTGGCGGCGCTGACGGAGTCGAACAGCTCATGGGTGTGGACCGTCGGTTTCGTCGCAGGGAACCTCGCGTTCCTCGCGTTTGCGGCGCTGATCCTTGCCTACCCCGACGGGAGGCTCGGCCGACGCGACCGGTGGCTCGTCGCGGTCGCCGGCCTCGCCGCCATCGGCGCCAACACCGTCAGCGCGCTCGTCGACGAGACCCCTGTGACCGGCTGCCCGAAGTGCCCGCCCAGCGCCATCGCCGTCACGGATCGTCCAGGCGTCAAGGACGCCGTGATCGCCGTAGCGACCGTCGTCATCGTGGTGGTGCTCCTGGCGGTCTTTGCGATCCTGGCCGACCGCTGGCGTCGCGCCTCCGTCGCGCAGAGGCGCACCTTGCGGCCGGTGTTCATCTCCTGCGGGATCGCGCTGGTGCTGCTCCTGGCCGCCGTCCTGACCGACCGGATCGACAACCGCGCGTACTCGGCCGTCTGGGTGCTCTTCCTGCTGTCGTTCGCCGCCGTGCCGCTGACGTTCCTCGCCGGCGTGCTCCGCAGCCGCTTCGACCGTGCGGCCGCGACGCGCATGCTGCTCTCCCTCGACGCGGGAGTGCCGCTGCGCGACGCGCTCGCACAGGCGCTCCACGATCCTTCGCTCGAGATCGTGTACCGGCTCAACAGCGGGGACAGGTGGGTGAACGCCGACGGGCACGCGGTCGACGAGCCGGTCGCCTCGCCCCGTCGCTCGACGACCACCATCGAGCGGAACGGACGGCCGATCGCCGTGCTCGTCCACGACCCCGCCCTGGACGCCGAGCCAGAGCTCGTCGACTTCATCGCCGCCGGCGCCGGGCTGTCGCTCGAGAACGTCCGCCTGCAGGCGGATCTCCGCTCGCAGTTCCTGATGCTGGAGACGGTGGCGAACACGGCGCCCAGCCTGCTTGTCGTCGTCGACATCGAGGGCCGGGTCCTGAACCAGAACCGGGCCACGCTCGACGCAAGCGGGCTGGAGCACGAGGAGCTGATCCGCGGACGGTATTTCTGGGAGGTCTTCGTCGACCCGGAGGAGCGAGAGGCGATGGTGGAGCGGTTCCACGCCGCGGCACCCGACTACGCCCCTGCCCCGTACGAGAGCGCGTTCACGAACGCGCGCGGCGAGCACCTCGTGATCGAGTGGCGAACCGCTCCCATCACCGACGCGTCGGGCAGGGTCGTCAGCATCGTCGCGGGCGGCATCGACATCACGGAGCACAAGCAGAGAGAGCTGCAGCTCCAGCGCGAGCGCGACATCACCGAGACGTTGATGCAGGCGATCCCGAGCCTCGTCGTCGTCGTCGACGGCGAGGCGATCATCGTCGACAGCGGAGTCGACGAGACGAAGGCGGGAGTGAACAACGCGTTCCGCAGCGCCCTCGGCTGGCCGGACAGCGCGCTCGTGCGCCGGAGCGTGCTCGACTTCATCGATCCGGCGGACAGCTACCTCGCGCTGATGGCGATCGCGTCGGCCGCGAACGGGGTACCCGCCCACGAGCGCGAGTCACGCTGGCTGTGCGCAGACGGGAGCCGGCTCGTCGTCGCCTGGACCGCCACTCCTGTCGACGACGTCACGGGGCGGAAGGCGTCGCTCGTGCTGCTCTCCGGCGTCGACGTGACGGAGCGCAAGCAGCATGAGGAGGAGATCCGTGCCTCTCGCGCGCGCATCGTTGCGGCGGCCGACGAGGCTCGGCGTAGGCTCGAGCGAAACCTGCACGACGGCGCCCAGCAGCGGCTCGTGGCGCTGTCCGTCTCCCTGCGGCTCGCCGAGGGCAGGCTCGACGCCGACCCCGACGGGGCCCGCCTGATCCTCTCCGCAGCGCGAGAAGAGCTCGCCGCCGCCCTCGACGAGCTGCGAGAGCTCGCCCGCGGCATCCATCCGGCCGTCCTCACCGACCGCGGGCTGCGGGCCGCGGTCGAGGCGGCGATCACCCGCTTCCCTCTCCCCGTGGAGCTCGAGTTGCCGGACGAGCGGCTTTCCGCCCCGGTCGAGGCGGCCGCCTACTACGTCATCTCCGAGGCCCTCGCCAACGTCGCCAAGTACGCGCGGGCGTCTGCGGTGCGGGTACGGATCTCCGAGCACGACGGACAGGTGACGGTCGAGGTCTCCGACGACGGCGTCGGCGGTGCCGATCCCGAAGGCGGCACCGGCCTGAGAGGCCTCGCCGATCGCGTCGCGGCGCTCGACGGAGCGCTGCTGCTGGAGAGCCCGGCCGGCGAGGGGACGCTCGTCGTCGCCGTGCTTCCTGCGCTCAGACCCGCACTTTCCGAGTAGCGCCCGTACGGGCACGCGGCGTTCCGCTGGCTCACGGTCGACGAGACCCCTCTTGTTGTCGCTGCCGCTCCCGGTCGCGCGCCGCTGCCGCGCCCTCGTAGACTCGTGGGCATGAGCCGGCGAGCAGACGGCAGCGTCAGCTTCCTCTTGTGCGACATCGAGGGGTCGACCCGTCTCGTGCACGAGGCCGGGGCGGCGTACCCGCAGATCCTGGCGGACAAGCGGCGGATCCTGCGCGAAGCCGTCGCAGAGCAGGGTGGGGACGAGATCGACGCCCACGGTGACGAGCTCTTCGCCGCCTTCGCCGACGCGAACGCCGCCGCCGCCGCCGCGGTGTCCGCCCAGCGGGCGCTCGTCGAGCACGAGTGGCCGGAAGGTCACGACGTGCGCGTGCGCATGGGCATCCACACCGGCGAGGCCATCGTCACCGAGGACGGCTACACCGGCATCGACGTCCACCGTGCCGCCCGGATCGGCTCGGCCGGACACGGCGGACAGATCCTCCTCTCCGCCCCGGCCCACGTGGCGCTGACCGACGTCACGACGCGCGATCTCGGCACGCACCGGCTCGCCGGCCTGCCCGAGCCGGAGCACATCTACCAGCTGCTAGCCGAGGGCCTCCCGCGCGACTTCCCGCCCCTGCGCAACACGATCGCGATGCTCGGCAACGCGATGCGCGTCGTCATCGCAGACGACTCCGTGCTCCTGCGCGAGGGTGTCGTGCGGCTGCTCGCGGAGTCCGGCTTCGACGTCGTCGCCCAGTCCGACAACGCGGAGGATCTGCTTCGCCACGTCGCCATGCACAAGCCGGACGTGGCGATCGTGGACATCCGCATGCCCCCGACCCACACGGACGAAGGGCTCGCCGCCGCGAGGGAGATCCGCGAGCGCCACCCCTCGACCGGGGTGCTCGTGCTGTCGCAGTACGTCGAGGCCGGGTACGCGATGGACCTGCTGGCCGAGGGCGTGGAGGGCGTCGGCTACCTGCTCAAGGACCGCGTGTCGGACCTGGAGGAGTTCGCAGGCGCCATCCGGCGCGTCGGCGAGGGCGGCTCGGCGCTCGACCCGGCCGTGGTCAGCCAGCTCGTCGGCCGCCGGCGTCAGCACGACCCGCTCGACGAGTTGACGCCGCGCGAGC
>Ga0153916_10002295_pt1 | contig 14063 bp, 14 predicted proteins | sample Opewatmetagenome_FD_109642 | JGI IMG/M metagenome (GOLD analysis project Ga0153916, IMG submission 109642) | Freshwater wetland microbial communities from Ohio, USA - Open water 3 Core 3 Depth 4 metaG | ecosystem: Environmental > Aquatic > Freshwater > Wetlands | place: USA: Ohio, Lake Erie...
CAATAAATTGAGGATTGATGCTTACATCGATCCCCGATCCTGCGACCTTTTTCATCATCTCCATGGCATAATCGCTTGGTGTGCCATAGATCTCAAAGCTGGTGGGTTCAATGAATTTGTATGTTAATTTTGACCGTTCATCGGCTCCCTGTAATTGGTGGTCCATAGCTTCTGCGTTTGGAAAGAAACGAACAATGTCCACCTCCGATGAGTCTTCGTTGACGTAAGCGAGTTGGACCAGAGTGCCTGGCTTACTAGCCTCGATCGAAGGGATACTATCGTGGTAGTGCTTTTTAAACTCATCGAACATGCCATGCTTTACTCGATTTCGGCTAATGAACACGATTGGGTCAGTCATCTGAACTCCTTATCTCACTTTGGTATGTTAGTACCAAATTTGCCTTCGGGGTAAATCAGGGGCAACCTCGATAATTGGTAAAATTTTCCTAGACTTCCGACTCGATAAGTTGCTTCATATTTCTACCGCTCCGCTCCAGCCGACTGAGAAGAAAACTCTTATCCATCGACTCATCCATGCTGGGGATCTCAATAATGGTCGTGAGGGTGGTGCGATCGTTACTTACAGATTCAAAGGTAGTCCGGCCATACATTTCTACGGGACCATCGTGAATCATCATTCCAATCGCTCGATTTGGTTCATATTCTACGACTTCCATCGTCCCCTCGACGGGGGTACCACTGCGGCTGTTACGCCTGCGGATAACTGTCCCGACCCCCATGGGACCGTTGGACACTTTCTCAAGCTCGATGTCTGGATCCCAACGAGGATGGTTGCGGATGTGCTCATGAGCATAGAAGTGGAATACATCGGCCACCGGCCGATCGATAACATGCGAATGCGTAATTTTTACCGTCATTGATTCCTCCTTTAAGTGCACCAAGCATTGGCTCTGTCTGTAGATTTATTATTTACAGGAAAGTCTTTCCCAATACCCCAAGTAGATTCTTGAATAGAAAGTACTGTAAAACAAGTATTTATAGAACAAGATAATTTTACCCTTTATTATCATATTAAGTCAATGTCACTTCTACAGAAATTTCCACTCAATTCGCAAATAAACCTACAATCCAACATAATAGTATAGGATATAGGTACACTTCACTTCTCAGAATTGTCCTATAAGGATGGAAATTAATGAAACCGATATTCGTGATTTTCCTGTTGATTATCATGTTTTTGACTTCCTGCGCTGGTCCCACCCCAAGCACCGGCCCGACCCCCTCCTCCACCCATAACCAGGCAACCCTGGTGCTCACCAATGGCAGGCTGATCGATGGCACCGGCACTGAACTCATCATCGATGCCACTTTGGTGATAGGTGCTGATCGCATCCTGGCCATCGGTCCTACCTCCCGCGTGGGAATCCCATCTGGAGTGGAAGTGATTGACCTGAGTGGGGCAACCATTTTGCCCGGTTTTATCAACGCCCATGTTCACGACGCGTATGATGAAAGCAGGCTGGAAACCTGGGCTCAGGCAGGTGTGACGACCGTACGCGATGAGGGCATCATTTCTGGTTCAAATCAGCTCACCCACCTGATCGCGTTGCGTGACAAATTGGCAACTTCCCCCCGATATGCTCGCCTGGTTTCAACAGGTTATATGCTCTCGGTTCCAGGCGGCTATGGACAGCTGGATGTGACCTCAGCAGACGATGCCCACGAACAAGTAAACATGGAACTGGACGCGGGTGTAAATGTAATCAAGCTAGCGATGGAATCAGGTTATGCAGGAGTGACTAATTTACCAAACTTCTCAGCAGAGGAACTCTCAGCCATCGTCGAAGCAGCGCATACACGCAACAGGCTAGTCACTGCCCACATCACGGAGGTCAAGTACCTGGAACCATTGCTGAAAGCAGGTGTGGACGACCTGGCTCACATCCCAAATGACTTTGTCCTGGAATCACTGATTAAACAGCTGGTCAAACAGGATGTTTATGTGGTTCCCACCCTCACGGTATTTGAAGCCTACGGCGGACTGAAAGGATCGTCATACAATCTGGGTAAGTTCGTGAAGGCAGGTGTGAAGATCGCGATGGGGAATGATTACACCTTTATCCCCCAGAACAACTATGATCATTTTGACCTGGGCATGCCAATGCATGAGATCACACGCATGAGCGAAGCAGGCATGACACCTATGCAGATCATCGTGGCTGCCACCCTCAACGCAGCCCACGTTTGTGGTCTGGAGAGCGAGCTGGGTACGTTGGAGGTGGGGAAGCTGGCGGATATCCTCATCGTCAATGACGATCCGCTGCAAGACCTGTCTGTCCTCACCCAGGTAAAGATGGTCATTCATGATGGAGAGATCATCCGGAAATGACTTTTTTGGCTGATACTTTCTGAGATTTATTTGAGCAAAGCCTGGATGCCGAAGGTTGGTTATGAAGGGAAAATATTTTAGCTATGGAAAGCTTACCAGGAAGTCACATTCTGTCTGTTCATATCCATGATAGTGCCGCCAATGATAATTTTCTGGGTCAAATTTTAGCCCTGATCGATCAGCCCAGACCGAGACCATCTCATCCCCGGGGATAGGATAAAGATCCGATTGGTAATAACCTTTAGCGTTAGTCGTGGCAATCACAACTCCCGCATAACTGGCGTAACTTCGATAAATAGAAACACCTTCCACACCAACACCACTTTTGTCTCGAACAAATCCATAAACCACCAGCCCGGGTGCAGACTCTACGACTGGCGTATATGGAGGATCACCCTTGATTCCTCCTGGCCCAGCGTTTGTGATGGGTGTAGCCTGTAGCGCATCCCACTTTTCTCCAGGTGTGTTCACAAATTGCAATCCCACCATCACCACCACGATGAACAGAACCGCAACGGCACCGGCAATGATAATTTTCAGTCGTTTGCTCAGGGATGTCATCTGATCATCCTTTGCATTTTCATCCCATTCGCGTTATGCGTTACCGGCTAATTTCCACCCGCTGAACAAGGCATGCCCAGCTAGCATAAAGTGGATATCGATGCCCACAAAGCCCGCCTGATCAAGCCATTTTAACTGGTCAAAAAGCGGACTGGGGTGGTCGATGTCATCCGGGTCGAGATATTTATAAGTATTCCAACCTTCCCGTTGAAAGAAATCCAAACTCGCTGTGTTACCATCCAGCTCGAGGGCTCGCCGGCGTACCGCTTCATCCCAAGCGTCCGCAGCCACGTCCCTGCCAGGAGATGTGGTCGGCTCCACCATATCAGCGATGATGAATGCGCCTCCCTGCTTAAGCATGGCGTATACATCCTGGAATAGCGCCAATTTCCCTGCTCCATCCAGATGATGGACAGCTAACGAAGAGACAACTGCCTGAAAAAGACCTTCCGGTTTACGCCAGGATCTATCTGCGAGGTCGAAGCTGGTTAGCTTGACTCTATCTCCAAAGAGGGAGAGCCTATCCCCCGCCTTTTCAAGCATCAATGCAGAGCCATCCATCCCCAAATAGCTCGAGCCGGGGAGCGCATCCAGCAACATTTCCGCAAGCAAGCCCTCACCACAGCATAAATCCAAGATCAGGCCAGGTTGGGGCATAGCCTTGATCAGGTCGACCATGATGAGCATCTGCTGCTCACGTGCTGGCACGAAATAACGCCCATAATCGAGGTAGCGTTTGGAGGTCTCTTCATCCCATTGGTTGGGGGGATTATCGCGAGTCATCACGAATAAATCATCTCCATTCAATAAATCCAAAGAAGCACGGGATAGCCATGTGCGTGTCTTAACGAATCATACTCCAATTCACCCGCCCTGCAATCGCCGAGGTTTGGAAACCATCCGACATAAAATCAAACCGGGCGTTTCTGGCTGTGGTGGGTAACCCATTTTGCAGGTCTCAAAACAATAATAAACTCAGCTCCTTACAAACCTGTCAGTGTCAGGAACAGGTCGCGAGCCACCCCCAGGCGTGGATTGCGGTAAAATTAATCGATGCTGTATTCCCTGGTAACATTTCTCCTGCGAGCGATCCTACGAGTCATTGCTCGAGTTACAATATATGGGGCGGAAAACTTTCCCATAAAAAGTAACACTTTTATTACAGTTTCCAACCACATCGGTCGATTGGACCCTGCATTTGTCTATTACCTTCTCAACCGCAGGGATATCATCATGCTGGTTGCTGAAAAATATAAAGAGCATACCTCGTCACGCTTGTTGGCACAGGCAGTCAATGGCATCTTCGTGGATCGGTATAATGCCGACCTGAACGCTATACGTGAGGTGCTACGCCGGATTAAACAGGGCGGTGTGGCGGTCATTGCCCCAGAGGGAACCCGCAGCCCAACCACCTCGCTCATCCAGGGATGGGATGGCGCCAGTTACATCGCGGCAAAGGCGGGCTTACCCATCCTACCTGTGGGAATCACAGGCAGTGGTGATAAAGAAGTGGTGGAATGCTTGAAGCACTTCAAACGACTTCAGGTGACAGTCAGGGTCGGTCCAACTTTCACCCTGCCCCCGTTGGAGCCGAAGACCCGTGACGAACAACTTGCCAGATATACCGAAGAGATCATGTGCCGCATCGCAGCTGAGCTACCTGAATCGTATCGCGGTATATACGCTGAGCACCCACGCTTGAAAGACCTTCTGGCTGGTAAAGCAATGCGAGAGCTACAACCTCCGCTGGTATTCGGCTAAAACGCTATGGAATGGACCAGTTCATCTATGGACACCAAGTATCGCAGAAATGCCATTCAGGAAGCCCGAGCTCTACTAGAGACGAAACCAGTTTATCTCGATACAGAAACCACTGGGATGCATTTTTCCGCTGAGGTGATCGAGATTGGTATTATTGATGACCAGGAAGAAGTACTTTTTGACCAGTTGATCCGACCACGAGGGAAGATCGACCCGGCTGCGGGACGTGTGCATGGGATCACCTACGAGATGCTTGCTGGTGCACCCACATGGGAGCAGGTCTGGCCACAGGCAGAGGCTGTGCTTTTAGACAAAAAGATTGGGGTGTATAATGTAGAGTTCGACCTGCGTCTGATCAAGCAGTCGCATAACCGTTCCTGGATGACCTGGGCATTACCAGACGCTAATTTCTTCGACATCATGAAACTGTATGCCCGGTTTTATGGCGATTGGGATCCATACCATAAGTCTTTCCGCTACCAATCATTGGAAATCGCGGGGAGGCAGTGTGGAATCCAGTTGCCCAATGCGCATCGTGCGGTGGATGACTGTCTTCTGACCCGGTCGTTGCTGCACTATATGGCGGAAAGTGTATGACATATTTTATCCGTTTACCAGGACTTGAGACTATCTACGAATGGCTAATTGCTATCCGCTAATTACTGACACTGACCTATGAGCTTACTAGAAGCACAACTTGAAGCCCGAAACTTACTCCAGCTTAGTCCATTGTTCTTGCATAGCAAGACCACCGGTGCAGCCGAGCAAGCGGAGGTAGTTGAGATTGCCGTCCTGGATAGCGCGGGTAGACCACTCATCGATGCGTTGGTGAAGCCTAAACGACACATTCGCCCGGATGCTACCGAAGTACATGGCATCACCGATGAGATGGTTGATTCTGCACCCAAGTGGGCAGAGATCTTGCCCGAAATCGAGGAGCTTTTGCTTAGGAAGATCGTATGCGTTTATGACCCTAACAGCGAGCTGCTGGCATTACAAAATTCCTATCAAAATAACCATAATCGCTGGGCTCTGGACACAGATAATTTCTTTAACCTGATGGACTTGTTCTCACGTTATAGAAATGTACGCGATCCTCGCACAGGAGCACTCCTGACCTATTCACTCGAGGAGGCAGCCCGCTTGCTAGGGATCGATATTGAGATCATCGCCTATCGACGGGCGCATGAAGATGCATGGCTGATGCGTGCGATTTTATTGGCGATTGCTGGTTGGAAGGTTTATTATTGATGCAAGCTGATCCACAAGAAGTCAAATATTCCATTCAAGGGATGGATTGCGCCGATTGTGCCCTGAGCCTGGAACGCAGTCTGGCACAGATACAGGGGGTCGAGCAGGTAAATGTAAACTATACCACCGGTTTACTCGAGGCACACGGCACATTTAATCCCCAGGACCTCATCCAGCGTGTAGAAGCCCTGGGTTATAAGGCAGAGAACCCTGATCTGCCGGGTGAGAACGAACCGGCAGGGATGGTTTCACACACTGAAGAAAGTAAACTAAAGCTGCCAGGCTTCCTTGGTTACCTTTATGCCTCAACCCAGACCCGCCTGGCTTTTTTGGGTGCCATCCTGCTCCTATTATCCATCCCGTTTTCAGTGATCCCCGGAACTATTCTCAACCAGGGGGTCAAAATTGGTTTGCAACTGGCAGCAGCTTTCCTTGCAGGCTATCCGATTGCCAACCGGGGCGTGAGGGGTCTCGTTATCGGCAGGCAAATCACCATTGATCTGTTGATGATCATCGCTACTGTGGGTGCCCTACTGATTGGTGAGACAGGTGAAGCCTCCACGGTGATCATGCTATTTGCGATTGGTGAAGCCCTTGAAGGTTACACAGGTGAGCGAGCGCGCAACTCGTTGCACAACCTGCTAGCCCTTAAACCCGAGGTCGCACATGTGATGCGTGCATGCATCGATTGTGATGAGCATATGGGGCAGGAGGGTTATACTGGCGGTCCGTGCCCGATTTGTGATGAGCACGAAATCACCCTACCTGTCGACCGGGTCTCCATAGGTGAGCGAGTCATTGTACGTCCTGGTGAGCGCATCCCGGTCGATGGTCATGTCTCCAGTGGTGCATCGCTGGTTAATCAAGCGCCTGTGACGGGTGAATCGATCCCGGTCAGTAAAGTCCTGGGAGATAAGGTATACGCTGGCACCTTGAACGGTGACACCGTACTAGAGGTCACGGTCTCCCAGCTGTCAACCAATTCAACCATCAGCCGCATCGTTCGCCTGGTAGAACAAGCCCAGGCTCAGCGTGCACCCGTTGAGCGGTTTATAGACCGGTTTGCCGCCTGGTATACACCAGCAGTAGTCCTCCTGGCAGCATTCCTGGCGATTATTCCGCCCCTTTTCTTCCATGCCCCATTCTTGGATACGAATGGTATTCATGGCTGGCCCTACCGGGCATTGGCGTTGCTGATTATCGCCTGCCCATGTGCGCTGGTCATCAGCACACCGGTTACCATGGTCAGCTCGCTGACCTCCCTGGCAAGCCGCGGCGTGCTGGTCAAGGGAGGCGCCTATCTGGATGTACTGGCACGGGCACGCCTGTTTGCATTTGACAAGACCGGAACACTCACCATCGGTCACCCTACCGTCACTCAAGCAAGGTCGGTGGATTGCGTGCCAGACGTCTGGCGTTGCCCAGCATGTGATGATATGCTGGCACTCGCCGCTGCTGTGGAGAGTCGTTCTGAGCACCCCCTGGCTCAAGCCATTATGGCTGAAGCCAAAGCCAGGCAGCTCACCCACTCATACCCGGCAGCTGAATCGGTCCAATCCCTGGCAGGTCAAGGTGTACAGGGGTTTTCCAATGGCAGCCGTATCCTGGTGGGTAGTCATGACCTATTCCATACCCGGGATGATTCACTCGATAAGGAACTACATGCAGATATCCAAACTGCCGTGGACGAAGGTCAAACGGTGATGCTGGTTGGGAAGGATGATAACTTGATTGGTTTTGTGAGCGTAGCTGACGCGGCCCGCCCGTCGAGTGCTGAGGCGCTACGGCAGTTGAAGGCCATCGATCCGCATATCCATACGGTCATGCTGACCGGGGATAATCCTTCGGTGGCTGGCAAGGTCGCTGTCACATTGGGCAGCCTGGATGAGGTACGTGCTGGTCTCTTGCCTGAGGACAAGCTGGATGCAGTGCGAGACTTGCAAGCCAGGCATGGAAGAGTAGTGATGGTTGGAGATGGGGTGAATGATGCCCCGGCTCTGGCAGCCGCGAATGTGGGCATTGCTATGGGTGGGGCAGGCACAGCCCAAGCTATGGAAACTGCCGATGTCGTGCTGATGCAAGATGATCTGACCCATCTGCCTGAGACCGTGCGCACTGCTCGTCGGACCCAGACAATCATAAAACAGAATATCGCCTTCAGCCTGGCACTCAAGGCAGTCTTCCTGCTGCTGACCTTACCTGGATGGGCGACACTCTGGATGGCAGTATTTGCCGATATGGGCGCGTCTTTGCTTGTAACGCTAAATGGGATGCGGATGTTGCGGAAAAACAGCTAGGGGCTGTTATATAGGTTCTTCTGGTACGACAACGAACATGACCAGATAGACGAGGATGAACGAGCCAAACCCTAGTAATGCTCCAGCTGCGAACACCAAACGGACGACGGTAACGTCAATCCCAAAGAATTCTGCGAGTCCGGCACATACGCCGGCAATCATGCGGTTATTGCGGCTACGATAAAGTTTTTTTGATTCGGGTGCCATAATCTTTCTCCTTATCCTACAATAGCTTCAATCCACTATACTATTAACGCTTTCACCCTTGAAAGGTTGCACGGATTTTGCCCCTAGAATTAATTCCTCATTTATCCCATTCCCGTTTCCGCGGCTGCCTGCTTGGTTTGGCAGTTGGAGATGCGCTCGGTACGACGGTTGAGTTCATGCCACCAGGCAGTTTCACCCCACTAACTGATATGGTTGGTGGAGGTAAGTTCAATCTTGCCCCTGGTGAGTGGACCGACGACACCTCCATGGCGCTCTGCCTGGCAGAAAGCCTGATCGAAAAGGGAGAGTTTGATCCAATCGACCAGCTCGAGCGTTACGTCCGCTGGTATCACACGGGTTACCTCTCTTCCAATGGTCGGTGTTTTGATATTGGTATCACTACCTGTAACTCTTTGCATCGCTTCGAAAGTAATCGTGAACCCTATCCCGGACCTGATGCACCCCATACATCAGGCAGCGGTTCGTTGATGCGCCTGGCGCCTGTACCCATGTTTTATGCTCGTCACCCGGAGCTCCTGCTCGAAAAATGTGCTGATTCTTCCCGCACCACCCATGCAAGCCAACAAGCTGTCGATGCGTGCCGCTATTTTGGCGCCCTGATGTTGGGGGCATTGCATGGGCAATCCAAAGAGGTGTTACTATCACCGCCCCAAACATGGAAATTCATGGATATAGTGTCATCCGAAATACTGACACAGCTCGAGCCTGGCATTTTGGAAGTAGCCAATGGCTCTTTTAGGAAAAAAGAACCTCCATCTATCCAGGGCAGTGGTTACGTCGTGCGCGGGATGGAAGCTGCCTTGTGGGCATTCCACAAATCCACTTCGTTTCGTCAGGGCGTCTTGATGGCAGTCAACCTGGGGGATGATGCTGATGCTACCGGAGCCATCTATGGGCAGCTGGCGGGGGCGTATTATGGTGAGGAAGACATCCCAGCTGAGTGGCGTTCGAAGCTGGCAATGGTAGATGTGATTATTAACTTTGCGGATAAACTGTGGGAAGCTGTTCAAGAATAGTAATTTTGCCATCCAGATGTTTGTTAATTAGAATATTTGTATTGTGTTATACAGTTAAAATGTCACGGTAATGACCTATTATTTGGTAGGTAATTAAAGATATTTTTTCTGAGGAGAATCTGGGATGATATTAAAAGAAAAGGTTTTTTGGCACGATACAATCGATATGCCAACCACTGAAAATTTAGGCCCCCTGTTACCGAAGGCTGACATGGTCGTAGTTGGGGCAGGCATTCCTGGGTTGGCTGCTGCCCGCCAGCTGGCCAGACGTGGCATGAATGTGGCGGTGCTGGAAGCCGAGACGATCGGGTGGGGAGCGAGCTCGCGCAATGGGGGCATGGCTCTCACGGGTCTCAAGCTGGATGCCGAGGTGGTCGAGGCCAGGTACGGTCGCGAGCTGACCCGGCAGCTATTCGATGATTCGCTAGCCTCACTAACGACGGTGGAACAAATCGTCAACCGGGAACAGATTGATTGTGGATTCGTACGTACCGGTCACTTACTGGTGGCAAACAAACCGGCCCATTTTGAAGCCCTCCAGCGGGAGGCTGAATGGTATGCTCAGCATTTCAATCATGAAACACGCCCCATCCCCAAGCGTGAGCTCCAGAGTGAGATTGGCTCGGATGTTTATTATGGGGGTCTGGTGGATGAGATCAGTGGTGGTTTAAACCCTGCGCAGTACGTGGTTGGGTTAGCGAAAGCCGCTGAAAGAGCTGGAGCAGTGCTTTACCCTCGTGCCCGATTGCTTCAAATCGAGAAAATCGCGGATGGTTACAAGCTAAAGACTCAACGCGGAGCGCTGGTTGCCAGGCAAATCCTGGTGACCACTGGCGGTTACACCGGAGCGCCTACACCTCAATTACAGCGGCGTATCATTCCCATTGGTTCTTATATTATTGCTACCCAAACCCTGTCTGAAAACCTGGTTCAACAGATTATCCCCCATAACCGGATGGTGTTCGATTACAAACACTTTCTCAACTATTTCCGCTTTTCGGCCGATAACCGGATGGTTTTCGGAGGCCGCGCAGCCTTCTTCCCGGAAACTGATTCAACCATTCGCAGTAGTGCGGATATCCTGCGCCGCGAGATGATCCATGTTTTTCCGCAGTTGAAGAACGCAGAAGTTGAGTACGCCTGGGGAGGGACCCTGGATTTCGCCTTCGACCAGATGCCACACGCTGGTCAGCTGGATGGCATTTACTACGCCCTGGGCTTTGCAGGTCATGGGGTGGCGCTCGGCACTCACCTGGGTGTGCGAATGGCAGATGCCATCCTGGATGGCACGGTGGGAAAACTGCCGTATAGCGCATATGCTTTCCCAAATGCACCACTGGGGATGTACAATGGCAAGCCCTGGTTCCTGCCACTGATCGGCCTATGGCATAGGATATTGGATTGGATCTATTGATTTACTTGCCAGCTCTACCCTTATTGTTTTACAACTTACTTAATTCCATGTGAAAGATCATGCAGGATAGCTGTGCGCCAGAAATATTGGCGCACAGCTTTGATTATTTCCAACCCGACCTGCTTAGCATACTTCTTGCATCGTCCATAGCGGGCCACAGGAGTGCTCCGTGATGCCGGGGGAGCATGGAGCAGCTTGTGGCCAAATCAATTCGAGGCAAGAAAACTTTAGCACAGAATGGAGAAATAGTATCAACCACTACATCCCTGTAGAGGAGCTGAATCCCACGCTTTGGCTGGAGCACCTTTCAGCCCGTCTTGCTTCCACCCTGGTAGTGCTGCAGGGGTGCATCAACTGGATAGTTGAGCTGGGTATCAACCTTGATATTCCTTTCTATCAAAAGAAAAACCTGGCTCTAATCAACCGGGTGTCCTTTGTCAGTCTTTTGCTGGCATTGCCAGGAACGTTATTTCTCATCCTGATGGGGTTTGGGCATCCGTTCAGCTTACTAGTCTGCGGAGTGGTGACCGCTTGTCTGATCCTGGGGTTGAATGGGTCAAAGCATGTGAAATGGGCGAAAATGCTGTTTGCCTATGCCCCTTCGGTTATCATCCTTAGTTATAGCTTGCTCGAGTTATCGTCAGGTAGTTTGGATCAATCACTAAATTATCTCCTGGTGCGCCAGGGTTTGTGCTTTGCGCTATTAATCCCCATTATGATTTTCGGTTTCGAGGATCGTCAGAAAGTAGTGGGCGTGTTGGGGATTTGCATGCTCACCTTCTTGCTGTATGAGGTTGGCAGCATGCGGTTGGGAGCTTTCCAGGAAGAGAATATCACCGGTCTGAGTCATGGGCTTTTTTCATTGTTATCAGTTCTACAGTATGTTGGTCTGGCAGGCTGCATGTTATACATGCAAAACTATACAATGCAGCACGAGTTGCAGACGCAAAAGTTGACTGAAAAATTAAAAAGTTTGTCTGTCAAGGATGGCATGACAGGTCTGTTCAACCACACATTCATGGAACAGATGATTGCCGATGCCATCAATCGCACCAAGCGCTCTAAAAATCCTTTAGCGCTGCTGATGATCGATGTGGATTTCTTCAAGCAGATCAACGACAACTTCGGGCACAATATCAGAGACGGAGTATTGATCAGAATCACCCAATTGCTAAATAGCAACAAGCGCTCCACCGACTATCTTGGGAGATGGGGCGGGGATGAGCTCATTCTGTTGCTCACCGATACGAACTTACCCGGGGCTGCCAACCTGGCAGAAAAGCTGCGCAGTCTGGTTGATAATCACGTCTTCCCACACTGTAAACACCTCACTATCAGCGTAGGGGTTGGCAAATATCATGATGGTGACGATCCTGCAATGTTCATCCAACGGGCTGACACTGCCATGTACCATGCCAAGCGTGGCGGACGGAATAGGGTGGAGATCGAAAAGAGCAGCAATTTGTAGTTAGCTCTTAGCAATTAGTCTTCAGTCATCAGCCTTAAAAAAATAGTATTAATCCACTTTATTCAGTATTAAAAATCATATTATCGGTCTTTATCTGTGTATATTTGTAGTTTATTAGCTTTAAATCTGTGTTGATCAGCGTGCATCAGCGATTAGTTAGTTTTTATCCGTGTTTATCTGTGGTTTATTGCCCTTAAATCGGCGTGTATCAGCGGTTAAATTGCTTTAGAATATGATGAATATATTTTCAAATGGAGCCACATCTTGCAATGCAGATCAGTCGGGTGAAAAGATCAAAAAGCGCTGCCAGACGGGCGTATAACCGCCTGAGCCGTGTTTATGACCTGCTAGCCGGCTCGAGCGAGGCTCAGTTCGTCCACCTGGGTTTAGAGATGCTGGCGGTTGAAGCAGGAGATACCGTCTTGGAAATCGGCTGTGGTACCGGCAAGGCTGCGTGGGAACTGTGCCACCATACAGAAAGAGTGTACGGCTTAGACCTAGCGCCGGGGATGCTACAAGTGGCATACGAAAGGCTAGCGAAAGACGATCTTGAGTTTCGAGTACATCTGCTGTGCGGGGATGGTGCTGCGTTGCCGTACCCGAATCTTTCTTTCTCTGCCCTATTCATGAGTTTCACCCTCGAGCTGTTCGACACGCCAGAAATCCCGCTCGTCCTGGCGGAATGCCAGCGGGTGCTCAAACCTGGCGGCCGATTAGGTGTGGTTGCGATGCTAAAAACTGTCCATCCCAGGTGGATTATTCGACTATACGAATGGTTTCACGATCACTTCCCCACTTATGTGGACTGCCGGCCAATCTATGCGCAAGGGATGATCCAGGCGGTAGGTTTTAAACTGGAAAAACGACTCGTCAGGAGCATGTGGGGCTTGCCGGTGGAGCTGGTGATGGCAAGCAAGGTATGAGGGTTCCAATCACATCACATCCAGGCATTTCCTGTGAAAGATTATCAGTTTTGTGAACAGCTCATCTATCCTAGCGGACACATTACATACAACACACAGGGGTTAGAATCCATCTTTCTTCTCCATCTCGCTTTCCAAAACCTCCCCCAGGTTACACAGGAATTCATGCAAAGCTTCCAGGCTGGAGAAGAAATGCTTTTGCCCGGTGCGGGGGTTTTCCAGGGACGCTCGCAAGGTAATCTCCTCGTTTTGTTTAACGCACCACAAGCGGAGCAGAAAAGAACGATACCCCATTTCTTCTGTGATCATGTCTTCATTTCCGTTCCTGACGCCGATTGTGTCCTTCTAGAGTGGAGGATTGTTTGTTTTAGCAAGCTGGGAAGCCCGGCAGCCCCCTGACCAGGCCTCCCATCGTGAGCGGGCATTCAGCGCCCGCATAGTTTATCAGGGTATTATTCTACCCAGACCAACCATGCTTGCACTCTATTCATGCTAATACTTCTTATTTCGTGGGCATCACCAGGGGATCAAATGAGGCGATCACCTGATGCTTATCCGGACCTTCTGTAAGACAGACAAAGTAAATTGGATCCCCAGTATATGTCACAATATTCAAAGTCGTGCTCATCGGATTTACAGCATTATATAATTGCATCGTCATCATGGGTGGTGGTACCTTAGTGTTAGGATTCAGTCGATTATATTCTTCTACTTCTGCGATGGTGGCTCCTGGGTTCAGCGTCCCGCCATACACCATATAATTCAGATGCGCTTGGTCATTGACCACAATTTCG
>Ga0153916_10002296_pt1 | contig 14060 bp, 14 predicted proteins | sample Opewatmetagenome_FD_109642 | JGI IMG/M metagenome (GOLD analysis project Ga0153916, IMG submission 109642) | Freshwater wetland microbial communities from Ohio, USA - Open water 3 Core 3 Depth 4 metaG | ecosystem: Environmental > Aquatic > Freshwater > Wetlands | place: USA: Ohio, Lake Erie...
CGCCAGGGGATTGGACGGCGCATCGTGGGCGGCGGCCGAGACGATCCGGTAGCCCTCGATTCCGAAACTCAACCACAGCCCGGCGAGCCCAAACAACAGGGCCGCGACCAGCGCCGCGAGGCGTGCCGCCTGGCGAGCGCGCGCCTGCAAGGGCCCTTCCGTGCGCAGCTGCAGGTAGGTGGCGCCATGCATGATCAGCATCGCCAGGCTGACCAGGCCGGTAACCAGCGCAAACGGATTGAGCAATGCGAAGAACGATCCGCTGTAGTGCGATCGCAGGTCGGCGTCGAACTCGAACGGCACGCCGAGCAGCAGGTTGCCGAAGGCGACGCCGAACACCAGTGCCGGCACCGCGCTGCCGGCGAACAGCGCCCAGTCCCAGAACTGGCGCCAGCCCGGTGTGGGCAGTTTGCTGCGGTACTCGAAGCCGACCGGCCGCAGGATGAGGGCGAACAGCACCAGCAGCAGAGCAAAGTAGAAGCCGGAAAACGCCGCCGCATACACCAGTGGCCAGGCAGCGAAAATCGCGCCGCCGGCGAGGATGAACCACACCTGGTTGCCGTCCCAGTGCGGTCCGACCGTGTTGATGAGCACGCGCCGCTCGTCGTCATTGCGGCCGAGAATCGGCAGCAGCGCGCCAACGCCCATGTCGAAGCCGTCGGTGAGCGCAAAGCCGATGAACAGGGTGCCAATCAATGCCCACCAGATGAGTCGCAGCGTTTCGTAGTCGAAGATCATGGTGAATTCTCCCTTCCTGTTCTCAGCGGGCCTTGGGTGGAACGGCGACTTCCAGGTGGTAACGCCCGGTGCCGAGGCTGCTGGGTCCGAGGCGCGCGTACTTGAACATCAGGTAGAGATCGACGATCAGCAGCAGCGTATAAAACAGCACGAAGCCGCCCAGGCTGAGTGCCACGTCCGAGAACGGCAGGCTCGACGTGGCGAGAGACGTGGGCAGCACTTCACCGATCGCCCACGGCTGGCGGCCGTATTCGGCCACGAACCAGCCGGTCTCGGCGGCCAGCCAGGGCAGCGGAATGCTCCAGAGCGCCAGGCGCAGCAACCACTTCTTCTCGCCGGCGAGACGGCGCGCACAATAGTAGAACGCGGCCGCGAACAGAAACAGCATGAAGAAGCCGGCGGCGACCATCACCCGAAACGTCCAGAACAGCGGCGCCACGCGCGGTATCGTGTCGCGGGCCGCCTGCTGGATCTGGGCGTCGGTCGCATCCACGACATTCGGCGTGTAGCGTTTGAGCAGCAGGCCGTAGCCAAGATCCTGCTCATGGGCCGCGAACATGGCACGGGTATCGTGACTGGTATCGCCGGCGCGCAGTTGCGTGAGGGCCTTGTAGGCGACGATCCCGCCACGCACGCGCTGTTCGTGCTGGGCGATCAGATCCTTGATGCCGGTCACCTCCTGGTCCACCGAACGCGTCGCGATCAGCCCCATGACCCAGGGGATCCTGACGGCCGCGTGGGTCTGCATCGATTGCTGGTCGGGCAGCCCGAACAGCGTGAACGAGGCCGGCGGCGTTTCGGTGTCCCACGCCGCCTCGATGGCGGCGAGCTTGACCTTCTGCACATCGCCGAGGGTGTAACCGCTCTCGTCCCCGAGCACGATGACCGACAGCACCGAGGCCAGGCCGAAACCGGCCGCGACCGCGAACGAGCGGCGCGCGAACGGCAGGTCACGGCCCTTCAGCATGTACCAGGCGCTGATGCCCAGCACGAACAGCGAACCGGTGACGTATCCGGCCGCGACCGTGTGCACGAATTTTACCTGGGCCACCGGATTCAGCAGCAGGTCGGAAAAGCTGGCGAGCTCCATGCGCATGGTGTCCGGGTTGAACGTGGCGCAGACCGGGTTCTGCATCCAGCCATTGGCAAACAGGATCCAGAGTGCCGACAGGCTTGAACCGATCGCTACCAGCCAGGTCACGACCAGATGCTGTACCTTACCGAGCCGGTCCCAGCCGAAGAAGAACAGGCCGATGAACGTGGATTCGAGGAAGAACGCCATCAATCCCTCGATGGCGAGCGGCGCGCCGAAGATGTCGCCCACGTAGTGCGAGTAATAGGCCCAGTTGGTGCCGAACTGGAACTCCATGGTGATGCCGGTGGCGACGCCCATGGCGAAGTTGATGCCGAACAGCTTGCCCCAGAAGCGCGTCATGTCCTTGTACACCTGCCGACCGGTCATGACGTACACCGATTCCATGATGGCGAGCAGGAAGGACAGGCCGAGTGTCAGCGGCACGAACAGGAAGTGGTACATCGCCGTGGCCGCAAACTGCAGCCGGGAAATATCAACGACCGATTCCGAGACCATGGTCACGCTCCTTCAAACCGCATACGGGACAAATACACAGATAAGGTGACGCCTTTACCGGGTGTGAAACACGGTTGCCGGGGTTCCGAACAGGGTGTCGCCGACTCCCTGCGGATTCGTCTGTGATGGTGTCCGGAAGAACACCATCCACAACAGAAACAGCAGAATCAGCTTGACGACGATCGCCAGCGAAAGCTCACGCCGGAGCGAATGGCGTTTCAGGTTGTCGAAGATCATGCGCTCTTTCCAAGTCTTGTCTCAGAAGCACATTACTATAGCCTCGTACAGCCCGCAGACTTTGATACACATCAAGAAAAGCCCGCAGATACGTACGCTGCGACAGAAAGCCGCAATGCCGGGAGCGGCGCGGATATATCAGGTAACACCGGGCGCGCTTTGATAAAATCCCGGTAGAAGCTTAAGAATCGGAAAACCCGGACACGGTTGTTTAATTATGATCAATGCGGAATATATCAATGCCCTCGGCCTGGTGGCCGGCAGCCTGACCACCATCGCGTTTCTGCCGCAGGTCTTCAAGACCTGGCGCACGCGCGCCACCAGCGACATCTCGCTCGGCATGTTCGTGATTTTCAGCAGCGGGTCGCTGTTGTGGGCGGTCTATGGCGTCTTCATTCACTCGTTGCCGATCGTGATTGCCAATGGCGTCACGCTGGCGCTGGCGCTTACGATTCTCTATTTCAAGATCCGCTACCGCTGAGTCGGCTGCGGCCGACTGGCGCGATGCCTGCCTTGGAGATGGTCTTGTGGCCATTCGCGTGACCGCCTTGGGACTCGCCGCCACGGTTCCCGCCCACGGGGCATGACCGGAGACAGAAGGCCTCGACCCTCCGGCAATCGTGGTATCGGTTGCTGGATTCCGGCATCCGTACACTGATCCGAGTCAAAGCCGCGAGCCAGGCAAGTCGCCAGAATGACCCGAGGTTAAGGGAGGTCCGCCCCGGAGCGATACTCGGTCGGGCGACCGGCGCACACGGCGGTAGTGATCGTGTCGGAGGCCGCGCTTTTCGCACGAACAGACCGCCATGCTCAGTTGAGGAGTCGCCAATGCATATCCTGACGGTGAATGCCGGAAGCTCTTCGGTGCGTCTGGCGCTGTTCGAACGGCGCGCGGACGGAAAATTGGTTGCCATCGCTCACGAACATCTTGATGCCACTCCCGAGCCTTCGGCGCGCCTGCTGGCAGACTTTCTGGCGGCGTCTGAGGCGGACGCGGTGGCGCACCGCGTGGTGCACGGTGGCGAGCAGCTGGTGCGGTCTGTGCTGGTCGACGCGTCGGTCCGCGCAGAGATCCGGCGCCTCGCGCCGCTCGCGCCTCTGCACAACCCGATGGCGCTGGCCTGGATGCGCGCCAGCGACGAACTGCTCGGTCCAGCGGTTCCGCAGGTGGCAGTGTTTGACACCGCGTTTTTCGCGGACCTGCCGGAGGTGGCGCGCACCTATGCGCTGCCGCGCGCGCTTGCCGCGAAATACGGAATCAAACGTTTCGGTTTTCACGGTCTCGCGCACCAGGCAATGTGGCGGCGCTGGCGCCGGTTGCGCCCGGACGTTCCCGAGGGCGGACGCGTCATTTCCCTGCAGCTCGGCGCCGGCAGTTCGATCACGGCGATCCGTGACGGCCAGCCGCTCGACACGTCAATGGGTTTCTCGCCACTCGAGGGTCTGGTCATGGCGACGCGCAGCGGCGACCTCGATCCAATGCTCGTGACTTATCTTGAGCGGCACGAGAGCCTTGCTCCCGCGGCGATGGAGCGGTTGCTCGACGCCGAGTCCGGGCTGCTCGGCGTGTCGGGCATGAGCGGCGACATGCGGGTATTGCTGGCTTCGAGGGAACCCGCGGCGCGTCTGGCGGTCGACCTTTATTGTTACCGCGCGCGCAAATACCTCGGGGCATACCTGGCGGTGCTCGGCGGGGCGGATGCAGTGTTGTTTGGCGGGGGTATCGGAGAGCGTGCACCGCTGGTGCGCGAGCGGATCCTGAACGGGATGGGCTGGGCCGGAATCGCGCTCGACCCGGCGCGCAACGAGATCGCCGCGGGTGCCGAGACACAATTGAGCCGTGATGACAGTCCGACGGCGGTGTGGGTGATCCCGGTGAACGAAGCAACGGTGCTGGCGGACGAGGCGTTGGCGGTTCTTGACGCCGGCGCAACCCAGTAGCATCACAACGAGGCACGAGGACCCGTCGATGAAGATATCGTTTCACGGTGCCGACCAGGGGGTTACCGGTTCCTGCCACCTGATCGAGTGTGCCGGCAAGCGCATCCTGATCGACTGCGGCCTGTACCAGGGCGGACGCGAGCTCGATGAGGAGAACGCCGAGCCGTTCGGCTTCGAGCCGGCAAATATCGATATCGTGCTGTTGACACATGCCCATCTCGATCACTGCGGGCGACTGCCGCTGCTCGTGAAGCGCGGCTTTCGGGGAGAAATCATCGCCACGGCCGCCACGCGTGAGCTGGCGCGGCTGGTGATGCTGGATGCGGCACACCTGCAGGAGGAAGAGGCGCAGTACCGCGCGCGCAAGGCGGGACGACACGCGAACGCCGGGGTGACCGAACCCCTGTACACCACGCTCGACGCGCTCAACGTGCTGGATTTCTTTGTCCGGACCGTCGGCTACGATACGCCTGTCGAGCTCCATCCGGGAATCCAGGCCACCTTTCTCGACGCCGGTCATATCCTTGGGTCGGCGAGCGTGTTGCTGGAGCTGCAGGAGTCTGGCGAGCGGCGTACGCTGCTGTTCTCCGGCGATCTCGGCAACGCCGGCCGCCCGCTGCTGCGCGCCCCCGCGACGCCGCCCGCGGTCGACGCCGTCGTCATGGAGACCACATACGGCGACCGTCTGCACAAACCGCTCGGCCCCTCGGTCGAGGAGCTGTATGCGGTGATTACCAGCGCATTTCATCGCGGTGGCAACGTAATCATCCCGACGTTCGCTCTCGAACGTGCCCAGGAGCTGCTCTACTTCCTGCACGAGGGCGTGGAATCTGGCCGGCTGCCGCGGACGATGCAGGTATTCCTCGATTCGCCGATGGCGATTTCGGCGACCAGGATCTTCGAGCATCATCCCGAGGCCTATAACGCCGCAACCCGGGAACTGTTTCGCGAAGGCCGCGATCCGTTCGCCTTGCCCGGCCTGCACTTCACGCGCGAGACCGCGGAGTCGATGGCGCTCAACCGCGTCGGTGGTGGCGCGGTCATCATGGCCGGGTCGGGCATGTGCACCGGCGGCCGCGTGCGCCATCACCTCAAGCACAACCTCTGGCGCCGGGACTCGGCCGTGGTATTCGTCGGTTACGCGGCGATTGGAACGCTCGCGCGCCGCATCATCGACGGTGCCCGCAGCGTGCATCTGTTCGGCGAAGACATCGCCGTGCATGCCAGCATCCATACGATCAACGGTTTTTCGGCGCACGCCGACCAGGCGGAGTTGCTCGCCTGGCACGCCGCGACTCGCGCGCCGCGCACCTTCCTGGTTCACGGGGAACCCGAAACGATGCAGAGCTTCGCCAGCCGTCTGCGCGATACCCGGGTGGAAATGCCGACACTCAACCAGGAATTTGAGTTGTAACGGCTCTGGCCACCAGAGCCCCATCAGGAGGCGAGACATGGCGGACGATGTGAATGTACGAACAGCCCCGGGCGGCACGCCGCTGGACGCCAACGAGCTGCGATGGATACATGCCTGGTGGCGCGCCGCAAATTACCTCTCGGTCGGCCAGATTTACCTGCGCGACAATCCGCTGTTGCGCGCGCCGCTCAGCGACGAACACGTCAAGCCGCGGCTGCTCGGCCATTGGGGGACGACGCCGGGGCTCAATTTTATCTACGCGCATCTCAATCGCGTCATCAGCAAGTACGACCTCAACATGATCTACATTGCCGGCCCCGGCCACGGCGGGCCGGGGATGGTCGCCAACACCTGGCTCGAGGGCACGTACAGCGAGTTCTACCCGAACGTCTCGCTGGACGTCACCGGCATGCAGCGGCTGTTCAGGCAGTTTTCGTTTCCCGGCGGCGTGGGTTCCCATGCCACGCCGGAAACGCCTGGCTCGATCCACGAGGGCGGTGAGCTCGGCTATTCGCTGTCGCACGCCTACGGCGCGGCTTTCGATAATCCTGATCTCACCGTCGCCTGCGTGGTCGGCGACGGAGAGGCCGAGACCGGGCCGCTGGCGACGGCGTGGCACTCGAACAAGTTCCTCAATCCGGCACGCGATGGCGCGGTACTGCCGATCCTGCACCTGAACGGCTACAAGATCGCCAACCCCACGGTGCTCGCGCGTATCCCGCACGCCGAGCTCGAGAGTCTCCTGACCGGCTACGGCTACCGGCCGTATTTTGTCGAGGGCGCAGAGCCGGGGGCGATGCACCAGGCGATGGCGGCCGCGCTGGATGCGGTGGTCGCCGAGATCCGCGCGATCCAGCAGCAGGCGCGCCGCCAGGGCAGTCCGGTACGCGCACGCTGGCCGATGATTGTCCTGAAAACGCCGAAGGGCTGGACCGGACCGAAGGAAGTGGACGGCAAGAAGACGGAGGGTTACTGGCGTTCGCACCAGGTGCCGTTCAGCGATGTGGTGGGCAACAAGGCGCACCTGAGGCTGCTCCAGGACTGGATGCAAAGCTACCGGCCGGAAGAGCTGTTCGACGGGCGCGGCGCGCCACGGGAGGAACTGCGCGCGCTCGCGCCACGGGGCGCGCGGCGCATGGGCGCGAATCCCCACGCCAACGGCGGATTGCTGCTGCGCGACCTGCGATTGCCCGATTTCCACGACTACGCCGTGAGCGTACCGAGGCCGGGTGCCGTGGCGGGCGAGGCAACGCGCGTGATGGGCAACTACCTGCGCGACGTCATGAAACTGAACCGCGAGGCGTGCAACTTTCGCGTGATGGGACCGGACGAGACCGCTTCCAATCGCCTGGATGCGCTGTTCGAAGCGACCGGGCGCGCGTGGATGGCCGAACGGCTGCCGGAAGACGATCATCTGGCCCCGGATGGACGCGTGATGGAAATCCTGTCCGAGCACACCTGCCAGGGCTGGCTCGAGGGTTATCTGCTCACCGGCCGCCACGGTCTGTTCTCCTGTTACGAGGCCTTCATCCACATCGTCGACTCGATGTTCAACCAGCACGCCAAGTGGCTGAAGGTGGCGAAGGAGGTTCCTTGGCGCCGTCCGATCGCCTCGCTCAATATCCTGCTCACCTCGCACGTCTGGCGCCAGGACCACAACGGCTTCTCGCATCAGGACCCGGGATTCATCGATCACGTGGTCAACAAGAAGGCTGGCATCATCCGCGTCTACCTTGCTCCCGACGCCAACACGCTGCTCTGCATCACCGACAAGTGCCTGCGATCACGCAACCTGGTGAACGTGATCGTCGCCGGCAAGCAACCGGAGTCGCAGTGGCTCGACATCGACGCCGCCGTCAGACACTGCGCCGCCGGCATTGGCATCTGGGAATGGGCGAGCAACGACCGGGACGGCGAGCCGGACGTGGTCATGGCCGCCGCGGGTGACGTGCCGACGCTCGAAGTGCTCGCCGCGGTCGATCTCTTGCGGAAACACCTGCCGGAACTCAAGGTGCGGGTCATCAATGTCGTGGACCTGATGACCCTGCAGCCGCGCGAAGAGCATCCGCATGGTCTGTCAGACCGGGACTTCGACACCTTGTTCACGACCGACAAGCCGGTGATCTTTGCGTATCACGGTTACCCGTGGCTGATCCACCGCCTGACCTACCGGCGCACCAATCACGACAATCTGCACGTGCGCGGTTACAAGGAAGAGGGCACCACCACGACGCCGTTCGACATGGCGGTGCGCAATGACCTCGATCGCTTTCATCTGGTTTCGGACGTGGTAGATCGTGTGCCGAGTCTCGGCTACCGCGCGGCCTACCTGAAGCAACTGGTGCGCGACCGGCTCGCCGAGCACCACGAGTACATCGTTCGCCACGGGGAGGACATGCCCGAGGTGCGTGACTGGCAATGGCCGTACTGAGCAGGGCGCCGATCACCGCGTCGCGCCTGTGACGCCTTCCGGAAGCCGCAAAGAATCCGGTTCAGGTGAAGCGCAAAGCAATCCGGGCGTGGAGCCCGGCGCGCATCTGTCCGCCGAATATCGATATCACGGACCGGACATGAGCAGCGCCGTCCCTGGCGATCAATCCGGTCTGGGGTATGATCGTCAAAATGCCGCATCGCGGCGGACACAGCGTGCTGCGGGCGCGGTGTGGTCCAGACAGGCAACCAGGGGAAGAGGAGACATGGTCGGCGAATCGCGACTGATCTACCAGGGCCGCATCATTCGGCTGGCGCTCGAAACAGTGCGTTTGCCGAATGGTGCCGAGGCCGAACTCGAGATCGTTCATCACCCGGGCGGAGCCGCGGTGGTGGCGCTCGACGCGCAACGGCGCATCTGTCTGTTGCGCCAGTACCGGCATGCGGCCGGCGGCTGGCTCTGGGAATTGCCGGCCGGCAAGCTCGACGCCGGCGAGGCACCGCTCGTGACGGCGCAGCGCGAACTGGAAGAAGAGGCCGGGGTGCAGGCCGGGCGCTGGGAAACGCTCGGCCGGATCGTGAGTTCGCCCGGGGTGTTCACCGAGGTGATTCACCTGTTTCTCGCACAGGGACTGGCGCCGACTCCGGCGCACACCGAAGACCACGAGGTGATCGAAGTCCACTGGTTTTCCTGGGACGAAGCGCTGCACATGGCGCAGCGCGGTGACATCGAGGATGCCAAGACCCTCGCCGGCCTGTTACGCGCCCAGGCGCGGCTTGCGAACCAGCTCTGACTCTCAGCTGCTCAAGGCGCGTATCGCCGCCGGCTCCGACTGAGCGGCGGTGGTGCCCAGCCAGAAGCTCATGTTGTGGGTGAGAAACTCCTCCACCGACATGTAGTGCGAGCCGTCGCAGGAGAAGGTGAGGCCGACCATGCCGTTCATGACGTTGAGCGAGCCGGAGCGCAGGTAGATCGTTTCGTCCGCGAAACGCAGTTCCTTGAACTGCATGAGCACCTTGAGGATGTCGGACTCCGGAGTCTTGGCATTCTCCGGATAAGGCCGCGCCGGATAGGCGAGACAAAGTTCCGGGTCGATGATCTCGTCGACGCCGTGCAGGCGGTAGTTGTACGGGTCGTCGAATACCCAGAACGAGCAGCGCCCGCTGGAAAAATGGATCTTGCTGTGGAAGATCCCGTGCTCGCGCATCAGCATGTCGATGTGCTCGATGGCGTCGTCGATATGCTCGTCGAACAAGCTCGGCGCGCGCGTCTGCATGAACACCGTGCCGCGCACCGACGGGTCGCCGCGGAACTGCTGCCAGCGCACTTCCTGCGGTGCCGCGAGCTTGGAATCGCGCAGCAGCTGGTTGACGGCGAAATCGGCGGCGATGAAGCCGAGCAATTCGTTCTCGCGGCGCACCGCCTGCAGCGCGGTCAGGCAGTACTCGAAGGTGTACTTGGAGAGGTACACGGACGACAGCATGACGCCGCGGAACGGCAGATGATTCTTCAGGTACGGGCGCTCGGAGAGGTCGCGCCCGCGCCACGACGGGTCGGGGCCGGAGGCGCGCACCATGGAGGAGATTTCGATGCCGTTCACGTCCCAGGCGTAGACCAGCTGGCAGTTTGGCAGGTTGGGCAGGCCTTCCTGCAATTGCCGGTCGATCGCGTCGGCGTCCGGCCAGACCTCGGCGACACGCTCGCCAAGCTGCGCCAGCGGCGCGCTGACGGCACTCGCGAGGGCGGCTTTCTTTTCCAGGATGGTCTGTTGCAGGGCACTCATGACTGTTCCGTAGGAGTATGAATTTCCTTCCAAGTTCCCGGGCATTATATATCGGCGGCGTGACAGATGTACGACAACCGCCGGGCCGGAAATGCCGTTGGCCGGCGGCGATGCCGCCGCGGCGGTCATTGCCGGGTTGCGGCCGGTCTGCAGGCGATCGTCCTGCTCTGATCTAAATCAAGGACGTGCCCGGTGCCGGTGCCTCAAATTGCTCATTAAACGGGCAAGACGAAGGGGGCTGGGCATGGCCATCATCACCATCGGCAATTACTACGCGGAGTGGATGCCCTCCGGCAGCACCGATCAGCCGGGCTGCGGGCGGATCGTGCTACGCAGCGCCACGCACTTTACCGATCTGCATTTTCTCAATGGACTGCACCCGGAAGACTTTCGCGCCCTGCTGCATCTCCTGCAGACCGAGAAGCCAGTCTACTGGGACAGCGACAAATACGTGCTGCGTACGGCGCATCCGCAAAGCCACGATGCCGAACCGGTCGGCGAGCAGGAGGGGCATGGATGAAGGAGGTCTTCGATCTGGCGGATGATCTGGGTCCGGCGAAGGTCATTCACGTGCACGCGCCGACACTCGGGCTGCGTGGCATTCTGGTGGTGGACAATGTCGCCACCGGGCCTTCGATCGGTGGCTTGCGCATGGCCGCAGATGTCAGCGTCGAGGAATGCGCGCGCCTGGCGCGCGCCATGACACTCAAGAACGCCGCCGCCGGCCTGGCGCATGGCGGCGGCAAATCGGTGCTGTTCGCCGACCCGAAGATCGAGCCGGCGCGCAAACAGGCGCTGATCCGCGCGTTCGCCGCCGCGTTGCGCGACGAGCAGGACTACATCTTTGGCCCGGACATGGGCACGGATGAAACCTGCATGGCCTGGGTGAAGGACGAAATCGGCCGCGCCGTCGGCTTGCCGCGCGCGCTGGGCGGCATCCCGCTGGACGAGATCGGCGCCACCGGCTGGGGCATCCGGCATGTCACCGACGTTGCCCTGCGTTACCGGGATTTCGGGATCCGGGGCGCGCGGGTCGTGATTCAGGGGTTCGGCGCGGTCGGCAAGCATGCCGCGCGCTTCCTCGCGCAGGAGGGCGCGGTGCTGGTGGGGGCCGCGGATTCCTGCGGGACGATCCATAACCCGCAGGGCATCGACGTCCAGAATCTGATTTCCCTCAAGGATTCCGGCAAGGGGGTGTGCGACTATGCAAATGGAGAAAAGTTAACGCGCGATGCGGTTCTCGACCTTGATTGCGATATCTGGATCCCGGCCGCGCGTCCGGATGTAGTGCATGAAGACAACGTGCACCGATTGAGGGCAAAACTGGTGATCGAAGGCGCCAACATTCCATTCACCCACGGTGCGGAGAAGATCCTGCACGAGAAAGGCGTGCTGGTGGTTCCGGATTTCATCGCGAATGCCGGCGGGGTGATCTGTGCGGCGATGGAATACCACGGAGCCTCCCAGGTCGAGGCGTTTGCGGTGATCGAGGACAAGCTGCGCGCCAATACCGAAGCGGTGCTGGAGCAGGTGAAGGTCAGCGGCCAGTTGCCGCGCGCAGCGGCCATGCAGCTGGCGACGCAACGCGTCCGGCAGGCGATGAGCTATCGACGCTTCGGACTGTATTGAGCGCGCCAAGGGCGCGCGAACGCTCAGTGGTGTGCCGGTGACCGCGAAACCAACGAGTGATTCCGGCACGAAGCATGGGAGTTGAGGCATTCGGTGTTCGGTATTTTTGACACAGGCATATCAACAAGAAAGGAGAGACGTCATGGCAAGTGAAACACAGGCGGCAAGAGACAAACTGGTTGCGGACTTCAAGGCTCTCGCGAGCGATTCCGAGGAACTGTTGCGCGCCACGGCCAACCAGACCGGGGAACGCGTGACCGCGGCGCGCGCCCGCATCGAGGAAAGCCTGCGCGCCACCAAGGACAAGATCAGCGAACTTCAGGGGGATGCCGTGGAGCGCGCACGCGCGGCGGCGCGCGCCACCGACGAGCTGGTGCACGAAAATCCGTGGCAGTCGGTGGCCATCGGCGCGGCGGTCGGATTTTTCCTCGGCTGGTTGAGCGGACGTCGCTAGCCCATGGCAAGTCCCGAGGAAGGGGAAGGCCCGCGTCCGCGCGGGGTGTTCGGATCGTTGCAGCGTCTGCTGGCGACACTGCTTGAGGTCGTGCAGACGCGCATCGCCCTGGCGGCGACCGAGCTTGAGGAGCAGCGCCTCCGGTCCGGGCAGGTGCTGATGGCCGGGCTCGTGACGATGTTCCTGCTCGGCATGGCGATCATCTTCATCACGCTGTTCGTGGTGGTGGCCTTCTGGGAGACCAACCGCGGCGCGGTGCTGGGCGGCTTTGCCGTGCTGTATCTGGTGTTGGCGACGATCGCCGGGGTGGTCTGGTATCGCTGCGCCAAGTCACGCCCGCGCCTGTTCGAGGCCACCCTGGCGGAGCTGAGCAAGGACCGCGAGCAGTTGGGACCGCGGCCATGAACACGCGTCTGGCGCAAATCGTGCGCAAGCGCGAGGCGCTCGTGGCGCGCGCCGCAGCTCAGCGCGAGGCGCTGGCCGCGCACGCCTCCGGTCTGCAGAGCCTGGCGAAGATCGGAAATACCGCCATGGGCATCGGGCGCGCCCTGCGCCTGCACCCGGCGCTCACGGTTGTGGCCGCCACGACCCTGTTGCAGGGGCTGGTCCGCCGCCATCGCCTGCTGCTGTGGGCGGGGCGCGCGCTGACGCTGTGGGAGCTCTTTCAGGCGTTCCGTGAGCAGCGCGCCCGAAGCCGCTCCGGATAAATTCTTTTCCCGGCATCGCGCGACGTGAGCGGGTCAGTGGACGGGAAGGAGGTCTGCCGAACGCATGTATCGGATCCGTCTTCATGGACGCGGGGGTCAGGGCATCAAGACCTCGAGTCGCATCCTCGGGACAGCCTTCTTTGGCGAGGGCTTCGAGGTGCAGGATGCGCCGGTTTACGGCGCCGAGCGGCGTGGCGCGCCGATGTTCGCGTATGTGCGTGCGGCGCGCGGGCCGATCCAGGAACGGGGCCTGATCACCCATCCTGACCTGGTGATCGTCGCGGACGAAAGTCTGGTGCCGGTTGCCGCCGCGAACGTGCTGCTCGGTGTCACGCCGCACACCGTGCTGCTGATCAACAGCCCGGTGCCGGCGGAAGAATGGCGCCAGCGGCTCAAGCTCGCCGGGCCGATCATGACGCTGCCGGTGGCGACCGAAGTCAGCGGGCGCGCCGAGCTGCCGTTGGTGGGCGCCATGTGCGCCGGCGCGGCGGCGCGGCTCATCGGGGTCATCCGGCGTGAGACGCTCAGCGAGGCGATCCGCGACGAACTCGGCAGCCTGGGTGAAGCAATCGTCACCCGAAACCTCGAACATGCCCTCGCGGCGTACGATGCCGCGGCCTCCCAGGCCGGTATGGTGCGCGAAGGCGATGTCATCGGCGCGCGCGACTATGCCCGACCGGAATGGATCGATGTGCCCTTCGAGATGGCGCGCATCACGGCACCCGACATCCATGCGCCGGCCACCAGCGTGCTGACCAAAACCGGCGCCTGGCGCACGACGCGTCCGGTGATCGATTACGAGCGCTGTCACCACTGCACCTGGGTATGCAGCACCCTGTGTCCGGACAGCGCCATCAGCGTGGATGCCGCCGGCGCGCCGGTCATCGATTACGATCACTGCAAGGGTTGCCTGGTGTGCGTCGCGGTCTGTCCACCGCACGCCATTCGCGCCGTGCCGGAACAGCAGTTCCAGCAACAACCAACGGAGGCCGCGACGCCATGAAACGCCAGCTGCTCACCGGCAACGCCGCGGCCGCCTGGGGCGCGCGCCTGGCAGACGTCGACTATGTGCCGGCCTTTCCGATCACGCCCCAGACCGAGATCATCGAAACGCTCGCGGGCTGGTTCAACAACG
>Ga0153916_10002297_pt1 | contig 14044 bp, 11 predicted proteins | sample Opewatmetagenome_FD_109642 | JGI IMG/M metagenome (GOLD analysis project Ga0153916, IMG submission 109642) | Freshwater wetland microbial communities from Ohio, USA - Open water 3 Core 3 Depth 4 metaG | ecosystem: Environmental > Aquatic > Freshwater > Wetlands | place: USA: Ohio, Lake Erie...
GGCGATATTGCCTTCGCCATCGACGGCAAGCCGCTCGATTTCGCCGATACCGTTACCTATCGCGGCATGATGTTCACCGGCGTTCCGAACATGGTCTGGGTATTCGGATATTTCCGGGCGAGCTGGACGCTGCGCACCGATCTGGTGGCGGATTTCGTCTGCCGCCTGCTCGCGCACATGAAGAAGAAGGGCGCCACGAAAGTGGTGCCGGCGCTGCGGCCGGAAGACCACAACATGCCGCTATTGTCCTGGATCGATCCGGAGAATTTCAATCCCGGCTACATGATGCGCAACATGCACCTGTTGCCCAAGCGCGGCGACAAGCCGGAATGGCAGCACAGCCAGGATTACTGGGCCGAGAAGGACGAAATTCCGGCCATCGATCTCGACGACGCCGCATTCGTCTACGATTGAGGATCGCGCCAGCCAGAACGCCGCTTACGCCGGCGTTCTGGCCTCGGTCCGGTTAGCGGGATCAAGAACGTCAATAATGCTGACCTTTGGTGGGTGCGAGAAGCCCGCCCTTGCCTCCCCTGGCATGTCCAAAATCGCGCCGATACGCGGCCCGCAATGCAAGGGGACTCTATTTAAATTTTTAATTTTCGGATGCGGCAAAGATGCGAACGATTTGATGGCCGCAGCAGCGCATTTCGATAACTACGAAACTCAACAAAGCCTTCAAAATATCCTGCGAGATTTGTGCCGCGTTACCTGGAGAAGCAAGGATGTATCCGCGGCGGTTCGCACGTGTTCGCCCTACCGGCAGAATTTCCAACCTGGGCAAACTGATCGTTGACCGCAAGGCTCCGGTCATCGATTGCCGGGTTGTCGATTATTCCGCAGGCGGCGCGTGCCTCGAGATACCGGGACAGACCGCGGTGCCAACGCGATTTGAGTTGCTGTTCGGCGGCACCAGGAAGCGTTGCCGCGTCGTCTGGAAAGCAGGGCGACGTCTGGGGGTCGCATTCTAGCAACGACTGGCGTTCAGGAATTGCGCCGGCTGGCGCTGGTCGCGATCGCTGCGGCGGCGGTGCGGTTCTCGACGCCGAGCTTGGCGTAGATTTGCTCGAGATGCTTGTCCACCGTCCTTGGGCTTAGCCCCAGGATCTGGGCGATGTCGCGGTTGGTCTTTCCCTTCGACAGCCACGACAGCACTTCGCCCTCCCGCGTCGTCAATCCGAGCTCGCTGGAGAATTCCGCGGGCAGATTGGTGCTGGACTCCTTCGCGAGCCGCAGCAGGAATTCATTCGGGCCGAGTTTGCCCATGTATTGCAGCCGCAGCTGCTCGTTGTCGGGAAATGACGCCATCGCCGGCGTCTTCGATCCGCCCTTGCCCTCTTGCTCCTGTTCCAGCCATTGCAGCATCGGCGCGGGCAGCACCAGCTCATCGTTCGCGCTTGCGGCGAGATTGGCCGACAACAGCTTTTGCGCCTGCGGGGTCGCCCACATGATCGTGCCCTGCCGGTTGACGGCGAGCAGAAACCGCCCGGAAACATCGAGCGCCGCGCGGGCGCTCTGCGTCAGCCTTGCATTGGCGAGATGAACCCTGATCCGTGCCAGCATCTCCTCGATGACAATGGGCTTCGTCACGTAATCGACGCCGCCGGCCTCCAGGCCGCGCACGATGTGCTCGGTCTCCGCGAGCCCGGTCATGAAGATCACCGGCACGTTGCTCAGCCCGGCGTCGCGCTTGAGACGCCGGCAGGTCTCGAAGCCGTCCATGCCCGGCATCACGGCGTCGAGCAGAATGATGTCGGGCGTGATCTGGTCGACGATCCTCATCGCCGCCGCGCCGTCCATCGCGACCATGACCGTCATGCCCGCGCCGTCGAGCGCGTCGGTCAGCAGCCGCAGCGTTTCCGGGGAATCATCGACGACGAGTGCGATGTCGCGCTTCTTGGGCTCAGTGATCATACGAGTGCAGGGTTTTCAGGGTTGCCATGTACTGATCGAGGTCGAAGCGGTCGATCAGCGAGCGCATTTGCGAGACGAAGTCGGCATGTTCAGGGTAATCGGTCCCGATCTCATCCAGCTTGACCTGGATCGCCCTGATATAGCCCAGTTGTCCAAGACCCATCAGTTCCTCGACATGCTTCACCGGCGGCCGCGAACTGCTGTCCGGTTTCCACTGCGGGACCACGATCTGATCGGTTTCATATTGCCATTCGATCTTGAGCAGCTGGCGGATCAACTCCAGAAGCCGGGGGATATCGATCGGCTTCATCAGATAGCCGTCGTGATACGTCTGCGCCAGCGGCGCGCCGTGCGCCTCCAGCGCGCTCGCCGAGACCATCAGGATGCGGGCCTGATGATGGCCGGTCGAGCGCAGCGTCTCCGCCACCGTCCAGCCGTCCATGCCCGACATCGAGATATCCAGCAGGAACAGATCGGGCCGGCAATGCTGGGCGAGCGCGAGACAGCCGGGCCCGTCCGGCGCGCTCAGCAGGATGAAGCCCAGCGGCGCCAGCACCTCGCGCAGGAGATCGCGCTGCACAGGATCGTCGTCGGTGATCAATATGGTCCTGCGCGGACCGTGATAGCCGAAGGCCGTCGCATCGACCGGCGCAATCCGCGTCGGATTGGTCACTTCCGACAGCAGGATTTTCACGCGAAACGTGCTGCCGGTCCCCACCGCGCTGGTGACGCGGATGTCGCCGCCCATGACGCCCGCGAGCAGGCGGCTGATGGTCAGTCCCAGACCGGTGCCGGTTTGCGGCTGCGACACGCCGAGCGCGCCGCGCTCGAACGGCGCGAAGATGCGCTCAAGGTCGGATGCCTGGATCCCCGGGCCGGTATCAATCACTTCGAACTCGGCGACGGGGCTGCGATAGTGGACCACGAACTGCACGCTGCCGGTTTGCGTGAACTTGATGGCGTTCGACAAGAGATTGATCAGGATCTGGCGCAGCCGCTTTTCATCGGCATAGATCACGACCGGCAGCACGGCCGGACGCTTGAAAACAAAATCGATGCCCTTGGCGGCGGCCTGCAGACGGAACATGCCGACGAGCTGATCGAGGAATTCGCCGAGGCGAACCTCGTCACGCGACAGATACAGCCGGCCGGCTTCGATCTTGGAGATGTCGAGAATGCCGTCGATCAGCCCCGACAGATGGTCCGCGCTGCGGCGTACCACCCGCACCTGATCGCGCGGTTTGGCGCTCAGGCTCGCGTCCTGCTCCAGCAATTGCGCGTAGCCGGAGATCGCGTTCAGCGGCGAGCGCAGTTCATGGCTCAACCCGACGACATAGCGGCTCTTGGCGAGGTTGGCCGATTCGGCGACCTCCTTGGCGCGCTGCAATTCGGCGTCGGTGCGCTTGTGCGCGTCGATTTCCTGAATCAGGAGCGTGGTCTGCCGCCTTGTTTCCTCTTCCGCCGCGCGCCGGCTTTGCTGCGCCAGTACGAACAGCCAGGCCACGACGCCGATGATGATGGTCAGGGCGAAGAACACCTTCCACAGCACCTCGGAGAGCTGCAGATTGTCGGCGTGAACCGTTGCCGAGGTCTGCAGATAGATCAGGCCGAGCGTCAGTCCGACCAGGCCGGCGGAAATCGCGAACACCCCGAGATAATGCCCGAGTTGCGAATTGATCCGGGCGTAGATCGGCTGCGGCAGCAGCTTGCCGAGGGTTTCCGATACCTGCGCCTGGATCCGCGCGTGCGGCTTGCAGAGATCGTGGCAGCGGGCGTCGAGCGAACAGCACAGCGAGCAGATCGGCCCGGCATAGGCCGGGCACGACGCAGTGTCTTCGGGTTCGAACGAGTGCTCGCAGATGCAGCACTGGATCGATTCGATATTCTGCCAGCTGCGCTTCGGCTTGCGGGCGATGTAATATCTGCCGTCGGTGGCGTAGGCGATTAGCGGCGCGGCGACAAAGGCCACGATCAGCGCGACGAACGGCGCCAGCGCCTTCGCGGTGGGACCGAAAACGCCGTAGAACGCCGTGATCGAGACGACGGTGGCGATCGTCATCGCGCCGACGCCGACCGGGTTGATATCGTAGAGATGCGCGCGCTTGAATTCCATGTGCGGCGGGCGCAAGCCCAGCGGCTTGTTGACCACGAGATCGGAAACCAGCGCGCCGACCCAGGCGATGGCGACGTTGGAGTAAAGCGCCAGCGTCTGCTCCAGCGCCTTGTAGACGCCGATCTCCATCAGCAGCAGCGCCACCACCACGTTGAAAACCAGCCAGACCACGCGGCCGGGATGGCTGTGGGTGAGGCGCGAGAAGAAATTCGACCATGCGATCGAACCGGCATAGGCGTTGGTGACGTTGATCTTCAGCTGCGACAAAATGACGAAGGTGCCCGTCAGCGCCAGCGCGAGATCCGGCTGCGACAGCACGTAGCGGAAGGCTTCGAGATACATGTGCGCGGGTTCGGCGGCGTGCTCGTAGCTGACGCCGTGGCTGAGCGCAAAATAGGCCAGGAACGATCCGGCCAGCAATTTGAGCGAACCGAGAATGATCCAGCCCGGGCCGGCGCTTAGCAGCGCGATCCACCACGAGGTCTTCGAGGTTCGGCGGTCGCGCGGCAGAAAGCGCAGGAAGTCGACCTGCTCGCCGATCTGCGCCACCAGCGAGAACACCACGGAAGCGGCGGTGCCGAACAGCAGGAGATCGAGATGGCCCGAGGGGCTGCCGTGCTCGCCCGGGAATTTCGTCCACTCCGCAAAGGAGTGCGGACTGGCGTAGGCGATCGCCGCAAAGGGCAGGATGTGAAGAACGATCCAGACCGGCTGCGTCCACAATTGGAAGCGGCTGATCAGCGTGATGCCGTGGGTGACCAGCGGAATGATGACGACGGCGCTGACGAGATAGCCGATCGGGCGCGGGATGCCGAAGCACATCTCGAGCGCGGTCGCGAGAATCACCGCCTCGATCGCAAAGAATATGAAGGTGAAGGAGGCGTAGATCAGCGAGGTGATGGTCGAGCCGATGTAACCGAAGCCGGCGCCGCGGGTCAGGAGATCGATGTCGATGCCGCATCTGGCGGCGTGATAGGCGATCGGCAGCCCGCAGCAGAAGATGATGACGCTGACGACCAGGATGGCCGCGGTGGCGTTGGTGACGCCGTAATTGAGCGTGATGGTGCCGCCGATGGCCTCCAGCGCCAGGAACGAAATCGCGCCCAGCGCGGTGTTGGCGACCCGGGCGGCGGACCAGCGCCGCGCGCTCTTGGCAGTGAAGCGCAGCGCGTAATCTTCCAGCGTCTGGTTGGCAACCCATTGATTATATTGGCGCCTGACGCGGTCTATCCGCTGCCGCCCTGCCACTTCGGTACTCCTCACCCCCAAAGCCTTACGCCTGCAAAGCCTGTTCAAAATCTACGTCGCTATTTTGCGGTGCAATATACGCGATCTTGCGTATCTGTGCACTGCACAATTTCAGCAATCCTCGCCTGACCAATAGCGCGTCCTCGAACCAAAAATGGGGTACTCATGTCAGACGAAATCAAACGGGGCCTGCAGTCTCCGCTTCGGCGCAAGCTGCTGATGGGAATGGCGGCGATTCCCGCCCTGACCATGCTTCCTCGCCCGTCCCTCGCGGACGTTCCTGCAACTTCCGCGATCAACACCACGGGCCTCGCGGTTACCGATACTGAAGTGACCGTCGGCATCCTGCATTCGGCCACCGGCACCATGGCGATTTCGGAAACCGGGTCGATCGAGGCCGAGAAGCTCGCGATCGAGCAGATCAACGCCGCCGGCGGCGTCCTCGGCCGCAAGATCAAGTTCATCCAGGAAGACGGCGCCAGCGACTGGCCGACCTTCGCCGAGAAGGCCAAGAAGCTTCTCGTCAACGACAAGGTTGCGGCGATCATGGGTTGCTGGACCTCGGCATCCCGCAAGGCGGTGCTTCCGGTCGTCGAGCAATACAACGGCATGCTCTATTATCCGACCTTCTACGAAGGTCTCGAGCAGTCCAAGAACGTGATCTATACCGGCCAGGAGGCGACCCAGCAGATCCTCGCCGGTTTGAACTGGATCGCCAAGGAGAAGGGCGCGAAATCGTTCTTCTTCATCGGTTCGGACTACATCTGGCCGCGCACGTCGAACAAGATCGCGCGCAAGCATGTCGAGAACGTGCTGAAGGGCAAGGTCGTCGGCGAAGAATACTATCCGCTCGGCAACACGCAGTTCAACTCGGTGATCAACAAGATCAAGCTGACCAAGCCGGACGTGATCTTCACCGACGTCGTCGGCGGCTCGAACGTCGCGTTCTACAAGCAGCTCAAGGCGGCCGGTATCGACCTGTCGAAGCAGGCGCTGCTTACCATCTCGGTGACCGAAGACGAAATCGACGGCATCGGCGGCGAGAACATTGCGGGCGCCTATGCCTGCATGAAGTACTTCCAGTCGCTCGACAATCCGAACAACAAGGCCTTCGTGCCGGCGTTCAAGAAGATGTGGGGCGAAAAGACCGTGATCGGCGACGTGACCCAGGCCGCCTATCTCGGCCCGTGGCTGTGGAAGTTGACGGTGGAAAAGGCTGGCAGCTTCGATATCGACAAGATCGCGGCCGCCTCGCCCGGTGTCGAATTCAAGGGTGCGCCGGAAGGCTACGTCCGCATCCATGAAAATCATCACCTCTGGTCGAAGACCCGGGTCGGACGCGCAAAGCTCGACGGTCAGTTTGAGCTGATCTACGAGACCGCCGATCTGGTCGAGCCGAACCCCTTCCCCAAGGGTTACCAGTAAGCGCACGGCCTTATATCGCGCTTTTCCCAAGCCGCTCCCTGGCGCGGATCGTCAATCCGCGCCCAATACCCCCGCGTCGCGAACGTGCTTGCGACGCGGGACTTTCCCCGACGGAGGACATCGATGTTTGGCGACTATTCAATTGGCGACCTTGGCTCAATCTTCGTCATGCAGGGTTTCGCGGGCCTGATCCTGTTTTCCGTCTATGTGCTGATGGCGCTGGGTCTTGCGATCATCTTCGGCCAGATGGGCGTCATCAACATGGCGCATGGCGAGTTCATGATCCTCGGCGCCTACGTCACCTGGATGACATCGAATTTCTTCCAGTCCTACCTTCCGGGTTTGTTCGGGGGCTATTTTTTCCTGGCAATGATCCTGGCTTTTTTCGCTTCCGGGGCGCTCGGAATGCTCGTGGAATGGGCGCTGATCCGGCACCTCTACAAGCGCCCGCTCGATACGCTGCTCGCCACCTGGGGCTTGAGCCTGATTCTGCAGCAAGCCTATCGCTCGGTATTCGGAGCGCGTGAGGTCGGCGTCGAGCTGCCGCAGTGGATGCTCGGTTCGCTGCATGTTTCCGACAGCATCGAGGTGCCGATCAACGGCGTGTTCGTGATGGCCCTGACGGTGCTGATCACCATCGCGGTCGCCTTCGTCATGTTCAAGTCGCGCTGGGGCCGCCAGGTCCGCGCCGTCGTGCAGAACCGCGTCATGGCCGGCGCGGTCGGCATCAATACCGAGAGGGTCGACCGCTACACCTTCGCGCTCGGCTGCGGCATCGCCGGCGTTGCCGGGAGTGCTTTCACCATGATCGGCTCGACCGGGCCGACGTCAGGCCAGCTCTACATCGTGGATACGTTCCTGGTGGTGGTTTTTGGCGGCGCGGCGAGCCTGCTCGGCACCATCGCATCAGCATTCAGCATTTCGCAGACGCAGTCGACGCTCGAGTTCTTCATGTCGGGGTCGATGGCAAAGGTCCTCACGCTGCTTGCCGTCGTCGGAATCCTGATGCTGCGGCCGCAGGGTCTGTTCGCCCTCAAGGTCCGCAAATAACAAAAGGGCTGAAGCCATGACCGACAATCGCTTTGTCAACCGATCGGAGCTTATCGGAATTCTGTTGCTCGCCGCTTTCCTGGTGGTGATCCTGCCGCTCTGCCTCGATGTCTTCAGGCTCAATCTGGTCGCGAAATACCTCACCTACGCCTTCGTGGCGCTGGGGTTGGTGATCTGCTGGGGATATGGCGGCATTCTCAGCCTCGGGCAGGGCGTGTTCTTCGGGCTCGGCGGCTACTGCATGGCGATGTTTCTCAAGCTCGAAGCGTCAAGCGTCGAGAACACCAAGATCCAGTCGACCCCCGGCATTCCCGATTTCATGGACTGGAACCAGATCACCTCGCTGCCGCTGTTCTGGAAGCCCTTCCACAGCCTCGGCTTCACGATCGTCGCCATCGTCCTGGTGCCCGGCCTGTTTGCCCTGATCATCGGCGCGGCAATGTTCAAGCGCCGCGTCGGCGGCACCTATTTCGCCATCATCACCCAGGCGGTCGCAGCCATCCTGACCATCCTGATCGTGGGGCAGCAGGGCTATACCGGCGGCATCAACGGCATGACGGATCTGCGCACCCTGAAGGGATGGGACATTCGGCCGGACCACGCCAAGATCGTGCTCTACTTCTTCGAGGTGGGCTGCCTGTTCGTCTGCATCTTCATCGCCCAGTTCATCCGGCACTCGAAACTCGGCCGAATCCTGGTCGCGATGCGCGACAAGGAGGATCGGGTCCGCTTCTCCGGTTATAGCGTCGCGAACTTCAAGATCTTCGCCTTCTGCGTCGCCGCCATTTTCGCCGCGATCGGCGGCGCCATGTTCGCTCTCAATGTCGGTTTCATGTCGCCGTCCTTTGTCGGAATCGTGCCGTCGATCGAAATGGTGATCTACACGGCGGTCGGCGGCCGGCTCTCGATCCTGGGCGCGGTATACGGCGCGCTTCTGGTCAACTTCGCCAAGACCAGTCTGTCGGAATCCTTTCCGGAATTGTGGCTGTTCGGACTCGGCGGGCTATTCATCGCGGTCGTTCTCGCCTTCCCGAACGGACTGGCCGGGATCTGGAGCGATTATGTGGAGCCCCAGTTCGTCCGCCTGATCACGTCGCGCAAATCGAAACCTGTCGATGGCTGGACTGAAAAGTCGGTTGCCGACGGCGCCCCGGCAGAGTGAGGAGGCATCATGCTCGTAGGTCATCAGCCCAAGGAATTCCTGCTCGCGGTCGAGGCGCTCACGGTTTCCTTCGACGGCTTCAAGGCGGTCAACGATCTCTCCTTCTACGTCGAGGAGAACGAAATCCGCGTCATCATCGGCCCCAATGGCGCCGGCAAGACCACCGTGCTCGACCTGATCTGCGGAAAGACCAGGGCGACCTCCGGCTCGATCCAGTTCCGCGGGCAGGAGCTCACGAAGTTGAAGGAGAACCAGATCGTGCAGGCCGGGGTGGGACGAAAATTCCAGACCCCCTCGATCTACGACGACCTGACGGTGTTCGAGAATCTCGAGATCTCGTTTCCGCGCGGACGTACCGTGTTCGGCGCCCTGACCTTCACGCGCGACGCCATCGTGCGCGACCGCGTTCACGAGGTCGCCGAAATGATCTTCCTGAAAGACCGGCTGAACGTGAACGCCGAATTGCTCAGCCACGGCCAGAAGCAATGGCTCGAGATCGGCATGCTGCTGATTCAGGATCCCGAATTGCTGATGCTCGACGAACCGGTGGCCGGCATGAGCGTCAGCGAGCGCGTCAAGACCGCCGAGCTGCTCAACCGCATCATCAAGGACCGCTCGGTGCTGGTGATCGAGCACGACATGAAATTCGTCGAGGACATCGCGCACAAGGTCACGGTCCTGCATCAGGGCCAGATTTTGTCCGAAGGCACGATGGAACACGTCAAGAACGATCCCAAGGTCATCGAAGTCTATCTCGGACATTAAGGAACGCCTCAATGCTGGCAATCTCCGATCTGCACGTCGCCTACGGCCAGAGCGAAGTCCTGCATGGCCTCAACGTCTCGGTCGCGTCGAACGAGATCGTGGCGATCATGGGCCGCAACGGCATGGGCAAGACCACGCTGATGAAGTCGCTGATGGGCATCGTGCCGACCAAGAGCGGTTCGGTGGCGATGGACGGCGCCGAGCTCTCCAGCTTGAAGAGCTACGAACGCGTGGCCAAGGGCCTCGCCTACGTGCCGCAGGGCCGGATGATCTTCTCCACCATGACGGTGAAGGAGAATATCGAGACCGGTCTGGTCGTGTCCGGCGAGTCGGAAGTGCCCGGAAGCATCTACGAGCTGTTTCCGGTGCTGCTGGAGATGAAGAACCGCCGCGGCGGCAATCTGTCCGGCGGGCAGCAGCAGCAGCTCGCGATCGCGCGTGCGCTCGTCACCAAGCCCAAGGTCCTGCTGCTGGACGAGCCCACCGAGGGCATCCAGCCTTCGATCATCAAGGACATGGCGCGCACGCTGAAACGCATTCGCGACGAGCGCGGACTGTCGATCGTGGTCTCCGAGCAGGTCCTTAGTTTTGCGCTCGATATCGCCGACCGCGTGCTGGTCATCGAGAACGGCGAGATCGTGCGTGACGACAAGCGCGACACCGTCGATGCCGCGCAGGTCTCGAAATATCTGTCCGTCTAACCGTAACTTGGCTTGTAACAGGGGAGCTTTTTGATGCCAGAGACACTGATCAAGGTCGATCTCACGCAGTCGGCCTACGATAACGACATGATCCACAATCGCTGGCATCCCGACGTGCCGATGGTGGCATGGGTCAATCCGGGCGATGATTTCATCGTCGAGACCTATGACTGGACCGGCGGCTTCATCAAGAACAATGATTCCGCCGACGACGTGCGCGATATCGACCTGTCGATCGTGCATTTCCTGTCCGGCCCGATCGGCGTGAAGGGCGCGGAGCCCGGCGATCTCCTGGTGGTCGACCTGCTCGACGTCGGGCCGCTGAAGGAGAGCATGTGGGGTTTCAACGGCTTCTTCTCCAAGAAGAACGGCGGCGGCTTCCTGACCGACCATTTCCCGCTGGCGCAGAAGTCGATCTGGGACATCAAGGGCCTCTACACTTCATCGCGCCACATTCCCGGCGTGAATTTCGCCGGCCTGATCCATCCCGGCCTGATCGGCTGTCTGCCGGATCCGAAATTGCTGGCGACCTGGAACGAGCGCGAGACCGCGCTGATCGCGACCAATCCGACCCGGGTGCCCGGGCTCGCCAATCCCCCGTTCGGTCCGACCGCGCATATGGGCCGGCTGAAGGGCGACGCCAAGGCCAAGGCCGCGGCGGAAGGCGCGCGCACGGTGCCGCCGCGCGAACACGGCGGCAACTGCGACATCAAGGATCTGTCGCGCGGTTCGAAGATCTACTTCCCGGTCTATGTGCCCGGCGGCGGGCTGTCGATGGGCGACCTGCATTTCAGCCAGGGCGACGGCGAGATCACCTTCTGCGGCGCGATCGAGATGGCAGGCTGGCTGCACATCAAGGTCGACATCATCAAGGACGGCGTATCCAAATACGGGATCAAGAATCCCGTGTTCAAGCCGTCGCCGATCACGCCGAACTACAAGGACTACCTGATCTTCGAGGGCATCTCTGTCGACGAAGCGGGCAAGCAGTATTACCTCGACGTGCATATCGCCTACCGGCAGGCCTGCCTGAACGCGATCGAATACCTGAAGAAGTTCGGCTATTCCGGGGCGCAGGCCTACTCGATCCTGGGTACGGCGCCGTGCCAGGGCCATATCTCCGGCGTGGTCGACGTGCCCAATGCTTGCGCGACGCTGTGGTTGCCGACCGAGATCTTCGACTTCGACATCATGCCGTCGTCGGCTGGTCCGATCAAACACATCAAGGGTGACATCCAGATGCCGCTGTCACAGGACAAATAGATCCCTGCGCGACGGGATGCGGGACGGCGCGTATCTGCCGCCCCGCATCCGCCGTCGCGAAATCCACGAGCTGAAGCGGGCGAGGGAGAAAAATGCCGGTCTACGAGTATCTCTGCAACGATTGCGGCCCGTTCACCGACATGCGGCCGATGTCGGAATGCGATGATCCGCAGGACTGTCCGCAATGCGCGGGCGAATCGCCGCGGGTCATTCTGACCGCGCCGAATTTCTTCTGCATGCCGACGGACAAGCGCAAGGCCCACGCCACCAACGAGCGTAGCGCCAACGCGCCCAAGACCGTCGGCGAATACAAGGCCTCGCACGGTCCGGGCTGCGGCTGTTGCGCGACCAAGCCTTCGCGCCTCGTCAAGAAAACCAGAAGCGGCGGGAAGAGCTTTCCGACCGCGCGGCCGTGGATGATCAGCCACTGAGCTCGAACACCGCGCCGATCCCGGCGCTAGCTCAGCAGGCTGACGTTGACGGCGGGACTTTGGCGACTGTTGGGTTGCCGCATCGCGATATCCGGCGTCAGTGGAACCGACAGCCGGCAGATCAGCCCCTCGGAGCGCCAGTCGAACTCGGCCTGTCCTCCGAGCTGCGACTCGATGCTGGCGATCACGCTCCGGGTGCCGAATCCGCGCGATGCAGGCTTCTCGACGAGGGGGCCATCTTTTTCTTCCCATATCATCTGCAGAACGTCCCCCTGGATTCCCCACTTGAGGGAGAGTCGGCCGGATAGCGTGGACAGGGCGCCATACTTCGCCGAATTGGTAACCAGCTCGTGCAGGGCCAGCGCCAGCGTTTGCGCGGTAGCGGGTTGCAGCTGAATATCCGCGCCGCGGAACGTAATCTGGTCGCCCGTCGCATAGGGCGCGAGCTCTTCGTCGACCAGCTTTCCAATTTCGGCGCCCTGCCAGCTCGACAGCGAGAGGATCGTGTGCACCCGGGCCAACGCGCTGATGCGCCCTTCCACGGCCTGGACGTAAGCCTTGACGGTTTCGCCCTGCGTCAACCGGACGATGGACTGCGCCAGAGCCAAGGCATTCTTGGCGCGGTGGTCGACCTCCCGGGCCAGCAGGTTCTGACGCTCTTCGGCGCGCTTGCGTTCGGTGATATCGACGGTGACGCCGCTGACGCGAACCACGCGGCCGGCCTTGTCGACGGTCGCGGCCGCCGTGCCCACGCACCAGCGAATTTCGCCGTCCGGCCGGTTGACCCGGAACTCCGCCTCATAGGAGCGCTCGCCCTTATTGAACCTGGCGACGGCCTTGCGCAGTTCATCGACATCATCCGGATGCAGCAAGGCCTCGACGTTTGCCGTCGTCACCGCGAAGTTCTTCGGATCGACCCCGAAGATGCGGAATTGCCCTTCGTCCCACATCCAGTCGCCGTTGATCCAATCCCAGTCCCAGGACCCCATTTTTCCCGCGGCGAGCGCGAGGCTGCGGCGCTGTTCGCTTTCGAGAAGCCGCGCGTTCGATTCTTCCAGTTCCGCGGTTCGCGCGCGAACGCGATCTTCCAGCTCGGCGTTGAACCGCTCGAGCTGCCGGGTCTTGCGATAGAGCTCGGCGAACACCCTGATCTTGGCGCGCAACACTTCCGGAATGACCGGCACGGGGACGTAGTCGACCGCGCCCATCTCGTAGCCGCGAAGCCGGTCGATATCGCTGACCTGGATGGCCGAGATGAAGATCATCGCCGTCTTCTGGAAGCGCGGATGCTCGCGGATCATGGCGGCGAGTTCGAAGCCGTCCAGTTCCGGCATGCAGACGTCGACCAGAATGACGGCAACCTCGTTCTTGAGCAGGTATTCGAGCGCTTCCCGGCCGGAAGCCGCGACGACGAGGTTTTCGCCGAGCTCCTTCAGAATGACCTCATAGGCGAGCAGCTTTGCCGGCTGATCGTCGACCAGAAGGATGTTTACCTTTTCGTGGTCCATCATCGAATGCACCAATCAGCGATGTAGCCACATGCGTATCGCGAGCAGTAATTGCTCGGTGTTGACCGGCTTGGCCAGGTAATCGGAAGCCCCGGCTTCAAGACATTTTTCGCGGTCTCCCTTCATGGCCTTGGCGGTAAGCGCAATGATGGGAAGCCGGCGGAACGCCGGATTTTCCCTGATAACCCCGATGGTCTGATAACCGTCCATCTGCGGCATCATGATATCCATCAGGACAATCGCGATCTCGGGGTTCGATTCGACCAGCGCGACCGCTTCGCTGCCCGTCGTGGCGGTGAGCACCTTCATGCCGCGCCGCTCCAGCACGCTGGAAAGCGCGAAGATGTTGCGGGCATCGTCATCCACCAACAGGGCCGTCTGGCAGACAAGGTCCTCATCGGAGCTGTTGAGCTTTTCGAGCATTCGCTGCTTCTCGATTGGCAATTCCGTGATCACACGGTGCA
>Ga0153916_10002298_pt1 | contig 14042 bp, 13 predicted proteins | sample Opewatmetagenome_FD_109642 | JGI IMG/M metagenome (GOLD analysis project Ga0153916, IMG submission 109642) | Freshwater wetland microbial communities from Ohio, USA - Open water 3 Core 3 Depth 4 metaG | ecosystem: Environmental > Aquatic > Freshwater > Wetlands | place: USA: Ohio, Lake Erie...
TAACAAGTCCTTTCCAAGAAAGGCCTTGGAGCCCAAAGATTTTACCTGAACTATGCGAGCATGCATGCAAGGTAAAGGAATGGTTCCCAATGTTAGAAGAGACGAGGGAGAAATCCCGGTGAATGGAAGATAGCTGGAAGTCGCGGGTTCAAACCGCAAGGGGCAAAGGAGCTTCCGCTTCCATGCCCCTTACCGGCCTATTCCCAAGAAAGGTCGCAGCGTGAAAATCCCGTCGGGGGCATGGGTCGTTACTATACAATCCCCAGTTTCAACTTCCGCCTTTGGCTTAAAAGATGGCTTTATATTGTATAAAATCAGATTAACATAAGGTGATTCTATGCCAAAATCATCAGAAGATAAGTTTCAATGCTGGATGTGCAGGCAATTAAGAAATGGCCAATATGTAGATATCCTGACACAAATTAAATTGGGTAAAGAGATTCGTGCTCCTGTATGCAAAAATTGCTGGGAATCAACTTTCAGGAAAAAGGAGAAATTAAAATAATTATTCCTTCAGCAATCCCAGCTAACTTTTGGCTATTAGGGATTCTTTAAAATATAGTCAAATCCTGGGGAATATATCATAACGACTTCTGCCCGTCGGGGGCATATAGCAAATATTTATATTGAACAAAGAAAACTTCAATATGGCTGATTTTAACGTTATAAATCTGAAAATAGATTTGAGGAAAGCGTTCGACAAAGGAAAGATTGATCAAGTCTATTTGAAAATGTATTCTCAAGCAGAAAAGATAGCACAATTAGAGACTTTTAATCATGCGAAAAGAATGGATTTAGAGAGGTCTGTAAAACCAGATAAAAACACACCAATAGGAATTCTACTTGGATATAAATCAATGGAAAATTACAAGAAAAAACGGATAGAGTTTCATATGAACCAAATGAATAAATTGCTAGAATTATATGCTAAATCAAAATCAGATGCACATAAGTAATACATTATAAAATCAAAGCCCCTACAGCGCCCTTGTGGTCATGATGTTCTCAGCGCTTCCCAGGCCCTTTATTGAGTTTATCTCGTTCTCAAGCTTGTCCATAACCCCAGGGCCGTCCGGGATGATTTTTGTGAACTTGAGGGCCTTGAGGCCGAAGGCGATTGGCTCCTCCTCCAGGCGATTCGGATGGAGGGCTTGGCAGGCCTTTTTCACTTTCTCAAAATTCTCAGGGCAGTCCGGAAGTATCCGATAGACGACTATAACTTCTCCCATAGAAAAACCTCATGGCCCTGTGAAGCCGCACTTCTTGCACTCGTATGAGTTCATGAGGCGCTTGCACTTGTTGCAGCGGATTATTTTCTCCTTTCCGCATTTTGGGCAGGGAAACCTTACCCATTTGTCATCCGCCTCTATCTTCATACCGCAGCTCGTGCACTTCATGAGCGTGCTTGATTCCTTTGATTCCTTTTCTTCTGCCATCAGAATCACTAGCTATGTATGTGCGCATGTATTTATATAGTTGTTTAAGGTGTGCTTCTGCCCGAAGGCGTCAAGAGACGCCTTCTTTCCACGTAAAGCAGGCAGGGCCCCAGTTTGAAGCCGGCAAAGTCGGCTTCCTTCCGGGTCTTCACTCCCAGAAGAACTGGTACTGGCGGAGGTCCCTCTCATTCTTTGGGCGGAAGGTGTATTTCCATGCCAGCATTAAAAACGCGGAGGTTATTATCCCTCCCAGGTGGCCGAAATTTGCTATTCCCGGCATTATGCCTGTTATGCCAGCTATGAGCTCAATGGCTGCGAAAATGAAGACGGCCGAGATGGCGGGAAGGGGTATGAAATAAACGTAAATAACTTCTTTCGGGAACATGAAGCCAAAGGCCGCAAGAATCCCGTAAACCGCTCCAGAGGCCCCCAGCATGAGGACTGACATCTCTCCCGGGAGGAAGGTAAGAGTGAGGAATATGTAAAAGAGAGCGGAGCCGATTCCTGATATCAGGTAAAGGAAAATATACTTCTTCCATCCGAGCGCGCGCTCCATAACAACCCCGAACATGAAAAGGACAAACATGTTAAGGAATATGTGCAGGGGGTCTGCATGCAGGAACATGTATGTGAGGAACTGCCACCAGTTTCCGCCAAGCGCGTCAACCGGTCTCATGGCAAACATATCCGTGAACCAGGGGTCCCATATAAGCTGGGCTGCGAAAACGAGCACGTTCAGGATTATCAGAGCAAGCGTGATGCGCATAATATCACATATGGGCGGAGCTTATATTATTTGTTTTTGGATAAAAAGAAAGAAGAGAAGGGGAGCGCGCCCCTTCAGCCAAACTTCTTCTTTTTCTTCCTGAAGAACCTCCTCCAGACAAAGTAGGCAATCACAGCCACCACAACAATTATGATTAAAGTGTTTATGGGGCTGCCCTGATTGGGGTTCTCATAAGTTATGGAGAGATCCTTCTCAACCTGGTTCTGCTTGAGGTCAGTGGTTGTGTAGCTCAGAACCAGCTTCCCTGGGCCCTCAGCTACCAGGGGGAATTCTAGGGTGGTTTTCTTGGTGGCTTTTATCTGGCTTGTGTAGTCCACCCCAACCGTCTTGTTGTCCACAAGAAGCTTTGCCTCAAGGGAATTCGCGTCTGCAGTCCCCTTGTTGGCTATCTCTATCTGCAGAATGTTCCTCTCAAAATTTGCCTCTATCTTTATGATTTCCAGGTTTATCACGCCTACAACAGGAATTCCCAGAGAGAAGGACTCCTGTATTAAGGCCCCTGTTTCATCTTTGTAGGCCAAAGCAAGGGTGGCAGGATAGGTCTTCTGCTCTGCAGTGCTGTCAACAGCAAGCTCTATCTCAACCACCATGTCCTGGTTCGGCTTTACATCCCCAAGGTAGACGGAGCCGCTTGAAAGGACAGGTATGAGCAAGCCAGAAGTGGAGTTAAGGGAGGCCTGTACCTGGTTTGCAGGGCCTGTGCCAACATTCTTCACTTTGGCATAAACCTTGACCCTTCCTCCTGGCTCTATGTTCTGGGGGTCTGTCCATGTGCTTTCTATTATGAAGTCGGCCTGCCCCTGCACATTCACAACCACCTTCTTGGAGAGGTAGCTTGTAGGATTGTCTGCATAGTATACTCTGAACTCAAGCTCATACGGGTTTGATATCGCGCTCTCATCCACTTTAAGGTCGTAGGAAACCTTCACAGAGCTTGAGGCGGATATCTTGGTGTATGTCTTTGTTCTTTCAGTTCCCGGAAGAAGCATGAACGGGTCAGCTGGAGCGATCTCCACCACAAGGTTGTTTGCGTCCCCAAGCCCTGTGTTCTGGACTTCCACCTCCACGTTAACATTTTTCCCGGGCTCAGCAGGATACGGGTTCTGGTTGGTCAGTATCACATTGAATATGGGCGTGTTCTGAGCATGCGCCGTTGTTGAGAAAACAATCAGCACCGCAAACACAGCCAGAGCAAGTATTTTTTTTCTCATTCTAATCTCCTCCCTTCTTTTTAGTTGACTTCAATCCTTTAACATGATTGTGGTTGTTTGGGTGATCCTCCCTTGAAACTCTTCCGTCAAGCAGGTTTATTATCTTGTCTGTGTACTGGGCTATCCTGGAGTCGTGGGTCACAACCACTATTGTGTAGCCTTCCTCCTCGTTCAGCTTTTTGAGGATGTTCAGAACCACCTGGCCTGTCTTGGTGTCTAGGTTCCCGGTAGGCTCGTCCCCAAGTATTATCTTTGGATCGTTTGCTAGGGAGCGCGCAATCGCGACTCTCTGCTGCTCCCCTCCCGAGAGTTCGGAGGGCCTGTTGTTCAGCCTGTCCTTCAGCCCCACCATCTCCAAGAGCCTCTTGGCTTTGTCTCTGGCTTCCCAGCTGGATTTTCCGGCAATCCTCATGGCAATAGAGACGTTCTCCAGGGCCGTGGCGCTTTGAATCAGGTTATACTGCTGGAACACAAAGCCGATTTTTTCCCTGCGGATTAGCGCCAGCTCGTCATCAGAAAGTTCGGCCGTCCTGACCCCGTCTATGAACACGTCTCCTTGCGTCGGCTTGAGCAGGCATCCTATTATGTCAAGCAGGGTGGTCTTCCCGCTTCCGGAGGGGCCCATTATGGAGACAAAGTTGCCCTTCTCTATGCATATGTCCACATCCTGAAGAACGGTTGTCACACACTTGTCTTCCTCCCCATAGCATTTCATAACGCCCTTCGTCTGTATGACGCATTCCTTGCCTTTCTTCTCTGCTTTAGCCGCTTTTTTATTCATACCTGAGAGCCTCCACCGGGTCAAGCTGGGAAGCCTTCCTTGCGGGGTAGAGCCCGCCTATGATTCCTAGGAAAAGGGCGAATGACAGGCCAGTCAGGGCAAGCTGCGGGGTGACCGTGGCTGTTATCTGGCCTCCGCCTATCACGTTGCTCAGCAGCACGGATCCCAGGATCCCCAGGAGTATGCCGCCCAGGCCGCCTATGAGGCTTATAAGGGCGGATTCTGTGATTATCTGCTGGAGAACCATCCTGTTGGTGGCTCCTATGGCCTTCATGACTCCTATCTCCTTTCGCCTCTCCATCACGGACATTATCATAGTGTTCATAACCCCCAATCCTCCCACAAAGGCCGCTATAGCGCCTATCCCGAAGGTGAAAATCCTTATCTGGTCCACTATCTGGGAGGCCTGCCTTGCGAGCTCCTGGGAGGTCAAAGCATTGAACTTGTCAGAAGCCTCCTCTATCTCATTCGCCACCTTCTCCGTGTCCTTTACGTTGTCGGGTATGACATACATCATCTGGAACTCCTCTGAATCCAATATGTCCTGCATGTCATCAAACGGGACTGCTATGGAACTGTCAATGTCGCTGATGCCTGTTTCCTCTGTGACCCCCACTATCTCAAAAAACTTGCCCTTTATCTCCCATGTGTCTCCGACATGGGCGTTATACCTCTCCGAGATGGCCTTGCCTATTATGGCGACCTCAGTCTCACCTTCCTCAAAGATTCTCCCCTCCTCAAATTGTGTGTTCTCTCCGATAAGGTATTCAACCTTGTCAGGAGGCACACCGACAGCCACCCACTCCGGCCCCTGGAACATCTGTATGTTCTCCGCATGCCAGTTCATGGGCACGACCTCCTTGACCCCACTGAGGCCTTCTATGAGAGCGACATCCTCCAGGGTCAGCTCGCCACCCATCCCGAAAAGGCTGGATTCAGCATCCATCACTGTTATCTTCCCTGCGGTCAGCTCCAGCCCGCTCTGAATGGCCGCGTCCAGACCCTCTGCTATGGAGCCAAGCGCTACTATCGCCCCTATGCCTATGAGTATGCCTAGGGTTGTGAGTATGGTTCTGGTTCGGTTTCTCATTATGTTTTTAAGAGCAAGGTCCCACATGCTATTCCCCCTCTAAGGATTCAAGATCCTCCATGAATTTTTTCCTTAGCTTAGCGGCTTTTCTTAATTTTACAGGATCTCTTTTTATCCTTTCAAAAATGTCAAATCCGTTTTTGAAGTCAGCAATGGCATTGTCTTCCCCTATCATCCTTAAAAGGGCAATCATTTTTCCCTTGATCTCCTTTTTGCAGGAATCAAACTTTTTTATTTGCCCCCTCCCTTTTTTTGTAAGGATATAAATATTCCTCTTGCCTAGTTTCTTCTCTGTTATGAGGCCGGATTTTTTGAGCTTCTGGAGCATGGGATACACCGAGCCGGGCGAAGGCCTCCAGTAAGCGCACTCATGCCCTATACACTTCATTATTTCATAGCCGTGGTGCGGGCTTTCCAGCATCCTGAGAATGTGCATCTCCATGAAGCCTCTTGGCATGGAGAACATAATCCTTTCACCTGGAGAAGTTTTGCCGGTCATATATATCACTAATGATATGTCGCTAAAGATATTTAAGCCTTTCTGCGAGCAGAAAGGCCTTATGCTATAAGGTTCTGGAGGGCATCCCTTATGAGGCCTCCGAAAAGCGTGCTTGCGGCCATGGCCACAAGAAAATAGATGAACATGCCTATGATGAGCATCTTGGCCACGCTGTTCCATTGCAGGTTCTTGTTCTCCCCGTGGCTGATTTTGGTTATGAAGATCCCCAGTATGATTATGACCTCAGTCACATAAACCCCGACTATGAGCTGGAACAGGGAAGGGGAAATAACCTTGTCCATGTCTGCGAAAAGGTTGGAAATGCCTATGCCCGGGAGCCCGCCAGCCCCAGCCCCGCTTATGCTGTCAAGGTATTTGCCAAGCTTGAGGAGAACCTGGATTATAATGTCAGCCATTGAGACGATAAGGCCTGTTATTATGGGGGTGAGGAAGTATGCCTGGAACTTCATGGAGGATGTGGTCTCGGAGAGCATCTCCCTTATGTATTCCTGGGTTTCCCTTATGTTCTTCAGGTAACGGGAGATTCTCAGCATGGCCTCAGAAGCGTAAGCGACTCCTTTCTTTGAGGTGTCCACCACAGCATACATGATGTTTTTTATGAGCTTGGATGGATAGTATCTGAGCGCCCCGTACTTGTTGTTGAAAAGGGACTCTTCAAAGGTCATGCCAAGGGTCTTGATGTTCCTGAGGGCTGTCTTGAAAAGGTCGGATATCTGTATGTCCTTCATGTCGCCTATTGACCGCTCCATTGCCACTTCAGTCGGGGTTCCGCCTGCTATCCTGTTCCCAAGCTGGAAGAGCGCGAGTTCAAACTGGCTTTCTATTGTTTCCACATCGTTCTGTATCCTGAGCCGCTGGAAGGTGGAAAGGAAAAAATAGACAGAAAGCGAGATAGCTACCCCCAGTATGAGAAATATGGACATGGCAAGGGAGAGGACTCCGCATTCCTCATATTCCATTAAGAAGAACGTGCAGGTTGGCGTGTCCTTGAGGCCTATTGAAATCAGGCCCGGATTGTCAACAAAAAACCAGGCAGCAGGGACAATAAAGGCCAGGAACACGAGAATGGCTATTGGCAGGGCTGGCATGGATTTTCCCTTGGATACCCAGAACCTTCCCGGCGGAGGAAGATCCGGATGCCTGGAGGTGTCCACCTGGGAGAAGGTGACAGGCCTCTTGCTGAGGGTGTTGTTTATGAACCAGATTATCATTATGGGAAGGATTATGTCATAGGCAAGAACAAAGTGCAGGGGGGATATTATGTCAGCCATGAAGACGGCCGCAAGGGGGGCCATTATGGTCCCGAGGACAGGAAGCATTATCCCCATCATGTGTATTATCATCACAGGAAGAGAGAGCTCCTGCGCATAGTGCTTCATCCTGGTTTTGGTCCCTTCCAGTATCAAATCCAGGGCCTCGTCCAGAATCCTCCTTCCCTTTTCCGGAATCTGTGTTTCAGAGTCCCTTATCAGCCGGAGCGCCTCGGCAAACTCCTCATTCTCTGGCTTCCATTTGGCTATGTAGTCAGTAAGCGCTTGGGAGGCCGAATAGTATCTTCTCATCTCTATGTCCCATATAAGCCTCCTCATGTCCCAGGATAAAGCTCCTGAAACGTTTGCTGCCGCGAACCTTAGAGCTCTTTCCAGGTTGGGGGAAATCCTCATTGAAACAACCATGTAGAGTATCGCCAGGACCACCTCCGAGCTTGCCTCTATCCTGAGTTTTTTGACAAGGTTTGTGGGATATTTGTAAAAATAATAGGCAAGGCCCAGGCCAATGGCTGCAATCCCGAGGCCAATTATCGGGGTTCCGCCGGGAGTCAGAAAGGAAGCGATTGAAACAGCAGCCCCGACCATCACGAAACCAATTATGGTCAGGACAAAAAGGGACATCACGCTTTCAGGCCTTATCATAAGTCCTGTGAAAGCTATCTGCTTCCTGAGCTCCTCGGCAGTTCTTTCCCCGGGCTTTACTTTCAGGAGCTTCTCCGAGAATCTGGCAGCCCTCTCATACCAGTTTAGCTTGCGCTTCTCCATCTGCTTGAAAATTCTGTATTGCCTAGAAGAAATGACAGGTCTGGCAGCAGGAGGCATGTAAACCCTGCGTCTGTAGGGAGCTGCTATTCTCCTGAATTCAGCCCTGCTGAACTCGTCTCCCGCGGCAGGTTTTTTCTTCTTCTTTCCGAAAAGACCCATATTTATAATTATTGCCGCCGTTCATACATATAGGTTAAAAAACCAAATATCAGAAGTGGTTACATGCCAATAAAACTCTACAATACCCTGAGCAGGAAGAAGGAGGAATTCAGGCCTCTAAACAAAGGAGAGGTGAGAATCTACAACTGCGGCCCCACCGTCTATGATTTCGCTCATATAGGCAATTTCCGGGCATATGTTTTTGCGGATTTGCTCAGGAGATTCCTGGAATGGAAGGGCTTCCATGTGAAGCAGGTAATGAATCTGACGGATGTGGATGACAAGACCATCAGGAATTCCAGGAAGGAGGGCCTCTCTTTGGGTCAGTTCACGGACAAGTATGCAAGGGCATTTTTTGAGGATATCAAAACCCTGAACATAATGCCTGCAACCCTTTATCCCAAGGCCACCGAGCACATAAAGGAGATGGTAGCTCTGGTTAAGGCCTTGGAAAAGAAGGGCTATGCTTACAAGGGGAATGACGGGATTTACTACAATATCCAGAAGTTCAGGGACTATGGGAAGCTTTCCGGCGCTTCTTTGGAAGGCCTGCAGGCAGGGGCCAGGGTGAGGCAGGACGAGTATGACAAAGAGAAGGCGAGCGATTTCGCTCTCTGGAAATTCTGGGACAAGGAGGACGGGGATGTGTTCTGGGAGAATGAACTCGGAAAAGGCAGGCCCGGCTGGCATATAGAATGCTCAGCCATGAGCATGAAATACCTGGGGGAGAGCTTTGACATTCATACGGGCGGGGTGGACCTGATTTTCCCCCACCATGAGAATGAGATTGCCCAGTCAGAAGGAGCCACAGGGAAAAGATTCGTGAGATACTGGCTCCATAATGAGCATCTGCTGGTGGACGGCCAGAAGATGGCAAAATCATTGGGGAATTTTTTCACTCTCAGGGACTTGCTCAAGAAAGGCCACAATCCCAAGGCCATAAGGTTCCTTCTCCTTTCAGCCCACTACAGGGCAAAGCTGAACTTCACGGATGAGGCCCTCAAATCCGCAGGGGAGACGGTAAAGGGGATTGAGAATTTTGTGGCGGAGCTCCAGAATGCCAAAGCAGGAAAAGAGAAGCCAGAGATAAAAAAGCTTTCCGAAAAGGCCAGGAAGGAGTTTGAAAAAGCGATGGATGATGACCTTAACATGCCTCTCGCCCTGAAGAGCATGTTTGATTTCATGAAAGAAGTTAACATACTTGCCCAGGACGGGATTTCAGAAAAGGATTCAAAACTTATCCTAGGGCTGATTTTTGATTTTGACAGGATTCTCGGGCTGGGCCTCAAAGAGATTGGGAAGGTCTGGCATTCAGCAGAGGAAGCAGGACCGGAAATCCGGGGACTGATTGAAAAAAGAGAAGCGTTCAGAGCCCAGAAGAAATGGAAGGAAGCGGACGCAGTTCGCGATTCCCTGAAGAAGAAGGGAATCATAGTGGAGGACACTGAAAAAGGCCCGAGGTGGAAGAAGGAATAGGGGTCAGTACAAATACCCAATTGCCAGTTCTATCTCCACCGGCTGGAACATGTCCTGGTCATATACCTTGTAAAGAGAGGCCTTTACGGGCAGGTTTTCCAGATTGCTCCTTATTACTTCATATTCGCTTCCCGCTGCCCAGGCCACAAGAGCCCTTAAGGTGCTGTTTATTTCCTGCGTGAAGCCTGAGCCGCTTGCCAGCCAGGCGGCCCTTCCCTTGTCATCCACAATACGGCTGTTGACTATGCAGGCAGGCACACCTGTTCCCTCCTGGAGGAGGATTGTTCTGGAATTTTGCATGGCGCCGGGTTGGACCTTTTCGTTTTGTAAAAGATTGGAAAATATATGGTTATCGGAAAAAGTCACGCGGACGCTGTCAAATTTGGCCTGTCCGCCTTCTACTCCGAAACCAATATAGCTGTTCTGCCTTAATGTCACCGGCTGGGAGCCTGAGATTACTAGGGAATTGTTTATGTAAACCCCAAGGCCGCCGTTTTCTAGGGTATTTATCTTTACATCATACCAGGGCGTAGTGCTGAAGGTGTAGCTGTTTGAATTCTTTGTGGAGGAAATTCCGCTCACGTTTTCAAAAACTGTCACTGTATTTGAAGACCTGTCTAACTTGACGCCGGAGTAATCATCAGAATCAAGCCGGTAAACTATGATTTTGATTGCCTGTGCCGTGTCAAACTTGAACACAGTTCTAACGGAATATTTTTGCTGTAATTGCATGTTATAATAGGACACACCCTCTGCTGCACTGTTGCCCTGATAAGTGCCGGCACTGGAAGACCATACGCCGCTTTGGACCAGCCAGTCAGCTGATACCGAGCTGAAATTGTCCTGGAAAACAGGGATGCTGTAGAAATATTTGTAAAGATTGTAGTAGGTCTCGGAGCTGTCATCGGAAAGGAATGCTACACTGTTTGTGTTTGGGTTTAATGTAGAGTTCCAGTCAAGACCGAAGAAATCCCTCTGGACAGTATCAATCTCTGACTGGTCAAGATGGCGGAACTCAACTATTCCCCTGTCCGCTCCCAGGAACTGCCTTATCTGGGTATAGTTGTTTGTGAGTTTGTAGTCAAAAACCACAATCGCATCCTGGTCATGGGGGAATGATATTAAGGAAGGTGGAATCCTTGTAAGATTGAACTTTACTTCATGGCCATTTATTTCAAATGGAGTGAGCGCCCCCTTAAGCTGCCCAAACTCTGTGTCATTGCATATGCAGCTCACGTTTATGTCCGGCTTTATGGCATTCTTGGCTTTCAGGCCGAAAACAGTGTTTGAGGAGATTTCCCTCACGCTCCCTTCAACCTGGCTTGAGTTCAGCCAGTCCACGCCTTTCTTGTCAAGGACAGAAAGCATCTCATTTGACTTCGCGTAAAGCTCTGTGTTCCTCCATTCTCCCTGCTGCTTTGGGATTTGGTAAAGCTGGATCATCACCATAAGAGTAGTCATCGCAACTACAAGTATTTCAACCGTATACATGAAGCCCTTCCGCATGAATAGTTATTGCCGGGCCGGAATAAATAACAGATTGGCTACCTGAGCTTTTTGCCTCTGGCGCCGGGTTTTTTTGAGGGCTGCTTGCTTTCGGTCTCTTTCTCTCCCAACTCCTTTGAGATTGTCTTTATCAGACCTTCCCTGTTCCTGTAGTATTCTGAGACGATCCTGCCGACCTCATGTATGTCCTTTACCTTGTTCTTCACGAGCCATTTCAGGACCTTCTTCTTGTCCGCCATGTCTCTGGCTATGTCATCATCGCTCATCCCGGAGTATAGCTTTATGTCGTTTATTGCCCTGTAGGATTTGGCAAGCTCTGTTATCAGGTCCTCTGAGGCAATCCATCTGAATGTTATATTGAGGTCTATCCCCATCTGCTTTACTCCGGCTGTTGGTATGAGCTCTGCAACCTCCAGGACCCTTCTTATTCCCCTCCTCCTGTCCCTGTGCATCACAACTATGAGCTGAAGGCTGCCCAAGAGAGCGACTGGTATGTCTATGGGCGGATTGATAAGGCGACGGAAGGTTTCATCCGCTGTGTTCGCGTGAAGGGTGGAATAGACAGAATGGCCCGTATTTATCGCCTCAAACAGAACCTGCGCCTCCTTCCCCCTCCTTATCTCCCCCACTATTACCCTGTCAGGCCTCATCCTGAGGGCGTTTATCATAAGCTGGAGCATTGTGACCTCGCCCATACCTTCCGGATTGGGGGGCCTGGTTGTCAGGGGAATCCAGTGGAGGTATCTGGGAAGCTGTATTTCTCTTGTGTCCTCTATGGATATTATCCTGTGGTTGGGAGGGATGAAGCATGTAAGGGCGTTAAGGAGGGAGGTCTTTCCGGAAGCAGTTCCTCCCGCAACAACTATGTTAAGCTCGTATTGAATTGCAAGCCACAGGAAAGCAGCCACATCCGGGGAGAGCGTCCCGGTTTCTATGAAATCGGTTATAGTCCAGGGCCTCCTCGCGAACTTCCTGATGGTGAGGGTGTTGCCGCTTGAGCTTATGGGAAAAAGAGTTGCGTTTGCCCTGTCCCCTGTGGTAAGGTAGGCATCCATAAGCGGATTAAGGTTTGTTATCTGGGTCCCCACGCGCCTGCCTATTGCGGATGCGTAATTGTAAATCTGGGTCTCGTTTGGTATGGTTATGTTTGTCTTGAGCCAGCCCAGGCGGAGGTGGTAGACCCAGACAGGGGTTTTGGAATCATTTATCACTATCTCTTCCAGGTTCTTGTCCTGGAGGAAAATCTCAAGCGGACCCAGACCCAGCGAATTGTGGATAAGTATTCCAACCAGGGTTTTCTGGTTCTTCTCGGAGAGGTTAGGTATCTCTTTTTTCAGAAGCTTTAGTGCCTTTTCCGCAAACTCATCCTTGAGCTGCTTGAGCTCCTTTGCGCTCATTATCTCCTCCGGCTCTATCTTCAGCTCTGTTATCAGCATCTCCCTTATGGAATCAAGAGCGGCCTTGGTGGCGGTCTCAACCTCTGGAAAAATCAGGTTGTATATGGGAACGAACTCAGACGGGTCGTGCATGATTTTCACGGTTGCCGGGACATCATCCACCAGAAGCTCGTAAGATTCAATTGTCTCCTCTTTCATTTTGACTCCAGCTCCTTCTTTATTTTGCTGAGCTTGCTTCCAAGGTCCCTGGGTTTTCTTCCGGACTTCTTCTTGCGCCTCAGCCCAGCAGCAGCCCAGACTGCTGCTATTAGTATGCCAATGGGGGCTATAATATTAAGCGGATAAGGGAGCATTAAAATACCAGTTATTCTGCCGGCAATTGCTGCTATTTGCAATCTGACCGTTATAGTGAACGTGTTGCTCACAGTCATTACATAACCCAGAAGGACCATCAGGCCTCCTGCAAGCACCACCAGAATTTTCGGGGCCATTTTCCCCGGCCTTTTCACCCTTTCTTCTCCCTTTATGAATTCTTTCTTCTGCTTCTCCCTGAAGAATATTGAGGGCACTCCGAAGAGCGGATAGTGCACGCTTGCGAGCTTGTGCTCCTCAAGGATTTTCGCCCAGGAGGCAATCTGATTCCTGTCCACCCCAAACTCGCTTGCCGCCTTATCAAAACTCATGGTCTGCCTTTCCTTAATCATATTGTAGAACCTGTCAAGGTTTGTCTCAATGTAGGAGGCCTTTGTTTTTTTCAGGACAGTATTTTCATTCAGAAGGTCCTCGGACTCGGATTTCTCCTGCTTCTCTTCCTCTTGGGTTCTGCTTTTCTTGGCCATACTCTATTAATAGTTGGCGGACTGAGTAATTAATCTAAGGGTAAAGATAGTCGTAAAGCTCCCCTGCGCACCAGGATGCTAGGAGATTTTCTATAGGAAATTCCGAATAAGGCACCTGGCATGTCATATTGCTTCCTATTATCGTTGCTGGTGTTCCAGGCGGAAGATTCACGGCGTTAAGTACTTCTAAATAAAGTTTGCATGTGTAGGTTTCTCTTTCCACTTTTATTAGTATGGTCCAATATCCATCAGGCTGCCATCTAAGTTCAGTACTGATTATCTCGGAATTTATGCACTCCTGAAGATAGTCTAATGCTGTAGATTTGCAGTATTCATCTGCGAGCTCACATTCCTGTTTCGGAAAAACCGGAATAAATGGTATTAAACCACCATTCCCTCCACCTCCTGGGGAAGGCAACACATAATCGTAAAGAGACCCTGGGCATGCTGTGGCAGAAGCATTATTGATTTGGGAGAGCTCATATTCACAAGTGATGTTTTTCCCAATGAGATAATTGCTTTCCTGATTTTTGGAATCAATTACGGTTTCTGTCCTTACGCATTTTTCTCCTTTCCTTGTAATGTTTACCATCAAAACAATGCCGTCTCTTCCTTCTATAATTGTGGATGAAGGTATGCAGTTTTCCTTATTGGTTTCCAGATTTTTGATACAATCTTTGTCTTCTTTTGCGCATATGGATGTAGTTACCGGATGGAACATAAAGGAGTAGTTCGAATAAACGTAAAAAACAATCAGAACAAAAACAACCGCAGCAGGTATGAGGAAAACCCTTTTCATGTTAA
>Ga0153916_10002299_pt1 | contig 14040 bp, 10 predicted proteins | sample Opewatmetagenome_FD_109642 | JGI IMG/M metagenome (GOLD analysis project Ga0153916, IMG submission 109642) | Freshwater wetland microbial communities from Ohio, USA - Open water 3 Core 3 Depth 4 metaG | ecosystem: Environmental > Aquatic > Freshwater > Wetlands | place: USA: Ohio, Lake Erie...
ATGCCGCGGCGTTCTTCCACAGAAATCGGGGATAGAGACAGGAGGAGGGTATGTTGCAGCGAATTGGCGTGTGGGCGTTCATCGTGGGAGTGATTCTGGCGGCGCTGCTGCCCATGTTCACGGAGTTGGCCGTGTGGCCGACTTCCCTGCTGATCGTGCTCGGCCTGGTGATCGGATTCCTGAACATCGCGGCTGCTGACACGCAGACGTTTCTCCTGGCCGCTCTCGCGCTGGTGATCGTCTCCGGGTTTAGCAGCACCAGTGGGCTGATCACCCAGGTTGGGCAGATCGGGCCGGTGCTGGGCCGAGTCTTCGGTGGCATCTTGTTGCTGGTGGTGCCGGCCACCATTATCGTGGCCCTGCGCTCGATCTACACAGTGGCGCACAAGCGCGGCTGAGCCTGCGCAGGGAGACGCCGGGAGGCTGCCCGGATCTTCGGGGCCCAGTAGCCTGGCGGGCGTCGTGCGGCCGTCGCGCGGTGCCCGCCGAGTACACGCTGGGGCTGGAAGAACTCTGCGGCGCCCGGGTCCCGGCCCGTCCTCGGCCGGGCTCTTTTCAGACCGCCGCGCTGCCTCACAGCCGGGATCCAGCGTCGCTCCTTGCTGGATAGCCCTAGTAGCGCTCGTTGATAAGAGTGCCGTTCTCTATCCTCAAGCGCAGCGGCCGTGTCGGTCGTGTGTTCGGTCGCCTTCTCGACGCGCACCACCTGCGGGGCGAGGGTCCGGCGCAACGCCGGGCGGCGAGGATCGTCGCCTGGATCGCGTAACGACTGTTCTGTCATCCACGGCGAGCGTCCGGAAGCGACCCGCCGCCGGACGACCCAGGGGCCGCAGGATCACCCGGGCGCCCCGGGGAGCAGGCCATTACTGCGGGCTATCCTCCGAAGCGGGGGCTCGCATGTCGAGTCAGCAGCTTTCGATCCTTGCAGCGGTGTTCCTTGCGGCCGCGGCGTGCGGCGGGAGCCGGGCCGGCACGACGCCGACGGCGACGAGCCCGACGCCGAGCGACCCGTGCCAGGTACAGCCGGGCGGGCCGGGCGGACAGATCACCGATCCGAACGGACCGTACTACCACCAGGTCGTCATTGCGCGCACCGCGGACGGCGTGACGCTCGCCGCCATGCACGAGGTTCTCGATCATGCCTCGGTGCCTGACGGCGCCCGGCTGCCCGACGGCAGCATCGCCATCTACTACGTCAACGGCGCCGAGGGCGGCGTCTGGATGGCCAGGCTGGTCAGCGACGTGGCCAGGCCCGTCGGCCCGATTTCCCTCAATGGCATCTCCAGGCCCGGCGGGGTCGTCGATCCGGACGCGACGTCGCTCCCGGACGGACGGATTCGGCTCGCATACCTGAGCAATCTCGCGCCGCTGGGCGGCCCCGCGTCGCGCTCGATGTGCGTCGCCGAGTCCAGCGACGGCGTGAACTTCCAGGTCGTCGGGCCGGCCATCACCTTTGCCGCCGGGGGGACGGAAACCGATCCATCGCTGGTCTCGCTCCTCGACGGCTCGTGGCTCATGGCGGTCTCGCGAGGACAGCAGACGATCATGACCCGCTCGTCGGACGGCCTCTCGTTCTCGGCGTACGACACGCTCGGCTACGGCGGCGTTCCCGAGCTGGCGCGCTTGTCCGACGGGCGCGTACGCCTCTACGTCTGCGCGGCAGGGATCGTGAGCTACGTGTCGAACGACACCGGGCGCAGCTGGCAGCGCGAGACGACGGTCGTGCCGCCGGGCACGCTCGGCAAACGGATTGTCTGCGATCCCTCGATGGTGTCCGGCACCGACGTGTTCATCTTCAAGACGGGTTCGTGACGGCTACGCGAACGCAGCACTCCGGTGACCGAGCCTCTCGGCAAGCGTTCGCCCGAGCAACGCGCAGATTGCAGTTGCATCCGTCCGGAGACAGGCGTAACGTGGAGTCGCTTTCCTGAGCGGCGTACCCGAACGCCGGGTCGTCCCCCCCTCGACGCTGGGTCGCCACCCCTCAATCAGAGCTTTGCCGAGAGGAGGGTTCGCGTGGCGGCATGCCTACCACGAGACTCTTGCGGCGGATCCTCGGAACCACCTTCGAGATGCCCGGTCTCGGGCTGACGCGCCACAGGCCCGCCTTCGTCCAGTCAGTCTTTGCGAGGAAGAGTCATGATCGAATTCGCGCCCGGAAACCTGAGGGTTCCAAAATGGACCCGGCCCGTGTTCATGGTTGCCGCCGGCACCACCGATTATCGGAAGCGGTACCCGGAGAAGAAGCTCGAAGAGCTGTGCATGATGGCGTTTCGGATGCTGCTCGAGGAGAACGACCTCAAGCTGGATCCGCTGGAAGTGAAGGGCCTCATCAACTTCGCCTCCTACGGCGAGTTTGCGGACCACTTCCAGGACCAACTCCTGTGCGAAGCAAAGGTACACGACTACCTGGGGCTCGACCTGCTGCCGAATGTGGGCATCAAGACCGGCGGAGCGACCGGCGGCTCGGCGTTGCTCGTGGGCGCCAACACCATCGCAAGCGGGATGAGCGACTGCACGCTGGTCCTCGGCTGGGAACGGATGGACGAGGTCAAGACGTGGACCGGCAACTACTACATTTCATCCGCCGCCTGCAAGGACTTCGAGACGCGCCTTGCCCGAAACTACGCCAGCTACTACGCGCCGATGGCCCGCCGGTTCCAGGAGATGTACCACGTTGACGAACGGGTGCGGGCGGCGATCGCCGTCAAGAACCGCGGGTATGCCTGTCACTCGCCTTTCGCGCAGCAGCCGGGCCGCCACACGATCGAAGAGGTCCTGAAAGGCGACATCGTGTCCGATCCGCTCCGGTTCCTCGAGTGCTGCGCGATGAGCGTCGGCTCGGCCAGCGCGCTGCTCTGCTCCGAGGAGTTGGCGTTCAAGCTGACCGACCACCCGGTGCGGTTCTACATCGCCAGCGGATCCCACACGCTGAGGGCGGGGGACCGGCGCCCGATGCGGATCCCGCTGCTGCCGCACGAGACCGAAGAAGGATACAGGTGGCTGTACGAGGAGATGAAGAAGCAGGACGGGAGGTGGCCGGGATTCGAGAGCTTCGGGGCCACCCGGTTTGCCGCCTACATGGTCTACCGCATGGCCGGCATCCACGTGCCGATCGAGGACCTGGACCTGGTCGAGACGCACGACGCCTTCACGATCTCCGACCTGCAGACCTACGGCGATGTGGGCCTCACGCTGTACGGCCGGGAGCAGGACTACGTCACGTCCGGCGAATGCTATCTGAAGAACCCTCACAGTGGACGACCCGGCAAGTGCCCGGCCAATTTGTCGGGCGGCCTGCTGGGCACCATGCACGCGGTCGGCGCGACCGGAATCTTCCAGTGCGGAGAGGTCCTCTGGCAGCTGCAGAACAAGTACGACAAGTTCCACGGCGACCCCGCGATGTGGACACGGTTCGGGAAGAAGAAGCCGGCCGATTGGGAAAGTCTCCAGGTGCGGAATCCCCGGCGGGGCCTGGCAATCTCGCACGCCGGGGTGGGCAGCCACGTCACCTGCGCGGTCCTCGAGAAGGTGTGAGCCGGAGATATCGATCATGAACGACAGAGTCACGTTGCGCACCAGCCCGTCGAAGATTGACGTCGTCAACGCCGCCTGGGTTCTCCACTTCCCGCGGTTTGGGGAAGAGGGGACGCACTACCACACCTACGGCCAGCTGACGCCGTACTTCAAAGGGCTGACCGAGGGCCACCTGCTGGCGACCAGATGCACGAACCCCCGATGCCCCATTGGCAAGGGCAAGGGTGAACTGTGGCTGCCGCCGCGAGCCGATTGCCCCGACTGCCACCAGCCGATGGTCTGGGAGGAGGTCCGGGATCCCCACGGTTACATCTACGCCTACACGTACGTCGAGCGGGGCGGGACGGGGCTGGAGATCGAGTGTCCCTACTACCAGATCGACGTCAAGATGGAGGGCGTCGGGACGATCGTGAAGAGCTATCTCCTCGATCGCAGGCCGATCCGGATCGGCGACAAGGTACGGGCTCGTTTTCGCACCGGCGAGAATGCGACCCACACGTGCCTGGATCTCTGCTTCGAGCTGATGTGAGCGGCACTGCAACGCATGCGTGAAGATTCGGCACGGCCGGCCGCGGGGAGGCCGGCCCTGACAGGTTGATGACGCCATGGACTTCCAGCTGACCGAACAGCAGCGCCTGCTGCGCCTCGCGGTCCGCGAGTTCGCCGAAGGGGAAATAGCCCCGCACGTGATGGAGTGGGACGAGGCGCAGCACTTCCCGAGCGAACTCGTTCCCAAGCTCGCGGAGCTGGGCCTGATGGGCATCCAGATTCCGGAAGCGTATGGCGGCGCGGGGATGTCGGCTATCGACTACTGCATCTGCATCGAAGAGCTGGCGCGGATCGATCCGTCGATCGCCCTGAGCGTTGCGGCCCACAACGGCCTGTGCGTGGCGCACATCTACATGTTCGGGACCGAGGAGCAGAAGCAGAAGCACGTGGTGCCGCTGGCGCGCGGCGAGAAGATCGGGGCCTGGGGCCTCACCGAGCCCACGGCGGGGAGCGATGCGGGCGGCACCCGGACGATGGCGGTGCGGGACGGCTCGTTCTGGGTGCTGAACGGCTCGAAGACGTTCACGACGCACGGGCGGGTCGGCGACGTCATCGTGGTCATGGCCGTCACCGATCGCGCTGGGGGGCACCGCGGCATCTCGGCGTTCATCGTCGAGCGCGGGACGCCGGGGATGTCGCCGGGCAAGAAGGAGAACAAGCTCGGGATGCGGGCGAGCGACACTACCGAGGTGGTGTTGCAGGACTGCCGCGTCGGCGCCGATCACCTTCTCGGGAAGCAAGGGCAGGGCTTCGCGAACGCGTTGCAGGTGCTCGATGCCGGGCGGATCGGAATCGCCGCGCTGGCGGTGGGTCTGGCGCAGGGCGCCTACGAGGCCGCCCGCCGGTACGCGCTTCAGCGCGAACAGTTCGGTCAGACAATCGCGTCGTTTCAGGCGATCCGCTGGAAGCTGGTCGACAGCGCGACGTGCATCGAGGCGGCGCGGCTCCTTACCTATCAGGCCGCGTGCCTCAAGGACTGCGGGCTGCGCGTCACTCGCGAGTCCGCGATGGCCAAGCTGTTCTCCAGCGAGGTGGCCGTACGGGTCGCCGAAGAGGGCGTCCAGATCCACGGCGGCTACGGCTTCGTCAAGGACTACCCGGCCGAGAAGTTCTTTCGGGACTCGAAGCTGTGCACGATCGGGGAAGGGACCAGCGAGATCCAGCGGCTGGTCATCGCGCGCGAGCTCCTCAAGACGTGAATGATGATCGCTCGACGGAACGTTCGAGCGATCATCGGCTTTCGTTGTCCCCGGCTGGCGGCCACTGCAATCGCTGCGTACCCGCGTTCACGGCGCCGACTCGAATCGCCTTGAGTTGAGGAGGCCCCATGGCAACCAAACAACCTCGGACGGCGCCCATCACGCTCGGCTGGCAGACGTTCGTGCTGCTGGCGGTCGTGCTGGTTCTCGTGCTCCTGGCCGCATTCTTCCTGATGGCCGGATGAGGGTCGAGAGAAAGCCGGAAGGCGCAGCGACCGTACGGGCGACGCGATCGATCGACTCGCCTTCCGGTTGGCAGGGGAACGGCAGCTCGAGCCGCGCTGATGACGAGCAGCGTCACAAACTACACGAAGGTCATCCCGATGATGGCGTTCCTCCTTCCACCTTTCCTGGCTTGCAGCGGCAGAGCTTGTCCAGGTCCCTCTTGACCAGGAGCACCGCCACCAACTCGCAGGGGACGACGGCACCCAGGGTGAGATGGGAGACGAACCCGGTCAGCGTCGCCACCAGCTGCACGCGGTCGCGAACGTCAGGTTGGCTGCGGCGCCTGGCGTAGTCCCAGCCGATGCAGATCCGCAACCTGAAGAGGCTCCGATTCTTCCGCAGAAACCTCTCTGCCACCTTCACGTAAGCGCGCGTGGCAAGATACCGGCACACCACGTTGATGGAGAGTCGCAACCACAACGGCAGGAACCGGCCGTTGCCGGACACGAACCAGAGCGTCGCAGCGATCTGGTCCAAGGGCGCAATCGCGCGCCCGAGGCGGCGCAGGAGTTCTTCCTCGGTTGCTCCTAGAAGCTCCTCGATCTGTTCTCGACGTTCCGGGCAAAGCGATTGAGCGTTGAATGTGACAGATCCGGGCTCAGACGCGCCACCTGGCACACTCTCGTCTGCCAGGAGACGGTCCTGAGGGGTGAGCGGCGGAGCCATGGTGCCCGCTCCGGTTGAAGGGTTTACGACGCAGCGGCGAAGGTTCTCAGTATAGGAGCCGCAGGCAGGGCTGTCCATCGTTTTGCTACACCCCTTTTACGACGCAACCGCGCGCGCTCGCTTCGCTCCGGCCCGGCTTGCGCTTTCGCAGCCGGCGAGCAAGAATCCCGCAGCTCGGGCGGGAACCGGCCGCATGCAGGGGCACAGGAGGAATTCATGACAACCAGCCATGTGATCGGGATCGCGGGCGTGCGGGGTCCCCAACGCGGTTCGACACGCTCACCACGCTCTCATCGGGCGGGGTCCCCAGCGCGGCAGCCCCGGGGTCCCCAACGCGGCATCCGCGTTGGGGTGGAGCCGCGCTGGGGTGCCCTTGTCGAAGGGCGCGGCGGCCGCGGGATCCCCAACGCGGGCAGCCCGCGTTGGGGTGCGAGGAGCGTCGGGGTGCTCGCGTGGGGGGTGCTCGTGGCGGCGAGTGCTCTGTTGTTGTCCGCGTTCCTCGGCGCTCAGGGATCGGACGTGAAGGCCGACTACGACCGTGCCAACAGCCTGCGCGAACGGGTGCAGAACAAGTACTACGTGGCCCAGGCGCCGAACTGGATTGAGAAGACGTCGAAGTTCTGGTACCGGAAGCCGGTGAAGGGTGGCGACGAGTTCGTCCTGGTGGATGCGGTCGCACCGTCGAAGGGGCCGGCGTTCGATCACGAGAAACTGGCCGCGGCCCTCTCGACGGCCTCGAACGCGAAGTACACGGCCCTCACCCTGCCGTTCACCACCTTCACCTTCGTCGATGACATGCAGGCGATCGAGTTCACGATCGGCGCCCCCGGCGGCCGCGGTGCCGGCCGTGGTGGTCGCGGCGTCGGAGCGGGTGCCCCGGGCGCGCAGGCTCCGGCGCTGCCGCGGTGGCGCTGCACGCTCACCGACTACCAGTGCACGCGCCGACCCGCGCCGCCCGCGCCACCGGGCGGGGCGCCCGGCGCCGGCCAGGGGCGCGGCCGCGGCGGCCTCGGGGCCGAAGGCGCGCAAGCGGCCGAGCAGCAGGTGCGTGTCTCGCCCGACGGCAAGACGGAAGCCCTCATCCAGAACTACAACATCTACACGCGGCCCGTTGGCGGCCGGCAGGCCACGCCGCTTTCCTGGGACGGCACCGAGGGCGACGCCTATACCTTCAACTCGATCGCCTGGTCGCCCGACTCGAAGAAAATCGCCGCATACCGGCGGCGGCCCGGCTATCGCCGCATGGTCAACTACGTGCAGTCCTCGCCTCCGGACCAGCTGCAGCCGAAGTTCTCGTCGAACTACTACCAGAAACCCGGCGACGTCGTCGATCTCGATCAGCCCGCGCTGTTCACGCTCGACACGAAACGGGCAACCAGCGTGGACAACGCGCTCTTCCCCAATCCGTACTCGAACGGCCGCATGGAGTGGCGCAAGGACAGCCGGGCGTTCACCTTCGAGTACAACCAGCGCGGGCACCAGGTGTACCGCGTGATCGAGGTTGACGCCGCGACGGGGAAGGCACGGACGGTCGTCGAAGAGACGAGTAAAACCTTCATCGACTATCGCCGCGCGACCGCGGGCACGAGCGACTCGGGCCGGACGTATCGCTACGATGTCGCCGACGGCAAAGAAGTGATCTGGATGTCGGAGCGCGACGGGTGGAGCCATCTTTACCTCTACGATGGCGTCACCGGCCGCGTGAAGAATCAGATCACGAAAGGCAACTGGGCCGTCCACTGGGTGGAGCGGGTGGACGAGGAGAAGCGGCAGATCTGGTTCACCGCGAATGGCACGGACGCGGGGAAGGATCCGTACTTCCTCAACAATTTCCGCATCAACTTCGACGGCACCGGGCTCACCCGGTTCACGAAAGCCGACGCCGTGCATTCGGTCTCGTGGTCGCCCAACCGTGACTACTACGTGGACAGCTATTCGCGCGTCGACCTGCCGCAGGTGTCCGAGCTCCACCGGACGAGCGACGGGTCGCTCGTCATGGAGCTCGAGCGAGGCGAGATCGCGGACCTGCTGGCGACGGGCTGGAGGGCGCCCGAGGTCTTCGTCGCGAAGGGGCGCGACGGCACGACCGACATCCGGGGCATCATCGTCCGGCCGACGAACTTCGATGCGGCGAAGAAGTACCCGGTCATCGAGAACATCTACGCCGGGCCGCAGGGCTCGTTCGTCCCGACAACCTTCAGCACCCAGACAGGCATGCAGACGCTCGCCGAACTGGGGTTCATCGTCGTGCAGATCGACGGCATGGGCACGGCGAACCGCTCGAGGGCGTTCCACGACGTCGCGTGGAAGAACCTCGGCGATGCCGGCTTCCCGGATCGCATTCTCTGGCACAAGGCGGTTGCCGCGAAGTATCCCTACTACGACATCTCGCGCGTCGGCATCTACGGCACGTCCGCGGGCGGCCAGAGCGCCATGGGCGCCGTGCTGTTCCACCCGGAGTTCTACAAGGCGGCGGCCGCCGCGTCCGGTTGTCACGACAACCGCATGGACAAGATCTGGTGGAACGAGCAGTGGATGGGCTGGCCGCTCGGGCCCGAATACGCAGCCTCGTCCAACATGGAGAACGCGTCGAAACTCCAGGGCAACCTGCTGCTCATCTACGGCGAGATGGACACCAACGTGGATCCCTCGTCCACGATGCAGGTGGTGAACAAGCTGATCCTGGCGAACAAGAACTTCGAGCTGGTGGCGATTCCCAACTCGAATCACACCGGCGGCGGAGCCTACGGCGATCACAAGCGGTTCGACTTCTTCGTGCGGTACCTGCGCGGCATCGAGCCGCCGCCGTGGAGCGCCTTTCCGCCGCCGACCACCGACACGGATGGGACCGCCAGCGTGCTCGACGAGAGCGCGCTGCCGTGGGTGGCGGCGGAGGATTGGGAGGACGGGAAAAGGTAAAGGTATCCTTCTATGATGGACACGCGCCGAACATACTGCGGCCTCTGCCATCCGCGCTGCGGTGCGCGCCTGCGCATCGACGACGGCCGCGCGATCGGGGTCGAAGGAGACCCGGACCATCCGATCTCCCACGGGCGGCTCTGCGCCCGGGGCGAGCTGCTGATCGATCACCTCTATCACCCTGCTCGCCTCAATTACCCGCTGAAGCGCACAGGCGGACGTGGCGCACACGAGTGGCAGCGCCTCCCCTGGGATCAGGCCCTCGACGAGGTGGCCGGACATCTGGCCTCGCTTCGCGACAAGCATGGTCCGGAAACGCTCGCCTTCACGCACGGCACCTACCGGACCTATCACTGGGACGGCAGGCGCTTCTTCAACCTGTTCGGCTCGCCGAACTTGTGCGGGGCGAACAACATCTGCATGTGTCCCAGCCACGCGGTCGAATATGCCACCTACGGGGGCTTCGCCGGCGGTGACATCAGGCAGACGAAGTGCCTGGTCGTGTGGGGAAATGCCCCTTCGCAGAGCGATCCAATCCTTCATTTTCCGGAGATCGTAGCCGTGAAGAAGAACGGCGCGAAGCTCGTCGTGGTGGACCCGCGTCGCACGCGCGAGGCGGAGCTCGCCGACCTGTGGCTGCCGATCCGGCCCGGCACGGATGTGGCGCTGATGTTGGCGTGGTTACGGCTGATGATCGAGGAGGGCTGGTACGACCGGGACTTCGCGGCGCGCTGGACTGTGGGCTTCGAGGACCTGCGTGCAGCCGTCGCTCCCTACACGCCGGAGAAGGTGTCGGCGATCACCTGGCTGTCGCCCGGGCAAATCTGCGAATCGGCGCGGTGCTACGGCACGACGAAGCCCGCCGTGATCACCTGGGGCTTCGGTCTGGACAAGCAGGGAGTCAACGCGACCCAGGCGGCCCGTGCGCGCTGTCTGCTGCGGGCCCTCTCCGGCAACCTGGACGTGCCCGGAGGAGAGCTGCTGGGGCGGGCGGACCCCATCGGGAAGATCCTGGGCGATGACGTGATGGAGTTCAACGAGGCGCTCCCCGCCGGGCAACGGGCAAAACAGTTAGGGGCGGATGAATATCCGTTTTTCGGCTTTCCCGGATGGGAGCGGAACCTGGCGGCCAACCGCCGCCTGCCCTCCGGCTACATGCCTGCGCCGAAGGCCGACATGACGTGCATGGCCCACGAGCGCGCCATCTTCGACGCCATCCTCACAGGCCGGCCCTACCCGGTCACGGCGATGATCTCGCTCGCCAGCAATCCGCTGCTGACGCTTCCCAACGTCCGGCGGATCTATGAGGCGTTGAAGGCTCTCCAACTGTACGTGGTCATGGATTACTACCTCACGCCGTCTGCGGCGCTGGCTGATTACGTGTTTCCTGCTGCCTGCACTCTCGAGCGGACGGAGCTCTGGCTCACGCCGAGCTTCTGCCTGGCTTGTCCCAAGGGCATCGGTCCTCTGTACGAGCGGCGCGACGACTACCAGTTCTGGCGAGGGCTGGCGACGCGCCTGGGACAAGCCGACGACTGGCCCTGGCAGACAGCGGAGGAGGTTTGGGATTACCGATTGGCTCCCGCCGGGCTTGACTTCGAAGAACTGCTGGCGCGCAACGGGCTGTTCGGGCACCGCGAGTACCGGCGGTACGAGCGGTTCGGGTTCGGCACACCATCGGGGAAGGTGGAACTCCGGTCTGATGCTGTCGATCGGCGGATGGTGGATGTGCAGCACGGCTGGTGGTTTCCCGAGCGATCGGGGGCGGACCCGGAACTGTTCGGCGTCTTCCAGTCCAATGCGAACGTGCTCTGCCCCGACGCAGCGAAGTTCTGCAGCCCGGAGATTGGCAGCTGGCCCCACACCGCTCTGCTCTGTCGTGTGGAACCCGAGGGCATTTCGTAATCGGTCAGGCCCCCGCATGACGGGGGCCTGAACGATCGCTACTCGCGTTACTCCGCCCTCATCCAGACAATCGAAGTGGGAGGACGAGGAGCGGGCCGGCCGGCGGCGCCGGTCCCAGAGGGCGGTACGGGAGCAGGAGGAGCAGGCGGATTGCGATTGTACCGCGCATAGTTCGGGATCGCCGTCAGCGGACTGCCATCGGCGAACGTGCCCTTGATAATCATCACACCGCCCAGCAGATCCCCCCTCCACTCTGTGTTCAGGGCAGGCCCGGGACCGAGTACCTGCGTGATATCCTGATCGACCTTCTCGATGTTGTACACGAGAGGACCATACCGCAGGGCCACGCGGCCCCGGTCCGCAGCGATCTTCTCGCTGGCCCTGACGCGCTGAACCTTCAGAGGGAAAGCCACGTCGATCTTGTCGCCGGCCTTCCAGGCCCGAGTGATCACCACATAGCCCTTCTCAATCGTGGGCTTCACGGCCGACCCGTTGACCGAGATCGACGCAATGCCATTCGAATCCGGCGTGCTCTCATAGAGGCTGCTGACGTTGCGGTTCGGCACGCGGATCCTGATGCCGAACTTCCTTTGTGCCTTGGGATTGACCGTGAGGGACACTTTTCCGTTCCACGGATAATCCGTCGCCTGAACCATCTGAACGTCGGTGCCGGCGACATTCTCCACCGTCGCGGTGCTTCCGATGAACAGATTGACGTAGATACCGCCAGCGCCCTTGGCATACATCCAGGTCGGGAGCATGAGCAGCGTCCTGGCGATGTTGCCCACGCAGCACGGGCAGGTGTGCCACGGGGTGCGCGGCGCATTCGAATCCAGAGGATTGTCGTAGTAGAAATTCCTGCCTTCCAGGTCAATCGCGCCCAGGAGCGCATTGTAGAGCGTCTCTTCGTACAGATCCGCGTACTTGGCATCCTGGTACGCCAGGTTCATCTTCCACTGGAAGAAGATCTCGCCGCAGCTGGAGCAGGCTTCGCAGTAGGCGTTGTTCCGCAGCGAGTAGTTCGGACCGAACCCTTCGGAGGACTCGCCGCTGCCCACCCCGCCGGTGACGTAGTACTTCCTGTTGACGATGTTGTCCCAGAGCGAGATGACGGCACTTTGATAGTCGACGTCGTGGGTTTCGATCGCGATGTCGGCCATGCCCGAGTAGGTATAGACGGCGCGCACGGCATGCCCGACGGCTTCATACTGCTGAACGACCGGCAGGTGGCTCTGGTCGTATTCGGTGCCGTTCCTGCGGCAGTCCAGCAGGAACCTGGCCAGCTCGATGTACTTCTGGCCCTTGTTTCCGCCTTCCACCTCGTTCACGAAGCGGCCGAACCGCACCAGAGCCTGTTCCATTTCCTGATGGCCATCGAACCACTCCTTCTTCGGAGCAGGACCGAGGTTGTCGTACCAGCAGTCGGCGAGTTTCTTCGCGGCGTCGTACAACCTGGCATCTTTTCGATCCGTCATCAGGTAGTGGTTGATCGCCGATTCCAGGAAATAGCCTGCGGTATAGCCCTCGTGATTGCCCCTTCCCTGCGGTGTCCAGCGGTCCGGCCAGCGTTCGGGATTGCGAAGCGTGAACGCCGTCTGAAGGTAACCATCGGGATGCTGCGCGGCCAGGATCTTGGGAATCCAGTCCTCCAGAGTCGCTCTCATCTTCTCGTGGGCCCGGATAATCTCTTGATCGCCCTGGGGATCGATCATGAGCGCAATGCTCATGGCCTCGACCGTCTGGTGGACCCAGGCGTTGGAGAAGACATAGCCCTTGTGATTCCCATGGGGCTGGCCTGAGAGTGCCTTCGCCGCTTCGATGAAGTTGTCGATTCCGCCGGGACCTTGCTGCAGATCCGTGCGATTGATCTGGTCGATGCAATGAGGAATCCAGTTCACCATCAGAGCTTTCGCCCTGCTGCTCCACAAGGGATTGTTGATCTTGTAGTTCTTGGTATGGACCGCGTCCAGGTGGGTCGAAGGCGGTGGCGTCCGCACCACGACATTCAACGTCGAGGAAACGGTCGATTGACCGTTGTCGACTGTCAATCTCAGCACGTAGGCACCGAGAGCGGAGAATGTTGCCGTCGTCACCGGTGCCTTGGCGTCGGCAAAGGTGACCGCACCGGGCCCCGACTCCTTGCTCCAGGTCACGGTCGGCGTGGGACCGGGGCTTTCGGGAGGCGGCGTGACCGGCGCACCTCGCCCTCGCTCCCGTCTCGGCGGGTCGCCGTATCCTGCCCATCCGTTCAGGTACGTCTTCCCCGGCGACACGGCGATCCGATCGACACCTGCCACGGCCGTGAGGGGCGCAGCATCGGCAGCCATGGCGTCCGGGATGCCGAGAGCGCTCTGCACGAGGGGCGTCAGCGCCACCGATGCCGCCGCCACCTTGCCCATCGTTTCCAGCAATTCACGACGGCTCATGTTGGAGTTCGTTGCATCGTCACTCATCTGGGTCACCTCGTCGGTCCCTGATCCCCGGCTCCTGACTCCAGGCTCCTGATTCCTGACTCCCGATCCCCGATCCCTGACCCCCGATCCCTGACCCCTGATCCCTGACCCCTGATCCCTGATCCCTGACCTACACCCGCACCTCCACCGGGCGCCCTTCGAACACGACGGTGCGCGTCCGGCGTTCGCCCGCGACCCGAACCTCGATCGTGCGTCTGGCCGGTGGCAGCATGCGCGAGCCGCGCGCGAGGCGCAGCGAGAGCCGGCGCTCTCGATCCCGCCAGCCCATCTCGACGCGCATCCACTCGCCCTTCCGGTAATCGAACGTCCTGCCGTCGTCCTCGTAAACGGCAGCGGCGCCGTCGGCGCCAGGATACACGACGAGCGTCAGCGGCGCGTCGACCGGTTCGTCCGAGTACTGCCGGACCGGGCCGAGCGGCAGGATTGCGCCTGCCCGGCCATGCAGGGGCATCGTCTCGAGATCGACCGGGCGATCGATTTCGCGCCCTCCCTCGACGCGCTCCTCG